>JAEEGL010396223.1_pt1 | contig 12236 bp, 8 predicted proteins | sample 9134231 | NCBI WGS metagenome assembly JAEEGL01 (sample SAMN16246548, study PRJNA631951) | gut metagenome | biome: gut microbiome; feature: rumen; material: fiber-attached | host: Bos | place: Iran: Karaj | collected 2018-10
ATAAAATTATTACAATTAAAATCAAAATTAAAATTAAAGGATAAATTGCTTCAAAATTAATTAATTGTTGTTCATTAATTTCAAAAGAATCATCAACTAATTCTTTTTTAATAATTATATAATTTGATTTAAAAGATATTGTATATTCACCTTCATCAATAAATTTCATTATAATTGGTAATTTTTTTTTTCATTAATAATATTATTTAAATTAGGAATTGAAATTTGTTTTCGAAAGTTCAATTTTTTCTAAAGTATTATTTTCAGTATTAAATAAATAAATTTCAGGAACTGAAATTATCATATTATTTTGAGGAACATGAATTATTGTTTTATGAGTTATTTCTTGATTTGAATTACTTGAAACATTATTTAAAAATACTCATTGATGTTTTTATCTCCAAAACCTCAAAAAAAAAATTTCTGACTATTATGTAAATTACGGTATTTTGTTTTTGTTCTTATGTATATTTTTTATTATTTAAATAAATTTATAAATCTTTAAATGAAAATAAAGTCTTAATTAATGTTTTATTCACTTTAATCCTTTTTCTTAAAATTTTTTTAATTCATTTTAATTTCAGTAAAAGAAAAAATAATTCTTTATCAGTTAAATTATAAATAATTAATTTCCAATAAATATCAGTATTAACATTGTTTTTTTCAACTGATTATTATTATAATAAAAATAAAAAACTAATACTTATATAAAAAAAATGAAACATGGAATAATAATGATAACTTTATTATTTGTTTGTTCAATAATATGTTATAGATCAATAAAAAATATAAAATCTTCATTGAACATTTTAGATAGAAATAATGAAAATAAAGAAATAAAAGAAGAAGAAAAGGAAAATAAAAAAGAAATAAATATATCATCGTCAGATTTTACAGTAAAAAAAATAATAGAAAGAAAAGAAGATCATAAAACTTATACACAAGGAATATTTTTTTCAAAAGATTATAAAATATTATATGAAAGTGGTGGTTTATATAAAGAATCTTCAATAATAAAATATGAATATCCTTCATTAAAATTATTAAAAAAGACAAAATTAAATAACAATTATTTTGGAGAAGGAATTGCACAATGTGGTGAATATATTTATCAATTAACATGGAGAGAAAATGTAATAATAAAATATGATTTAAATTTAAATAAAATTGAAGAATTAAATCTTGATGATAATTTATTTGAAGGATGGGGACTAAGTTATTCAAATAATGTTAATGAGTTATTAGCAACTGATGGAAGTGATGAAATTTATAGATTAGATTGTAATAATAATTTAAAAGTTATTTCTTCTATTAAAGTTAAAGATAATAATGGTAATAGTTATTATAATTTAAATGATTTAACTTATGCTAATGGATTTATTTATGTTAATATTTATTTAGATACTAATATTATTAAAGTTGATTTTAATGGTTTTGTTGTTAAAAAATATAATTTAAATGAATTAGTTAATTATGAATTTAATAAAGGTATTTTAACTGAATCTAATTTTAGATTTGGATATGTACTTAATGGAATAACGTATAATAGTAAAAAAAATATATTTTTGGTTACTGGGAAAAGATGGGGATATATGTATGAAATAACTTTTAATAATTAATTAATAATATATTAATTTTTTTATTTTATTTATTTAATTTTATTTTTATATGAAGAAGACTTTTAATTTTGTATTTTTTTTATATTTTTTTTTTCAAGTTTTATGTGTGAAATATCCAAAAAATAAAAATATAATAAATTATCCTAAAGATAGTAAAATAAGAACTATTGAAATTCAAAGTATAAATGAATTAAAAGATTATATAAAAAATTCTAGTTATGTAATAAGTACTTTTTATAAAAATTGGAGTAATCAATGTAAATTATTTCTTTCAATATTTGATGAAGGAAGTAAATATCAATTTTTAAATAGAATTGAATTTTTAAAAATAAATTGTGATAAAAAAGAAATATGTGATGAATATAATATAGAAAAATATCCAACAATTAAAGTATATATTAAAGGAAATGAGTTTAAAAGAGAACCAGTAAGAGAATTAATTCCTTTTTTAGAATATCTTGATAAAATTATAAATAATCCTATTATTAATATTACTAATGATGATGAATTTTATAAAAAATATGGAACTTTTTCTCCTATTATTGAATATAATGATAAAAATATTGAATTTATTTCTTGTATTTTAAACTTAGCTAATAATTATTTTTTTTATCATTTTTATTTTGGATTAAAAAAAATAGAAGTTAATATAAATAAAGAAGTTAAAGAGAAAATAAAATTTAATTTCGATGGAATGAATAAAGAATTTATTTGGGATAATAATTGTAATAAAACAAAAGATTTTTTAGATGATAATATTTATCCTATAATAAATCAAATTAATAATAGTTTTTTAAAATCAGTTCAAAAAGACTTTAAAATAACAATAATATTATTTTATCATAATACAAATTTAAATCAAATAAATTTTATTCATAATCAATTTAAAAAAATAGCATTTGATAATAGAAAATATATTTTTGGTTATGCTGATATAAATGAAGAAATAAATTTAGCAAAATATTTTGGAGTATCAAAAATAAAAGGAAATATGCAAATTGTTATATATGATTTTAAAAAGTTAAAATCATATATTCATAATGAAAGTTTTGATGTTGATAGTTATCCTCCTGAAAAAACAGAAAATGAAATTAGACAATTAATTCTTAATGAAAAAAATTTAATTTATAATACCGGAGATTTTTTTGAAGATATTTTTGTAAGATATGGATTTAAATTTTCTCCTTTTCAAATTAAATTAATTCTAATTTCTTGTATCTTTATTATTTTATTTATTTTTATTATAATTATTATTTATTGTGGACAAAATGAACCAATAATTCATCCTAAAAAAGATTAATAATATTTATAATATATTTACAATATTTTAATTCAAAATATTTAATTAATATAAAGAATAAATTTTAGATTTATTGAAATATTTTATTATCTTCTTTTATATTAAATTAAAAATTAACATCCTATATTTTTTTTAAAAATTTCATCAATATGTTGATTAAAATGATTTTTCCATTCATTAATTTTATGAGGGTCTAACAAATTTTCCTGTTCTTTATTTAATCCATTTTTAACACAAAAAGGAATAATAGGAGAGGAATAATTAATAACATTTCTAATATTAGAAGATAATACAATATCATTTAAATCATTTTCAATTTCATTTCCTTTTTCATTTACTTGGTTATTTAAATACATTATAGAAGTTTGTTGAATTTTTGAAGTAATTTCTGAGCATTCTTTTTGAATTTCATCTCCAAAATCTTTTTTAAAAAATTCAAATTCGTTTAATTCTTCAAAAGATTGAAATTTATTATGCAATCTTAAAGTCACATCTAAGAAATATTGAACTTTTTTTGGATAAATATTTATATATAAAGTATTCATAGAAAAAAATTGATTTGCATTTAATAAATAATAAGTTAATTTACCTAACAAATAAATTATATGTTGTTCTTTCATTTTCTTTTCATCAATATTTAGTTTTTTTTTTTGCTTATTGTCTCTCATCATGTGAATTAGATTTTTATTTTTATCCATATAATCTTGTGTTCCCCCAGTATTTATTTTTGGAAATTTCATTTCAGAAAATGTTATGTCTTCTCCATCAAAAAATATCTTCTCTGGAAAATCTAAAATTTTATACCCTTCACCTGATAAAAATTGATCTTTTACTTTTTTAAATATTATCTTCATTATTTTTTGAACTTTTTTCAATTTATCTGAAGATAATTTTCCTTCTTTCATTTCTTCCGCTAAATCCTTCAATGATTTTTTTTCATCTTTCACTTGATTTGACATTCTTTTTAAATTATTTTATATATAAATTATTTAAATTATATGCTTTAACTTATTTTTTTAGATTTGAAATGATGATTTAACTTTTTTTAAATAATTTAATTTCATAAAAATTTATTTTATGTATTTTAATTTAATATATTAAAAAAGGTGTTTGAAACTTAATGGAATAAATTAAATATTTATTTTTTAGTAATTACGAGTTTTTGAAGTGAAAGAAAAGAATTTTATTGATTTTTTTAATAATTAATAAACCAAAATTTTAAAAAGCATAATTTAAATTTTGGTATTATAATCAATAAAATAAATTGAAAAAATAAAATAATAATTTTTTATGAAATCAAATTCAAAATAATTAGAAAAGAAAAATGAATAAACTTTTATTATATTATAATATCATATTCCATTTATTTTCTTTAATTTATTCAATAACATTTGAATTAAAAATAGTAAAACAAAGTCAAATTTTTCGTAATTTAGATTCAACAGTTTTTGGTTCATCACATACATTACATTATTATTATGCAAATTTATATTTAGGGAAAAGAGGTATAAAACAATCATATATATTAGATACAGGAAGTTCAATAACAACATCTCCATGTGAATTATGTAAATATTGTGGTAAACATAAAAATAATTATTTTAAAATATCAAATGAAAATATAATAAAATGTAAAAGTGATAAATGTAAAATGGTTAATAATTATTGTTTAAATGAAACTTGTTCATTTTCAATTTCATATACTGAAGGTTCTTCTTTAAAAGGAATATATATAAATGAAATAATAAGATTTGGAAATAATATTAATGATATTAATTATACTTATATTCCTATTGGTTGTACTACTCAAGAAACTCATTTATTTAAAACTCAATTAGCTGATGGTATAATGGGTTTATCAAATTCAAAATTAAATTTTATTAATCTTTTAAAAGAAAATAATCTCATTAAAAATAATATATTTTCTTTATGTTTTGGACAAAATGGTGGTTATTTTACTATTGATGAAATACAAAATAAATATCATTTATCAAAAAATATTAATTATTTTAAAATAGAAAATATTGGTTATTATTATTATGAAATAAAAAATATTAAAATTTTAAATAATACTATTGAAGTTAATTCTCCTGGTTTAATAGATTCTGGAACAACTTATACTTATTTTCCTTATGAAATAAGTAAACAAATAGAAGATTTAATTATTAAAGAATGTAATAAAAAAGAAAATAATGGTAAATGCGGAAAATATGAAAATACAAAAAATTTAGGTACTTGCTTTTCTTTTAAAGATAAAAATGATATTAATTATGCAATTAATAATATTTTTCCAAATATTACATTTGAATATAATGATAATATAAAGTATATTTGGAGTCCTCATAATTATTATTATGATGTAACAAAAAATAATAAAATTTGTTTTGGTTTTTCTGGTTCTAATGAAAAATTTATTTTAGGAAGTACTTGGATGAGAGGACATGATATAATATTTAATATGGATAATAATTCTATTGGTTTTGTTGAAGCTGATTGTAATAAAGGAATTAATTTTATTATTGATGATCCAGATGAAAAAAATAATGATAAACTTAATTCTTTTTGGAATGCTTATTTAATTTATTTTTATTTAGGAATTTTTAGCATTTTAATTTTTATTTTTATTATATTTTTATTCGGAATTAATAAGTTAAGAAAAGGAAAAAATTTTTTATGTTTTCATGTTGATGAAAATCAATTAAAAGTTATTACTAATATTAATATTGAAATGAAAAAACAAGAAAATTTATATCAAAAATATAACTTATTTCCTGAATTAAAGTAATTATAATTTATTTAAATTAATCATAATTTATATATTTATTTGAATTTAATTAATTTATTTTCATATATGATTTATCAAGAAAAAATAAAATTAAATACTGAAACTTTTCAAATTACAATATCAAAAGAAAATGAAAAAGAAATAAAATGTAATATTAAACAAATTGAAATTTTTCCTCAAATTGAATATGAATTAATATTAAATTTCAATGAATTAAAAAAAAATCATAAATTAATTTCATTTTTTCCTGACATAAATTTATTTATTTCATTTATAATAGAAAAAAAAAATATTAGAATAGAAAAGAAAAATGAAAATGAAATAAACTTAACAATAAAAGCAACAATGGAAAATTTAAAAAATGTAGAAATAAAAATACCAAAAATAAAATTAAATAATGAAAAGATTATTTCATTATTAATAGAAAAAATATTAAATTTAGAAAAAGTAATAAATAAATTAACAGAAAATTTAAATGAAACAAATGAAAAAATAATAGAATTAAAGAGAGAAAATTTAGAATTAAAAAAAGAATTAAATGAAAAAGCAAATTACATATTATATGATACATTAGAAGATGAAGAAAAAAAAATAAATCAAATATTATTATTACCAAATGGAAATTTTATATCAGTTTCATTTTCAAAGAAAATAAAATTTTATAATGGAAAAAATAAAAAACTATTTTTTTTAATAGAAAATGCCCATGAAGAATCAATAACAAATATATGTTTAATAGATAACAATCACATTGGAACATGTTCAAGAGATAAAAGTATAAAAATATGGTTTATAGATATTCCAAAAAATTATTTATTAATAGAACATATTAAAAATGCTCATGAAGATAGAATATTAAATATAATATATACTTCAAATAAACAATTAATTTCTTGTTCAAGTGATAAATCAATTAAAATTTGGAATCAAATAAAAGGAAATGAATATTTATTTCAAAATATTATTAAAATTATTGCTGATACTAATTATATTGAAAGTATTATTGAATTAAATAATAATATCTTTGTTTCAGGAGGAAAAAATGGAATTAAATTTTGGGATTCTAAAACTTTTGAATGTAAGTTTCATTTTGATAAAGCTTTTTGTCTTTGTTGGAATTCATTATTTAAATTAAATAATGATGAAATTTTAACTTGGGGAAAAATTGAAAGAAAAATATATAGAATTAGTTTTAGTCAAAAAAAAATTATTTCCGAAAATATTTGTGATGGAAATTTAAAAACTATTTTTGTTAATAGTGATAATTTTGTATTTACTGGATGTGATGATATGAAAATTAGAATTTATACTTTAGATAAATTAAAATTAGTTAATGTTATTAATGTTAATCAATTATTTAATATATATGATGATGATGGAAATATTCTTTCTAGTAAAATTCTAGGTTTTGTTGAATTAAAAGATAAATCTATTATTTGCTTTGGAAGAGCTTGTGAAAATGGTATTTATATGAAAGATAAATTTCAGTTGAATTTAATTTAGAATTAAAATAATATTTTAATAATTAATATTTTCATTGTTTTTTATATATATTTTTTCAAGAAGATTATTGCTATTTATCTGTTAACTTATTTAATTTTTTTTTCTTGAATAAATCTAATAATAATATGAAATTATTATAATAAGGAGAATAATTTAAAAACAATGAATAAAGGTTTTTTATTTTTGTTGTTTCTTTAATATTTATTTTTCATTAATAATTAAAATATTTATTAAGATATTCTATTTAAATGTTAAATGAAAATTTTTTTATTTAAATATTAAAATAAAAAAGATAAGATATATTTTAGATAAAATAAAATTGATTTGAACATTAATTTTTAAGTAAATTTTTCTTAAATCAAAAATAAATAAATTTAAAAATTAATTTTAAATACTTTCAATATATTAATACTTACAAAAAATAATCATTTGATACATTATTAACTTTATCATTAATTTGATTAATAACAATTTCTCTTAATAAATAAATATTATCATTTTCATTGTTTTCAGCATTAAAATTTATATTAAATTCATTATCATTATCATTATACAACTTATTCATATATAATTTAATTTTAGGATTATAAGAATGATTAAATAGTACTCTACTTTTTTTACTTGAAAAAAAAGATATTTCAAATTTATCAATAAAATTTAATTTATTTAAAAGTTGATTAATATCAAGTTGATGAAGAAGAATTTCTTGAAAACAAGAAAAATTTCTTATAATTGTATTTTTACAATGAAAATAATTGTATGGGCATAAAAATAAAATAGGATTAAAAGCTTGAAAAAAAGATAAACGTAAATTTTTTTTTTTATAATTATGTTTTATTCTTTCAAATAATATTTGTTGACCATGTTCAGAATTAATATTAGGATTTTTTATTAATAATTTAGGAGTGACTGAATAATTTTTTTTTAAATTTTCTCCTTTAAATATTATAGTATTTGTATTTACTCCTTTTTCAAAACTAGAATATTTTTTTTGATTATACACATTTATTAAAGATATAGAACTTTTATTAGCACATAAATTATCTGATAAATTAGAAATAAAATTTTTTTCTTTTATTTCAATATAATTACTAATATTATCATTCATAATATGTTCATTCATTTTATTAAAACAATATATATAATTTATAATGAAAATACTTATATAAATAATTTGAAAGAATCCATTAATATCAGCGAATAAATTTTGTAATTTATAATAATTTTTTTTAATTATTTTTTTAGTACCTTCCATATTAAGTGACAAAGCAAAAAAACAATTTGGAATAGTAGGATTTTGTCTATTATCAACGGAATTATAATAAGAAGATAAAACTTGAATTTGAGTTTTTTTTTCACTATTAAATATTTCTCCTTCATCAGTAATATATTCTATTTCTTGAAAAAGATACCATTGTCTTTTATATATTGAAGAAGAAGCTTGAATTAAATCACTTCTAATATATGGAATAATACTTTTATCATTTATTAAACTATGATCAAAATAATAATCTAATATTTTAACATATATAAAAACATTATCTAAAATTTGTTTTGATTTTTCTAAAGGATAACAATCATTTTTATATGTATTATTAGTACATAAACTTATCCAAAAAACAATTCCAGTATAATTTGTTTCTCCATAAGCTCCAGTTAAATTAATATTATTATTAATTGCTTCTTGTGAAAAACAAATTGATTCATTTATTAATTTTTCTTCTTTCCATAAAGTACTTATTTCATATAAAGTATTATTACATTTTTCAATTGGAACAGAATAAATTTCAGTCTTTGATTTTATTGTTCCATTTTCATTTATTTGAGTATCAGTCCATATATCTGCATATATTGAAAATATTTTTGAAGCATTTTCTATTCTTTCAAAATATTTATCTAATACATTTATTGAAAATTCCTGTTTTTTCCATTTTTTCGTTGCTTTTTTTATTGTTACTGTATTTTCATATATTGTAAATGAATTCTTTGATAAAAATGTATATAAAAAATATGAGGAAAGAAATATTAAAATTATTATTATGAAAATACTTAATATTCCACCTAAAAATGTCTTATATCTAAAGTTACCTTTATAAAATATTTGAGGCTTTACTCCTATAAAATCACATTTTTTCAAAAATGTGTTTAACATTTTATTTTTTTCTTATTTTTATTTATTAATAAAATTCAATTTAAACACTTTTTTTTTATTAATATTTTTAAAAAGCATTTTCATTCCTTTTAATTAATTTTTTTTCTAATTTTCAAATAAAAAAAGGAATAAAGTATAAAATTAAAATATTTTAATATATGTATTTAATTAATTTATAAAGATTATATTTATAATGGTAAAAAGTTATTTTCATTAACAAGAAAATGATGTTTTTATTTCATTTTCAGTTTTTCTTTTTATCAAAGAATAAATGATTAGAATTTCATTTATTTCATTTTTTACTTTCTTTATTTTTAAATCCTTTAGTTTCTTATTATATAAATATTTTCACTTTCAAAAAAAAAGATACATAAATAAAAAAATCAGAGTTGTTGCCGTTGTTTAAAAATATATTTTTTTTGACTTCTATGATTTAACTGTTTGTTAATTTATCTTTGTTTCCAAAAACAAAAATCTAGAAAACACAATTTTATCCTTTTTATCTTTTATTTGAAAATTTTTTACTAACATTTTAGTGCAAGATCATTAAAATATAATTTCATAAACAACAGCATATCTTTTTAAAAAGAATTGGTATTTATTATTTGATATTATATTTTTTTCTTTCTTCTTATATATAACAACTACAAAATTTATTTCAACTTTAATTTTTGTTAAAATTCCTTTCTTTTTAATTTTTTTGATTTATTTCTCTTTTAACAATTGATATTATATATGATTTTATTATTTGAAGTGAAAAAAGGAAAAAATAATCTTAAAAATAATAAAAGAACAAATTATTAGAAAAAATGATTTTAAAAAAGAAATAAATATACTTTAATTAAATTAAATCGAATTTTTTTTTTTTTTGGAAATAAAGAATCTTCACCATAATGTTTAACTTGTTTATCAATATTAACAATATTCTCATCAAAAAATTGATTATTTTTAATTGCATTATACAATTTAAATTTATTGATTCTTGATAAAGTTTTTAAATTAGGAAATTCTCTTAAAAGCATATCTACATTTTCATCGTAATAATTTTCATCTTTAATAACTTTAATTTCTAATTTAATTGGATTATGTTTTATTTTTGCTTTTTCACAATATATTTCAATAGAAGGAAAAATATCTCCTAAAATATTATAAGAATTGATTTCAATTTTTAATAAACATTTTTCTTCTTTTTTTAAATTTGAAAATACTCTTGGTTTAACAGAAATAATATCATTAGTATTAATAAAATTTACTATAATTTCTTCAGAAATATAATTTCCTAAATTTGTGATAATGATATTAAAACATTTATATGAATTCTTTTTCATTGCAAATCTTTGATCAATAGAAAATAATTTCATATTTATTTTATAAGTAATATCTAATTTAAAATTTTTATTATTAATTAAATAACCCAGATAATTTAAATTAGTAGGAAAAAAATTTTTTTTTTTGATAAAACCATAGGATGAAATTCAGAATGAAAAGAATAGCAATTTTCACATAAAATATAATTATTACATATCATACATATGTATTTAATATTTTCTATATTTTGACCACATTTTATGCAAGGATCTTTTGGAATCACCTTTGATAATGTTAAAATACTATAATTTAAATTATCTATATTGAAACTTTCTTTTAATTTATTCTTTTCTTCACTTATTATTTGAGAATGTTCCATTAAATTATCATCATCTTTATTTATTATTTCACATTTTAATGTATCATTTTTTGAAAGTAAGAAATCTGATATTCCTTCTTTTAAATCATTATCATTTGATATTAATATTTTTTTTCCTTCTTTTGATAAAAAATAAATTTTATAATTATCTATATTATCAAATTCTTGAATAATTGACTTTACTTTTAAATCCAATACATTAAATTCTATGTTTGGTTTCACAAAAAAAGGATATTCAAGCTCTTTGTATAAAAACATTATTCTAATTGTTTTTTCATTATTTTTTTCCATTTTTATTAAATAATTCTATTTTGATATTTAATAATATACATAATGTTTAAAAAAATTCATCAAAATCATCCAAACATAAATTTGATTTTATACTTATTTAAAAGCATTTTGAAATTATAATTTAGATAATAATTATTATAATATTGAAGAAGATATAATTAATTATAATATAAAGGAATACTATTTTTTTTCATAATATTTTTGTTTATTTTCAAATTGCTTCATAATATTTTTAAACCCTTTAATTCTATTTTCAATCCTGAATATCATTTTGTTCTTTTATTTTATTTCTTAAATTTCATAGTTTTTTGTTCTTTTATTTTTTCATTTTGTTCTTTAAATAAATAATTAAATGTAATTATTCAACTATAAAAAGAATAAATTATATATATTTAATAGTTTTTTTTTAAGTTCAAACAATAAATGATTGTGATATTAAAATAATTTTTAAAATAATAAAATTGAATAATTTGAAATAAATGTAATTCAAAAATTAATAATATTGCCAAATCATTAAATTAAAAATAGATAATTCTTTTTACATAAAAATCATATAAATATTATTAATTGTTTAATGTATAATATTTTATTGTTAATTTTATATTCATTCCAACCAATAAATAATTTATTATTTAGATGTTCATCTCCCATAAAATATACTTTTAAATATTATATTTTAAAATTATTTGTTAAACCTTATTCTGCGTAAGAGGGGAGTGGATAGAGACTCTCATTGTGTGGGGGTACCACTCCCTTCAATGAGGGGGTCCCACCAGTTATTCCATAATATTTTACAAAAAAATTTTAATTTTTTCGTTTAAGCATTAAATGTAAAACCGATATTTATAGCAAACATTAATAGTAAATATATACATTATGTTTTAACAAAATTAGCAAAA
>JAEEGL011119327.1_pt1 | contig 12236 bp, 9 predicted proteins | sample 9134231 | NCBI WGS metagenome assembly JAEEGL01 (sample SAMN16246548, study PRJNA631951) | gut metagenome | biome: gut microbiome; feature: rumen; material: fiber-attached | host: Bos | place: Iran: Karaj | collected 2018-10
CAGCAGCATCACGCCGTTTTTGGAGATGATATCCACCAGCATCTCGATGATCTGTTCCGGGCTCTTGTAGGGATGATGGACGTCGTAGAACCAGTTGCCGATGCAGGTATCCGTATGCCAGGGTTCCGGCATGATGCCGGGTAACTGGCTCTTTTCAATATCCAGCACGCCGACGCTGAAAATCTCCTCGCGCCGGTCCTTCTGCAGATAGACCGCGCGGTTCTCACCGTATTTTTCAATCGAAGTGTTGTAAAGCCTGGCCACCGCCTGCAGCCCGCGGTCATAGACGGACAGGTCGGTCAGCCTGCCCTGCTCCGCCATCCAGTGATCTCCGAAGGGCAGCACGCCGTCGGAATACAGCAGGTCCGGCCGGAAGCGGTCGATCATCTCGTTCACGCACTTCAGCCAGTAATCCCGGAACTGTTCGTTCCCGGTATACCAGGGATCCAGCTCCTCGCCCGTGCCGTGTTCCTCATTCGCGTGATAGAAGTCCCGGTACGCCGGGTCGTTTCCGTCATAGGGCACGCCGGCATAGGGGCCGGTCTTGTCGCAGCCCTTGTTCACCCGCCACCAGGAGAAGGAGGCGCCCAGGTGTTCGCTTACGCCGAAGGGCATATTGTATTTGTCCGCCGCGGCCTTCCACAGGGCCAGGATATCCTTCCCCGGGCCCACGTTCACGCTGTTCATGCGGTTGATCTTCGAGTCATAGTTGAAGAAATGGTCATGGTGCGTCGCCTGGGTCATCAGGTACCGGGCGCCGGCTTTATGGTACTTCGCGATCAGCGCGTCCGGGTCGAACTTTTCCGCCTTCCACAGGGCGCAGATATCCTTGTAGCCGAATTTCGACGGATGGCCGTAATGCCGGATGTGATACTCATACTGGGGCTGTCCCTGGATATACATATTCCGGGCATACCAGTCGCCGAACATCGGGACGCTCTGGGGTCCCCAGTGGCTCCAGATACCGAACTTGGCGTCCCGGAACCATTCGGGAGCGGAATACTGTCTCAGGGATTCAAACGTCGGTTCAAACCTCATGCCTGTTTCTCCTTTTTGTCTGTCTTCATCCCTATTATACACGAAACGTTTCGACTTGCAATTCCGAATTATGAGCCGAGCCTGCTGACCGCTTTCCTGACCGGCCCTGCCAGCAGCGTAACGGCCGCGATCTTGGCCGCGTCGCCGGGCAGGAACGGCAGCACGCACAGTCCCAGCGCCGCACCCGGAGCATTCCCGGTCTGGATCATGAACCAGGCTGTGCCGATCCCATACAGCACGGCCGTCCCGGCGATCATCATGGCGGGCAGGATCCATTTCCTGCCTTCCTTCTCCGCGCGTTCAGCGCCGAGGCCCGTCAGGAACGCGCAGGGCAGGTAACCGATCAGGTATCCGCCGGTTACCCCGGCCAGTTTCTGGAATCCCCCGCTGAAACCGGAGAACACCGGGATCCCGATGATCCCGATCAGCAGATACAGTCCTGTGGCGATCGTTCCCCGTTTCTTTCCGGTGATTGCGCCCGCCAGATAGACCGCGAAGGTCGCCAGGGACAGCGGAACCGGCCCGGCCGCGATCGTCAGCGGACCAGCGATGCAGATCAGCGCCGCCGTCACGGCAATCAGCGTCATATCCTTTGCTCTCATCCTGTTCAGCCCCTGCTCTCCAGTTTCAGGCTCACTTCGCCGTAGTTCAGGCAGGTTCTCCCTGCCCCGGTCTCAATGACCAGTCTCCCCTGGTCGTCGATCTCCACCGCCCGGGCCGGATACTGCCGGCCGCCCTCGATGACCGTTACCGTCCGCCCGGTCACATTCGAACGCCGCCGGCTTTCCTCCAGGAACGCCCCGGTTTCCAGGTCGCCGTACAGCGCGTCCAGTTCGTTGAGGATCTCCGCAATCAGGCGGTTCCGGTCCGGTGAGGTGCCCGTCTCGTTACCGATGGAGGTCGCGGTCTCCCGCAGGTCCGGCGGGAATACCATCCGGTTCACATTGATCCCGATGCCCGTCACGGCGTATTCCAGCCTTCCGGCTTCCATGCCGAACCCCGCCTCTGTCAGGATCCCGCAGATCTTTTTATCGTTCAGGTACAGGTCGTTGACCCATTTGATCTTCACGTCCGCGTCCGAGACCTTTTCCACTGCCCGCGCCGCCGCCACCGCCGCCAGCGAGGTCAGCAGGTTGGCCCGCTCCGGGGCGCAGTCCGGCCGCAGGATCACGGTCAGATAGACCCCCGAATGTTCCGGGGAAAAGAAGGACCGTCCCAGCCGTCCCCGGCCGCCGGTCTGCGAATCCGCGATCACGGTTGTTCCGTGCCGCGCGCCCGCCGCCGCCAGGATCTTCGCCCGGTTGTTGGTGGAATCCAGCTGCTCGTGGATCTCCAGTTCCCGGCCGATCTCCTTTGCGGTCAGCCACCGGCGGATCTCCGCCGCGTTCAGCCGGTCCGGCGCGGAAAGCAGCCGGTATCCGCGGTTCGTGACCGCCTCGATCTCATATCCGTTCTGCCGCAGGCTGTTCATCACTTTCCATACGGCGTTCCGGCTGACGCCCAGTTCCCTGGCCAGCCGCGCGCCTTCCACGGTCTCCCCTGTGCCAAGCAGTTCCAGCGCTTTTTCCCTGACGGTCATTCCGGTCCCCTTCCTTTCCTCTGGTTCCCGCAGATCATATCACTGCCCGGATCGATAGTCAACCCTCTTGCGCGCTATGGTTGACAATCCGTCCGATGGACTTTTGCCCCGCCCGTATGCTAAAATGATCTGTCCGAAAAACAGATCAGAACCGATTTCACCGGGAGGGATATCCATGAACGAGATCAGGTGCCCCAACTGCGGAAAAGTCTTTCAGGTGGACGAAGCCGGATACGCCGCCATCGTCTCCCAGGTGCACAACGAACAGTTTGAAAAAGAGCTGGCGGACCGGGCCGCCGCCGTCCGCCGTGAAATGGAGGCTTCCGGCAGGACCGCGCTGGCGGAACTGTCCATGAAACATGAACGGGAACTGGCCGCGAAGGAGCAGGAGATCCTCCGCCTGAAGGAGGGCGCCAAGGCCGCCGGCACGGAAAAGGAACTGGCCGTGAAAATGGCCGTTCAGGAAAAGGATACCGAGATCATGGCCCTCCGCGGACAGATCGTCCAGGAGAAGCAGGCGGCCGAGATCCGCGAGCAGGGCATGAAGGAAGCCCATAAAGCGGAAGTGTCCCGCCTGGAATCCGAGGTGGAGCAGTACAGGGACTTCAAGATGCGCCAGTCCACCAAGATGATCGGCGAAAGCCTGGAACAGCACTGCCTGATCTCCTTCAATCAGGTCCGGATGATGGCCTTCCCCCGTGCCTATTTTGAAAAAGACAATGAAGTGGTCGAAGGGACCAAGGGCGATTTCGTTTTCCGCGAAGACACGGAGGACGGTCTGCCCCTGCTCTCCATCCTCTTTGAGATGAAGAACGAGGCGGACGCTACCGAAAAGAAACATAAGAACGAGGACTTTATCGACAAGCTGGACAAGGACCGCAAAAAGAAAAACTGCGAATATGCCGTCCTCGTCTCCATGCTGGAACCGGACAGCGAACTGTATAACGCGGGTATCGTAACGGAATACCGGTATGAAAAGATGTTCATCATCCGTCCGCAGTTCTTCCTCCCGCTGATCGCGCTGCTGCGGAACGCTGCCCTGTCCGGCATCGAATCCCGCCGGGAGCTGGAGCTCGCCCGCCGGCAGAGTCTCGACGTACGCCAGTTCGACCAGGCGCTGCTCGAATTCCGGGACAAATTCGGCAAGAACTACCAGATCGCCCAGAGCCATTTTGATAAGGCCATCAGCGAGATCGACGAAACCATCAAGCATCTGGAAAAGGTCAAGGATTCCCTCACCCGTTCCGGCAACCAGCTGCGGCTGGCCAACGACAAAGCGCAGGACCTGACGATCAAGAAACTCACAAAGGACAACCCCACCATGCGGGATAAATTTGAAGAGGCGGGCGTCAGCATCGACTGACCCCCGCCCCTTTTTCTTGTTTTGTTTATCCGATCCCTCCCCATACCGCACAGCAGTCTTCGCGGGTTTTTTTCATGTCCAGCAGCACCGTGTCCGCGTCCTTGAACAGGGATCCGTCCGGGTTCGGCCTGTCCCAGAAGGCGATACCCGCGCTGATCGTGACAGGCGGCAGGTCGCCGCCTGCTTCGGACAGTTCCCGGTTGATCTCGTGGATCTTCTCGCTGATCCGCCTGCCGTCCCGCTGGCTTGTGCGCGGCATGATCACGCAGAACTCGTCCCCGCCGATCCGGCTGATATGGTCCACGGTTCGGAAATTACGCTTCATCGCGTCCACGGCCGTGCACAGCACCCGGTCGCCGATATCGTGGCCGTATTCGTCATTATACTGCTTGAAGTGGTCTACATCCACCACGATGATGCCGACGTTCTGCGTCTTCTCGATCTGCCGGTAGTACCGGTCGAATTCCGTCCGGTTATAAACGCCCGTCAGCGCGTCGTGCGTGGCGGTGTAGGACAGTTTTTCCGTTTTCTCCTCGTTGTCCTTCAGCACGTCGTTATACACCCGGGCCAGATGGCGCATCTCATAGCTGCCCTTCTCCGGGATCGGTTCCCGGCGGTCCAGGTTGTCCACACTGTTCTGGATCGGCATGATGATCAGCATCCGGTTCAGCAGCAGGGCCAGCACGCTCACCGCCAGGAACAGGATCACCAGGATCGTCTGGTTGCCGACGATCTGTTTCACCTCTGTGAACGTTCTGTTCGCCTGCAGCCGGCCTTCCTCCGTGGACAGCCGGTGGCTTGTGTCCACCGCGTTCCGGATCACCTCTTCAAACGCCTGATAGGATTCCGACGTCAGCAGGGCGATCGCCTTGCCTTTTTTGGCTTCCGCGGGCAGCGCATGGTCTTCCCCGTTCAGCTCAGCCTCCTTCAGGAAGCCGGGCAGCGCTTCAAACGCCGGTCTTTCCATCGTATCCGCGACCAGGCGCATGGCGATCAGTTCCGTGCTGTTCCGGCCCCGGAAAGCCTCCAGGGCTGTAACGAACTCGGTATTCGCGGCGGCGCTGTTGGCGGATTCCGGCTCATACGCTTTCAGCTGCGCGTTGATCACGTTCATCTGCGATTCGTACGCTTTGGCCGGCCCGACCTCCCCGCTCTGCACAAAAGCCATTGCCTGTTCAGACAGATTGACGGCGAAATCGCGAAGCATACCGCCCGTCTGCTGGTTGCTCAGGTAGTTGTTGGTCACATTCACGATCTCCCCCACGCTGACTGTTGTCCTGTACATGGACACAGCCATCAGAGTCGCGAGGACCAGGCCGATACAGATCATGACAACGTTCAGGCGGTTCAGCCGGACCCCGGCCAGTTTGCCGCCCGGTTCGTCCTTATGCTCCCTGTTCACGTTTCAACGCCTCCTTCAGCGTCTCGTACCGTTCCCTTTTTTCAGTTTTCATAAAATGGTCGTGCCGCAGCTGCTCATTCCGTCGGGCATAGTCCAGCTGCCGGCTGCCGAACTGCTCGCTCGTCAGGTCAAACACACAGCCGTCCACGTCGTTATAGCAGTGCCAGCCGCCGTCCTCCAGCGGGATGCCCCACACCTTTCCGCCGAAAATGTCCTGGGCCAGGAACGCGGTGATCGCGCACTGGCCGACCGTCCGGTTCTCTTCAGTCCAGTCTCCCCGCATCCGCGGCGTACAGGTTTCTTTCGTCCACAGCGGCCACAGCGCGCGGTACAGGTCCTTCGGCGTCTCGATCCCCGGGAATTCCCCTGTCCGGGCCCTTGCGTCCGCCTTTTCATGGCCGTAAAACCCGTAGGTGTCCATCCGGTATATCCGGGAATCCCCGCCCCTCCGGTCTTTCATGTCTCCAAAGTACTGAGCGCCGTATTTTTCATACAGGCCGGTCTCGTTCGTGGCGACCCACAGCGTCTCATGCCCGTCGTTCCGGGCCAGTTCCTTCGCCCGGCAGATGAGCCTGCCCATCAGCCGCCGTCCCCGGTAATCGGGAAAAGTATATACGTACCCCAGCCACGGCGTCAGGTCCGTATCCGGGATATCATCCTTTTCCGCGTAGGTGCAGAAAGCCGCCAGTTTCGTTCCGTCCGCCAGCAGCAGCACCCGCGCGTTTTCCCCGTACAGGCTGTGGAAACGGCCTTCCGACAGCAGGGCAGCAAGATGGGGGCCTGCGATCCAGTCGCAGTCCGCGATCTGCTTCAGCCACCATTCCGGCCTGACGCTCCGCTCGTAATCCAGAATATCCATTTCTCTTCCGCCTTCCGTCGGGATAAATCATTATAACGCCGGAACGCTTTTTGCACAAGCCTTTCAGGTTTTGAGGCGCCGAAAAGGCGCGGCCTGTACGGCCGCGCCCTGTTCCATTTCCTGGTATTTTGTCTGTTTTGGAGGCTACATTACAGTTCCCTGATATTGTCCACGATGGATTGCCGGGTCACGGCGGCCAGGCGGCTGCGGATCCCCGCGATACAGGCCGTTGTGACGCATGCCGCCATGAACAGCAGCACCGGGATCATGATCGCCGGATGGTTCTGCGTAAAGACCCTCGCGCCGGGGATCTCCGTGACCGCGTAGAACAGCAGGCACGGAACCAGTCCGGCAGCCGCGCAGATGATCACCGGGATCCGGTAGCATCTGACCAGCGTCTTCAGGTCCGCGCCGACGGCGCGCAGCGTGCCGATGGTCCGGGTCTCCGACCTGATCTGCCGGGTCGTTCCGGAAACCTGCATGAAAACGGACACCGCGAAGAAAAGCAGGATCAGTCCGGAAAACAGCAGGATCTGGTGGAGCTTTTTGTCCCGGTAATCCCGGGTCACCTTCAGCCGGTTCTCCACGTCCATCCACCCGTGCAGGGCGACCTGTCCGATCTTTTCCGCGATCTCCTCTTCCCTTTCAGGCGTCGGATCGCCGGAAAGCCAGACGTCCGTGTAGTCCGGCCCCGGCATCTTCAGCCCGAGCGCTTCCGCGCCTTTATGCGTTGTAATGACCGCGAAGGAAAAGATATAGGTATCGCTGATCTTCACCGGCCCGGTCAGCACAGCGCCGACGGTCGTCCGGATCCGGACAGCTTCCTTTTCAGTGTAATAAGTTTTCAGGTCATACTCGTCCGGCTCCCAGGGAAGGGTCTCCGCGCCTTTCCCGGCCAGTTCCAGCAGTTCCAGCGGCATGCCGGCGGTAAACACGTCGTTGCGGATGACCAGATCCCAGTCTTCCTCCCGCACTTCCCGGGGGAACCTGTAGACGTCGCCGAAATAGCGGCCTTCCTCTTCCTTCATGCAGAAGGTCGGCGCATAGATGAGGACCTGCTCGCCGCTGTCCAGTTTGTCCTTATCGATGGAACCGTCTTCAATATATTCCCGCAGGAGGTCCTCATCCAGGTCCGCCGCATACAGGTTGACCGGAACGATCTCCTCCGTGAACCCGAGCCGGGTCCGGATCATATTCATCTGGTCGACGTGCAGCACCGCGGTATGGAGGCTCCAGTTCTCTTCTTTCCGTGCCCGGGCGTCCGCCAGCTCCTCCTCGTTCCAGAACAGCCAGTCGGAACCCCCGCTGGTCTGGTCCAGGACGCTGAAGGAATGCAGCGTGACGGTCCCGTCCTCCTCCTTCGTGTCATAATGATAGGTCCTGAAATACTCAGGCGTTTTCTCCATCAGCAGGTTCGCCTTGATCGTCGTAAAGGACCGGACGCGGCTGACGCCGTCAATGGCCTTCAGCTGGCTCAGCCCTTCGCCGGTCATGACGTTCTCCGGATTGAGCTGGGTAAACGGTTCATCCGTCCAGATCTGGGCATCACTGGTCAGCCGAAAGGCGGAAAGGCTTTCGTCATCCGTGATCCGCATGCCCATGGCCAGTTCGCCCAGCATCAGGGTGGACATCAGGGTCAGCGCGATCATGCAGGCCACGCCCAGCTGGCGCAGCGGATGCAGCCGCGTCCTGCGGCCGGCGATCAGCCGTTCGGGCCTGAAGGAAGTATGATTGCGGATCCTCCCCGCTTTCTGCAGCAGCGCGGTGTCCCGCAGGACGCCCATGGGCATCTGGCGGGCAGCATGGTACAGCGGCACGCGGGAAGCGATGAACACGCACAGGGCGGATAGTCCCAGTACCGGGATCAGCAGCCACACGGCCGGTGAAAACGACATCTGTTCAGGCGCGATCCTGGATACGGTCCAGGCGAACGCCAGGCCGAGCAGCAGGCCCGCCGGCAGCGCCGTGGCCGTCAGCAGCCAGGCTTCGGTGCCGTACACGCTCCGGATCTGGCGTTTTGTCGCGCCGATGGCGCGCAGCATGCCGATATCCTCCGTCTTGCGGGCCAGCAGGCTCTCCATGGAAGAGGTAATGGCGATGCAGGCGGACAGCATCAGCGCCGCGCCGAGCACCGTCCAGATCAGGACCCGGTTCAGCGCGTTCGCGGCCCGGTCCCATCCTGAATCGCTGTAAATGACCGTCCCTTTTTCACGGCTGACGCCGAAAGACATATCCAGCCTGATCGGGCAGTTCCGGTCCACCTGGTTCTTCGTGATCAGCGGCGCATAGGTCAGTACGCGGTGCACGGCCGTCTCGCCGGTGGCGTAGGTCTCGTCCGGGGACGTCAGCAGCGCCGGAAAGCGCATGCAGCCCTCATCGCACCAGGTCTCCAGATAGGGTGTCTGCTCGTTCAGGATCCCCACCAGGGTAAACTGCTTCTCTTCACTGACGCCGCAGTATGGAGTCATGGTCAGCGTCAGGGTATCGCCTGTCTTTGCCGTGTCCAGGTCCATGCGGATCAGCGCGCTCTGTTCCGCGGCGATCTCGCCGGGCTTTTCCGGCAGGCGGCCTTCCTTCATCGTCCGGTTCAGCAGCCGGCCCGCGGTCTCATCATAATAACCCGCGCAGACAGGTCTCCCTTCCACGGCGGCATTCACCGTCACATGGCCGATCTCCCTGAAAAAACCGCTTCGCCGGAGCTGGTTATCCGTAACCCGCTCTTCGCCCAGAATGAACATGTCCATCCAGCCGACGCGCTGCGCCATCTGTTCCTCATGCCCGCGGATCGCGCCCCAGGCGCACAGGCTCGTGGCCGTGGCCAGGAAAACCGCCACCAGGATGCCGATAAACAGGCTCATATACGCTTTCCGGTTGATCCGTATATTCGCCCTGGCGACCCGGCTGATCGTAAGCCGCTTCATGCGGTCACCCCGCTGTCAGGGTTCAGGCTGTCCTCGGCAACCCTGCCGTCCTCCAGCCGGATGACGCGGTCTGCCTGTTCGGCAACACCCATATCATGGGTGACCAGGATCATGGTGATACCGAGCTCGCCGCTCACCGTACGCATCAGGGTCAGGACCTCCCGGCCGGTCTTTCCGTCCAGGTTGCCGGTCGGTTCGTCCGCGAACAGGACCGCCGGTTTGTTGGCCAGCGCCCGGGCGATACACACCCGCTGCTGCTGTCCGCCGCTCAGGGCGCCGGGCAGGTGGCCGAGCCGGTCCTCAATGCCCAGCATCTCCACCAGGCGTTTCAGGTAGTTCTGGTCCGGTTTGCGGTCGTCCAGCATCACCGGCAGGAGGATGTTCTCCTGCGCGGTCAGCTCCCGCACCAGGTTATAGGCCTGGAAAACAAAGCCGAAGCGCCGGCGCCGCAGCACGGACAGCTGGTCGTCGTTGAGCCGGAACAGGTCCTCCCCCTGGTACAGGACCCGGCCTTCTGTCGGCCGGTCCAGTCCGGACAGCAAATGCAGCAGCGTGGATTTGCCGCTGCCGCTCTTGCCGGTCACAGCCGTAAAGCTGCCCTGTTCAAAGGCCAGGCTGACGCCGTCCACCGCGTGGACGCCTGCCCCGCCGCTCTGATATATTTTTGAAAGATCTTCACATCTGATAATTTCCATGGTTCATTCCTCCCCGGAAACAAGCTTACCAGACGAACCTTACTTCCCGGTGACTTTCACCTTACGTTTTTGTAAGGTGGCGCTGTATGTCATCCCGGCCGGAACCGAAAGGCTCCCGTCAGGTGTGGTTGATCAGGTCCATCAGCGGCAGGGAGATCATAAACATCAGTCCCTTCGCGCCGTTTTCGGCGGTGATGTGGCCATGATGGCGCTGGATGATCTCCTTCACGATCGCCAGGCCCAGGCCGGCGCCGTGCGTAGGCTGGCCCTCCGCCCGGTAGAAGCGTTCGAACAGATGCGGCAGGTCCTTCGCCGCCGCGCCGCCGCCGTCATCCTCCACCGTACAGTGAAACGTGCGGTCCGACTGCTCCAGCCGGATGTACAGCTGCCCGCCTTCCTTCGTATGCTCGCAGGCGTTCTTCATCAGGTTGCGGAATGCTTCCGCCAGCCATTTCGCGTCGCAGCGGATCTCCGCCTCCCCCTCCAGGTTCAGCTTCCGGTCCGGCCAGAGCGGCTGCAGCTGCTGCCACTCCTGTGTGATCAGCTTCCGGATGTCGCAGGGATCAAAAGTGAGTTCGTAGCCGTCCGCGCAGAGCTTTTCCAGGCGGAGCAGATTGCTGATCAGCGTCTCCATGCGCTCGATCTGGCTGATCTGCTGGTCGCAGTGGGTGCTCTGGTCCATTTCGCAGAACAGGCGCAGAGATGCCAGGGGCGTCTTCAGCTGATGGGAGATGTCCGCGGTCAGGCTGCTGGTCCTCCCGGCTTCCAGCCGGAAGCGTTCCTCGGCGACCTCGACGCGGTTCTGCAGTTCCGCCGCGGCGTTCTCCACCTGCGCGATCTGATCCTCTTTCAGGGACAGCGGCAGTTTGCCGCCATGGCCTGTCAGGTAATCCTCCATCCGTCCGGCCAGCCTGTCCAGCCGTTTCATCTCCAGCCGCCGGCGGATCAGCACCGCCGCGAGGATCAGCAGGAGGATTCCGATGACGATGTATCTGACCATTGGTAACCCACTCCCCGTATGGTGCGGATGTGCTCCGCGCCGGTCTTTTCACGCAGCCGGCTCATATGGACCGACAGCGTGTTGTCGTCGATGAACTTGCCGCCGTCGTCCCACAGGACCTCCAGCAGCCTGTCCCGCGGCACGACGTTGGGATGCTCCATCAGCATCGTCAGGATCTTGTATTCCGTCAGCGTCAGCGGCAGCGCCTCGCCGTCCTTCAGCACCTGCATCCGCTCCCGGTCAACGGTAAACGCGCCGCGGCTGACCCCCTGCCGGACGGGCTGGGCGCTCCGCAGCAGCACACGTACGCGACTGAGCAATTCCTGCATGCGGAAGGGCTTTGTCACATAGTCGTTCCCGCCGGAATCCAGGCCCCGGACCACGTCAAACTCCTCGCCCTTGGCCGTCAGGAACAGGATCGGCCGGGTCTCCCCTGCCTCACGCCATTCCCGGCAGAGATTGACCCCGTCGCCGTCCGGCAGGCCGGCGTCCATCACGATTGCCTGCACCTCGTTGGTCAGGTTCGCCCGGGCTTCCCGGAGGCTTCCGGCCGTGATCACCTGATACCCTTCCCGGGCAAACAGTTCAGTCAGTCCCTCCCGCAGGACCGTATCGTCTTCCACCAGCAGTATCGTCGTCATTTTCTCATTCTCCGTTTCTTCATGCGGCCGTCCGAATGCGCCTGCGGCTTCATGATATCACGCGGCGGCGGCGCGGGCAAGCTTATCACGGGGATTGGTTATTTGTATGTTCCGGCATTGACAAATTCCAGTCCGGATGATAGACTTTTGTTGTTAAATATTTACAACTGAATCCCTGGCTGTTTCTGTTCCGGTTTCATAGATGCGTCGGGTCCATGTGACAGAGGAGGCTCTTTATGAACAAGCATTTGCGTGATCACGCTGATCAGATCGTCCGGGAAGCGATCGCGGCCGTACAGCCTGACACCGCCGTGCAGCGTGCCCTGCATGGCATGGATTTCCCCGGCCGGGTCCTGCTCGTTGCCGCCGGCAAGGCCGCCTGGCAGATGGCAAAAGCCGCTTCCGACTGCCTCGGGGACCGGATTGAAAACGGCGTCGTCATCACCAAATATGATCATGTGATGGGTCCCATCGCCAACTTTACCTGCTTTGAAGCCGGCCATCCGGTACCGGATGAGAACTCCTTCAGGGGCACCCAGGCGGCGCTGGATCTCGTTGCGGACCTGACGGAAAAGGATACCGTCCTCTTTCTCCTCTCCGGCGGCGGCAGCGCGCTGTTTGAAAAACCGCTGATCCCGGCGGAGGAACTGCAGGATATCACCGGCCAGCTGCTGGCCTGCGGCGCGGACATCGTGGAGATCAACACCATCCGCAAGCGCCTGTCCCAGGTCAAGGGCG
>JAEEGL013145456.1_pt1 | contig 12236 bp, 5 predicted proteins | sample 9134231 | NCBI WGS metagenome assembly JAEEGL01 (sample SAMN16246548, study PRJNA631951) | gut metagenome | biome: gut microbiome; feature: rumen; material: fiber-attached | host: Bos | place: Iran: Karaj | collected 2018-10
ATTTTACATGATTTGTCTGCTGAACCTGTTATTATTCTACCATTTGGGAATATTTTTATTTGATTTATTTGATTTACATGTTCTCTTACTGTTTTAGAAAGTTTAAAATCTATTACAAAACGATTAATTATTGATTTTATTATTTTTTCTTTTATAAAGTAATTATCTCCTTTGAAAAAATCACTTAATATTTGACATTTTTCTAAAGGGTTTAATAATGGATCATAATTTATTTTATGAATTGAAAATGAAAGTATGTTATTTATATTTTGAATTATATCATAATTTAATAATTGATTGTTTTGATTTTGTATATATTGATCTTTAATAATTTGAACTAATTTCATTTCTAATAAATTTGACTGTTTAAATTCATTATATTTTTCATGAAGGGAATCTAAAAATTCTTTGACTTCATTAATTATATCATCCATTTGTTGTCCAATTAATTCTAATTGTTCAGTTGATCTTAAAATAGTTTCTTCTAATTTTTCCAATTTATTCTTATCTGGTATAATTTCAAAAAAAGAAAGTATATTATGATTTGCATGTTCTTCATTACAAATATAACATAAGTTTTTATCACATCTTGTGCAATAAGAATCATAACTATTTTTATGAATTGAACATTCTTTTATAAATAATTCTTTATTTGTTGTATCTTCCTTTTTTTTTTCAGAAAAAATTTTTGAAAAAAAAAAACTACTAAATGATTTAAAGATACTTTTTTTATCTTTTAATGGGCTCATAAAATCTTTTAAAGGAACTGAATTAATATGATTATTTTCACATTTGCAAATAACAAATAATTCACCATTTTTAAATTTAAATATCATCTCTGGAACTAAATTACATTGAGGACATTGAAATAATGTATTTTTCTGAGTGGTTTTTGTATTTTCAACAGTTGCCGTTGCCATATTTATTTATAATAATTAAACAGAATTTTTTAATATATTTTTTAATTAATTTATAAAATAAAAATATTAAATTAATTTTATGATAAATATAAAATATTTTAATAATCATTTATACTTATATTTTATAAGGAATATAATCATAATTTTCATCTATTTCATTATTCCTAATTTTTCTTCTTTTTTGTAATAAACTTCTTAAATATAAACCAATTAACATAATAATAATAAAAAGAAATATTATGGATATAATTTTTGGGATATTTATAGTTTTATTATTTTCTTTAGTATAAATATAAAAACCAATTATTGCTCTATCTTGATCAAAAATCATTTGATATTTTTTTAAAAATGGAACTCCTAGAGTCCATTTTGAATTAAAAAAATGATTAAATACTATTAAAAAAACATAATTTCCATCATTTGTTTTTTTAAATAAATCATTATAATCAAATTCAAAAGTATAATTCAAAATTTTACTATTGAATTTTAAAATAGGAAATTTTGTAATATCTAAATTATTATTACATGATAAATAAATATAATTAGTTCCTTGAATCACATTTATTTGGCATATTTTATTTTTAATTCTTTCATCAAAGAATTTTTTAAATATTATATCTTTATAAATTAAGGTTCCAACAAAAACACCATAATTCATTGATAATTCAATATCTCTATTATTTTCAATTTTATCATATTCACAATAAATATTTTCTATATTAAATTTCCAATAATGAACTTTTGAATCAACAACTAAATTTGTATACCTAAATGCACCTTCATAAAACCTATCTTGTTCATATTCATGAGGTAAATTACCTATTATAACTTTTCCTTTATTTTCATTTTCAAATTTTATTGTAAATGAATATGAATTAATATAATTATTTTTCTTTAATTGATATATTAAATTATAATCTTTTATTTGATTATCTTTAGTTTTTAAACCAATACTCATTGGGAATTGAGTATTATAATGAGGAGTTTTTGTAACTAACATAAATTGGATTTTTTCAATTTTACTTTGTTTTTTATTAATATTATCTAAACAAAATGATTCAGAAGATAAAATTCCTCTTTCAAACTTTTCATTATTAAATCTACCTTCTTCTGGCTTTAAACTTAAATAAGAAGATGAAGATTTTGAATTATAAATTAAACCTTCTGTTATATATAAAGAATTACTTTCTAAAGTTATTAATGATTCAATTTCTAATAAAGGAGTTCCTACTAATAATTTTGAAAAATAATTGACTTGCATAATATCATTTTCAAATGTATAATTTGTATTATTTTTTTTATAGAATTCTAATTGAAATATACATATAAAACTTGGAAAATATAATGAAAAAAATATAAAATAGAAAAACATAATAATTAATGAAATATTTTGTTTATTTATATTTAATAAATAATTTTTATAAATAATATATCATTTTATTATTTTTTTTTAAAAAAATATATGATATAACCTATTAATAAAAATTGTTTCAATAGTTTTACAAAAAAACTAATATAGAAATAATAATAAAAAGTAATTTATTATTTTTTATGTTTATTGCTTTTTTTTTTTGATGGTGGAAAATCATCATCTAATTTTTCATCAATCTCATTATTATCTTCTAAATTTCCAACAATTGAATTTTGAGCTAATAATTTTTGTCTAATTTTATTAGGTAAATTATGAATATTATATCTTGTTCCCAAAAAAGATAATGATAAAATTGGTTTTGTAATATATTCAAATATTTTTTTTTGTTCATCTCCCATTAACAAATCAGATTTCATATCAGAAGAATGAGCTCTTCTTAAATGAGTAATTACATCTAAATTATGCATAATATATTCAGTTCCTTTAAAATAAATTTCATCAATTTTATTTTTTCGAGCTGTTGAGAATTGAGGAGCCAATTTTAATAGGAATAATTTATCAAAAAATGAAAAATGAATTTTTCCATTTTTATTATTTTTTTTATTAGTTTTATTCTCACTAGTCATTGTATTATTTAAATTTCCATTTGTATTCAAATTAGAATTATTTGAATTACTACCCGGAGAATTAGTATTATTAGTTGGTTTAGAATTTAGATACTTATTACTATCTAAAGACTCCTTTTTTTTATGACTAAAACTTTTTCTATAACTTTTTATTGAAATATTTCTTTGAAATTCTTCTAATCTAATTTCAAAAAAATTATTAATTAAGTATTCAAAATAACTATTTTTTTCATATAATTTTAATATAATAAAAATAACCATATAAAGTGCATTAATAATACCTCCAACTTGAGCAGCAAGATCTTGAATTTTATAGTATTTTCTTTGAAATTTTTCAATTATATTATCTAATTCAATTGAAAGACTCATAAATGTTTCTGAATCTCTTTCAAAAACAATATTAGACATAAATTCTCCTAAAGTAAAAGAATTCATAGAATGATTTGAGGTTAATATTAAATTATCATCATTTTCAATTCTTATATGTTTTATATATTGGATTAATGATACTTTATAACTTTCTGAAACTTTAAGAGATCTCTCATTTATAGTTCTAGTAAAAGGTTGTTTATAATTTTTTGTACTTACTAAATTATCAATAATATAAAAAGACAAATCTGCAGAATGTAAAAAATTTGTTATTTCTTCTTTAGATGCACAATTTCCAGTTGAATTATCACAATCAACAAATTTAATTTGTATCATTGAAAAACCATCATTTCCCCAATGTTCTTTTATATATAATTCTTCTTTTTCTTCTGGAGAAATACAATAATAACCTTTTAAATTTAAATGAGAAAAAAGATATTCATTACTACTATTTTTAAGTGCTTTATCACATGATGTTAATAAAATGGATTTTTTTATATTATAAATTCCACTATCATTTACAACAGTTTTAAATAATGATCCTTCTGCTTGAAAAATTTTTTCATTGATTTCTGTAATATAATCACTATTTTGAATTCCAATAATAAATTCAAAATTATTAAAATAATCTAATTGTTTGGGATTTGGAAAAATATCTGTTGATAAATTAACTGAAGGTGAATCTTTTTCAAAAAGTTGTAAAGAAAAAAAAATTATTGTCGCAAGTCCCGTTAAAATTAATAATAATGTTAAAATTCCACCAAAAAATGTTTGATAATATGGTTGCTTTAATATACTTAATGTGGGAGAATATCCAAATAAATCAATATTAATAAAAAAATTTTTCATTTTTTTCTTAATTATTTATCGAATTAGATTAAAATGAAAATATATTGTAAAAAATTATTAAATATCAAAATATTAATGATAAAAAATTAATAATTTTGTTCTTTTATATATTTTATAGAATGGATTTTAATATATATAACAAATACTTAATTATTATTCAATAATTCATTTATTTTTTTTTCTATATTTGATAATTTTTTTTTATTTTCAGTATTAATCAAAATTTGATTACATAAATAAGGGATTGCTTTATTAATTTTTTCGTAAATCATAATATTTTCTTTATAAATGTTATATTCATGTTGGTAAATTTTTTTTAGCGCATTCAAATCTTTTAAAAGTTCATTGAATTTTTTTTCTTCAAATTCTTTTTCAAATTTTTCTAAAACTAAACCTAATGATATTATATTTTCTTTATATTCTTTTAAATTTTCGGTTATTTTTTCTACTAAATTCAAAATTTCTCCAGTTTTTTGGGATAATTGAACATAATAAAATTTTATATTATCAAAACAATTATAATTTAAATTATTTAATTTCAATATTAATTTTGTTATTTCAGTCATTAATGCACATAAATTATCGAAATATTCTTGTAAATTAATTTTAATTTCAGAATGAAATATTTTAGGAACTAAATATTGAACTTTATAACATTCATTGGATTGTTCTTGAGTCGAATTATTTGCAATATTATTTAATTCTTGCTGAATATCATTTATTAAATTTTCATTTTCAATGGTTTTTAAATTTTTTATATTTTTTGTTTTATTTTTTTCATCATTTTTATTAGATAATACATTTTGTGAGTGTTTAATGTGAAGGATATTATTTTTTGAATTGGTCTCTTTATTTTGACCAATATTTTCTCCTATTTTAATTGACAAAGAATTTGATATAATACTATTAATTGATATTGATCTTTTAATTTTTCTTTTCAGTAAATTTTTAGGTGATTTATAAACAAAAAATATTGAATCATTTATTAATTGTCTAGATGATTCATTATTTGTATAGTTCATTTAATATATTTAAAATGTAATAGATTATTTATTGTTTATGATTTGTAAATAATTACATAATATTTTATATTTAATTAAAAATTGGTTTTAATCTAATAATAGAATAAAGAATTTATTTATCATAAATCATATTTAACTAAAAGTGAAGTTTAATTGATAATTAAATTTAAAGTAAATAACATAAATTAATATTATTTTAGAAATAAAGCAACAGAATAAAATTATGATATATATATATTTTTTTTGATTTTTTTTCAAAAATATTTTCTAAAATTTTAGAATTCAAATCATTAAATATGAGAATTTAAAATTGCTTTTTTCAAAAAAATTATTTTTATTAACCATTTTAACTGACTTTTATTTGGTTTTTTTATTCTTAAATAATAGATAATTTTATTTCTTTCAATTAATATTTTAATTAAATAACTTTAATTTGTTCTTTTTAACAATTTTTAATCTATTTTTATATGAGTATTATTATTAACTATTAAAAAATTTATTTTATTTCATTTTCAAACATTTTGGTTAAAGTTATAGTTTTATTTTTTCTAACTAATTTGAATTATATTTTTTACTTTTTTAACATTATATTATTTTTTTTAACTTTCTATCTCTCAATTGTGAATAAATTTTAAATGATTAATATTTAAAAATATTATAATTCTTTAATATAATTTTTATTTAAAATATTTTGAAAATAATTATATTACATTATATGAGCTTATCAAGAATAACATATAATTTAGTTTAGTTATTTTGGAATTTATTCATATTCTTTTTAATTATATTTTTGTCCTTCTTAAATAGTAAAACATTTTTAAAAATTATCAGTTTTTTCAAATATGATTATTAATATATATTTGAAATAAAATTTTCTTATTTAAAACTGATTAATTTTAAAACAATTAAAATCAAATTTTTATATTTTTGATTTTATTTAATTTTTAAAACTATTTAACAAATCAAAATATTTAAAGCAAATATAAATTAAAATAATTTAATATTATCATTTATTAAAATTAAATGGGTACCACTGATTCAGGGCTTCGTCAATCTGAATTAATTGAATTTTCCTTACTAAACCCCTCAGTTTTTATAGGAGAAGCATTAACAGGAAAAGTAATACTTAAAATAAAAAATCCCTTACTTTTTCGTGACCTAATCTTATACTTAACAATAGCAGAAGGATGGTATCAAAGTACATATGATTCTAACAACAATCCAAAATTAAATGAAGAATTAAATACAGGTTCTTTATTTCAAATCCCAATTAATATTCGTCAATTTTTAAATCAAAACACAGAACTTTTATCAATTCAACCAGGTACATATCCAATTCCATTTACAATGTATACTTATAATATTCCTTTCCCTTCAGTAGAATTTCCAAAATATGGTATTAGAGGATATGTAAGATATATTTTGACTTCTGAATTAGTTGGTTGTAACACAAATAAACCAGAAATTACTGATGCTTTCCTTCATATAAAAGCAGTTCCTTTGATTTTGAATACTCCTTTAACTTCATTTTCTGAAGTTACTGTTTATAAATGGGGTCTTATGGGTAAAGGAAAAACAAGTTTAAATTGTTCTATCCCAAAAAATACTTTTTGTATTAATGAAAATATTCCTATTGCTGCTACTGTTGATAATAGTAAAGGAGATATGGATGTTACTTCAGTTAAAATTAGTATTCATAGAATTGTTCATTTGATACCTTCAAAACAAACTGTACATTTAGATTATGATGAAAGTATTAATTCTAAAGATTTTAAATGTAATGTTCCTAAAGGTTCTACTCAAAATCTTAGTTTTTCTATTACATTGAGAGAAGAAGGATTATCAAGATATAGTGTTTCTGGAAAACCTGAACCTTTAACTTCTAAGGATGATATTAATTTGTATATTCCTACTTGCTTAGCAAATTTAATTAAAATTGAATATAATGTTAAAGCAACTGCATATTTTGAATCAATGACAGGAGCTGATTCAAGACCTAGATGTATTTTACCAATATCAGTTGGTCAAGCAGGTGATTTTATGCCACAACAACAAATGCAACAACAATATCAACAACAACCAAATCCAATGCAACAACAATATCAACAACAAACAAATCCAATGCAACAACAATATCAACAACAAACAAATCCAATGGAACAACAATATCAACAACAACCAAATCCAATGCAACAACAATATCAACAAGCACCAAACCCAATGGAACAACAATATCAACAAGCACCAAATCCAATGCAACAACAATATCCTAGTTTTCAATAAATCATTTTGAATATATAAAATCAATTTTTTAAAAATATTACATTTTTAAAAATTAAATAAATTAGATAGAATTAACTAAAAAAATTTGATTTTAAATTAAAATATTAATTATAATCTTTTTACTATTAAAAAAATTGATTGTATAAATAATATTATCCTTCATAATTATGTTAATAAAAATATTACATAAAATTACTTAAGAAACATTATTGAATATAAAAAAAATTGTTATATGATATTTTATATTACCATTGAAATTATTATATAAGTAAAATTATTTATATTTTTAATTTAAATAAAAATGAATTTAATCTAAATAAAAAATTACAAAAGGATAATTATGAAAGTCCGATATATTGAAAAACATAAGATATTTTAGCAATAACATGAAAAGAAATATATAATTTAAATATATATGCAAATCTTTCTATTTTTAGAACTGAAGATTAAAATACATCATTTTATACTTTAAATGATGAAAGATTATTAATTGAAAAAGGAAAAGGCGTTGATCATCTTTATTATGATAAAAAGAAAGATAAATTAATATTATTAGAAATTTAAATAAAAAAAAAATATTTTGGTTGATATTATATTATAGAAAATAATAAAGAAGATTTAATTTTTGCTTGAAGAGATAGAAAAAAGAGATTTTAGAGTAAAATTAATTTTTTTCAACTAAATTATATTTTAAAATCTCATTTAAAAACCAAAATATTACAACAAAAAAAGCATATAAAAAATAAATTAAACAAATAAAACATTATGTGATGGTTTAACCCAATCTCCATAACGATCTTTATAATAAGCACCAGGTCCAACATTATCTTCACTATCAAAATAATTTTTTTCTGAAACCAATCTTGGTGATTTTGAAAAAATTAAACCTTTATTTCTTTCAAAATCACTATATGCAACATTATAAGAACCTGGACCAATATTTGATTTATTTTTCTCTTCTTGTATTTTCCTATCTAAAAATTTTTGTTTTATTATTTTTTCTCTTTCTAATTTTATTGAATTAAATGGTCTTAATTTACTTTTTTTATTATCATTTAACATATATTCAACTGAATTAATTAAAATATTTTTCTTTTTTTCTTTTTTTTTATTTTTAAACATTGATTCTTCAGGTACAAAGTCAATTGTTTTTATTTCATTTAAATTATGAGTAATTTTATTAGGTTTTTTAATTTGAATAATTTTTTTTTCATTTAAAAATGGTTGTCTAATATTATAATCTCCAGGACCAGGAATAGATTCATTATCATTATATTCAAATCTTTTTGAAAAAGAACCAAATTGATCATAATTTTTATTCCAACTTTTTTGTTGTAAATGATTATTATTTATATCATATCTTCCTGGTCCAACATAATCATATATTTCTTCTTTTCTTCTATTTATTAATTGCTTTTCATGTTTTTTATCTCTTGCAATTCCTAATTTATCTATTTTCCTCCTATTAAAATATTTTTCTTTATTTTCTTCAATATTTTGTATATCATCATTATAATTTTCATTAAATGAATCATAATCTTTTTTTTTAATATTTTTATTTTCTGGAAATCTTTTTGCAAAAGAACCAAAACTTTGTAAATTTCTTTTTTTAATATAATTTTGTTTTTCAGGCTCAATAGAAGAATAATATCCTGGTCCAGGTGAATTTTGAAAATCAGAAGAATTTAATATAACATCCATTTTATCTGATAAAGATAAATCACTATTCATTAAATTTTCTTCATTAAATAAATAATTACTTCTTACTCTTTCTTTTTTATTATAAACTTTATTATTTGGATTTAAAACTTTACTTTCAATATTATTATATTTATTCATTAAAATTGAGTTCTCAATTGAATTATCATTATCATCATCAGAAATTGTATTTACATTAGTAAATTTAGATGAATATTTCCTTGCAGAAGTAATTAAATTTCTTCTTGATTGATTAGATTTAAAAGAAATTTTTTTATTACTTTTTGGAGATAAATTATAAGGATTATTTGAATGATAAATTTCACCATTATCATCAATTTCATAACCATAATCTATTTTTTTATTTGGAATTGAAATAACTCTCCTATCTTCAAATGCAGATATTGCTCTATTATTTATATTTCCAGTACTTAAATTTGTTTTTCTATTTAAAAGATATTTTGGTATATTACCAAAAGTATTTGGAATATTATAAGAACCTGGTCCTGGATTATTTCCAGTATTTTTTAATTTATTTAAACTATTTAAATTAAATGCATCATAAACAATAAATTTTTGTAATTGTGCTGAACGATCTCTTTTTAATTTATAATTATTTTGATAAAATGGAAGATCTTGATTATTATTTTCATAATAACCAGGCCCTGGATTAAATAAACTATCTTTATTAATGTATTGTGGATTTCTTTTTGATGATGAAAAAAATGGTATTTCTGGTTCTGTGTTTATTTTTAATGTTGAATCTTTTATTAAATCATATGAACCTGGACCTGATATATTATCATCTATTTTTGATGTGAAACGTTCTGATCGCATTACAAAAGCCATTCTGTTATTTTTTTTTATTAATTATTTAATTTAAAAATATTATAAAAATTTATTATTCTATACAATCAATATTCAATTTTAAAATTTAATTTATTTTATATAAATACAACTCTTATATATTTTTTAATATTATTGGTGATATAATTCTATATTTAGGGAAATTATATAGTTTGAATTAATATTTAATTTTCATTATTTCATATAATAATATTATCGTTTTTTAATAAATTATTAAAGATATCAACAATTATTAAATTTATCTAATAATTTTTCAGATAATAAATATTTCATTTAATACAATTAATTTACAAATTATTATTTATAGCATCTAATATCATATTAATTAGATTTCAAATATATATCATTCAAAGCTTCTTCGATATTTAATCTATTATTAGGATTTTTATTTAATAATTTTTTTACGAAATTAATTCCAATATATGAAATTCCTCTATTAATTAGATTTTCATAATTCGGTTCAATTAAAAGAATTGAATGGAATATTTCTTCATTATTTTCACTATTAAAAGGTAAACAACCTCCTAATAATAAATAACTTATTACTCCCAAAGACCAACAATCTATTTTTTTATCATAAAATTCTTTATTTAATACTTCAGGAGCAACATAAGTAATTGTTCCATAAGGTTCATTCTTTTTCTCATTATTATATAATAAAGTACTTAAACCTAAATCACTTAATATTATATTATTAATATTATTTTTTTCTATTAATAAAATATTTTCAATTTTTATATCACGATGACAAATTCCTTTTTTATGTAAATATGATATTATTTCACATAATTTTAATATTATTTTTTTTGCATCTTTTTCTGGGATTAAGAAATTTCTTTCTTGTAAATAATTAAATAATGTGTCTTCACAATATTCTAATACTAAATAAAAATAATTTTCATTTTCATAATTTTTATATAAATTTACAATTTTTTTTTCATTTTTACATATTTTTAATAATTCAATTTCATTATATGTTAATTTTATATCTTCTTCATCCATTTCATTTTTATTTAAAATTTTAATAGCTACTTTTTTATTAGTCTTTTTATTAATTCCTAAATAAACAGAAGCAAATCTCCCTTTTCCAATTTGATTTCCTATAATAAATTTATCATTCAAATCTTCATAATTAATAGCAGTCTTTAATTTAATAACCCATTTATTTTTACTTTCATTATCAGGAGCATAATAAATTTTTTCATGATTTGAATAAATAATTGAAAAAGGATAATATAATTTTCCATTAATATAAACTGGATTATAATCTTCTTTAATAAATACATTTATTAAAATATGCATTCCTTCATGTTTCAAAGAATCACAGTTAGAGAAAAAATATAAATCCTTACCACATAATTTATAATATGTTTTTTTAAATAAACCATTTCTACTACTTTGCTTGAATAAATAACCACATTGTTGAGGTACAATAATATCATCAAAATTAATTTTTTCTTCTTCATAATAATTTTCATCTTCACTTTCATTATATTCCAAATAATTTATATTTTTTAAATTTGAATTTTTTTTATTTTCGAAAGTGTGTTTTTGCTCAAAATAATTATTATGAGTATAATTAAAATCAATATCATTTGTAAAGTAAGAACTCATTGTTGTTGAATTTCTTCCAAATGAAGATTCAGTATCATATCTTTTTGAATTATTAATATTTTTGAATGTAAAATTATATTGATTATTAATTTGAGAATTTTCAATTAATAAATTTGGACATGAAAGCATTGAATATTCAAAATAATTTTGTAAATTATTATTATATCCTAATGATATGATTTTTTCATTTGATTGTATTTCATTAAAACAATTTTTTCTTCTTGGGTTATCTTCTATTTGATTTAGAGTATTTTTACTTGAAATTGAACGTCTTCTATTTTCTAATTTTTCATTATCATTTGAGTTAATTTGTTTTTCATAAACACTCAAACAAAATTTATGAAATGGAGTATTTTTTAATAAAAATAATAAAATATATTGATAAAATAATTTATTAGAAGGACTAATAAAATTTTCATAATTTATTGTTGATTTATTTAAGAATAATTTTTCATTAATTATTCCTTGTGGAAAAGGAATATATAAGCTAATTAAATTAATATCTTCTTTAGTTATATAACCATCATTATCAAAATCACATATTTTAAAAATTAATTTTGATTCTTTTTCATTATATAATTCTGAATAGAGATTATATTCTTTTTCATCATAATAA
>JAEEGL013290128.1_pt1 | contig 12236 bp, 10 predicted proteins | sample 9134231 | NCBI WGS metagenome assembly JAEEGL01 (sample SAMN16246548, study PRJNA631951) | gut metagenome | biome: gut microbiome; feature: rumen; material: fiber-attached | host: Bos | place: Iran: Karaj | collected 2018-10
CGGTGACCCGAAGTTCCCCATCACGGGCTTCAACGAGATTCATAAAGTTGAGCCCGGCGACGTGACCTTTGTGGATCACCCGAAATACTACGGCAAGGCCTGGAACTCGGCTGCCACAGTCGTCTTGATCAACAAGGGTGTGGAATGTCCCGAGGGCAAGGCCCTGCTCATTCACGACGATCCCTTCGATGCCTTCTTGAGGGCCATGCGGCACTATCGCCCCAAGGAGACCTGCACCCAGGCCATCAGCCCAACGGCTGAAATAGGTGAGGGGACCGTGGTGATGCCCGGCTCGTTTGTCGGGAACCATGCCATCATCGGCAAAAACTGCGTCATCCATCCCAATGTCACCATTTACGACTACTGTGTGATCGGCGATAATGTCACCATCCATTCCGGCAGTGTGATTGGTGCCGACGCCTATTATTTCCAGCGCCGGGCCGACAGCTACAAGAAGTTCGAGTCATTTGGCCGTGTGGTGATTGAGGACGACGTGGAGATCGGTGCCTTGTGCAGCATCGACAAGGGTGTCACCTCCGACACCACCATCCGTCGCGGCACCAAGATGGACAACCACTGCCAGGTGGGCCACGACAGCTACATTGGATGCAACTGCCTGATCGGTAGCCATGCCGCCATTGCCGGCGTCACCCGCATTGAGGATGACGTCATCCTATGGGGCCGTGTATGCGTCAACAAAGACCTCGTCATCGGCGAGGGCGCCGTGGTGCTGGCCACCTCAGCCGTCGACAAGAACATCGAGCCCGGCAAAGCGGTGTTTGGCGTTCCGGCCCAGGACGTCCGCAAACAATGGCGCGAGCAAGCCGCCATGCGACAACTTCCTGAATTCCTCAGGGAATACTACAAGAAAAATCCTGAATGAAATTATCCCCTTCGCTTAGCGAGGTACCCCAACGGCACTAGCAGCTCCCTCTAGTCGGTACTGATGGGCCTTTTGGGATACCTCGCACGCTTAAGGAGATTTCCTCATTTTACTTCTGCAATTGGTACACTCCCAAATCTGGTGTACCCGTCCTGTTGATTCCTTCCAAATCGTATGGCACCTCGGCTGCGACCACAGGGCTACCGGCACCCACAGCAGGAGAGAGCGCGTCGCTCAAATGGAAGTCGAAAGTGCGGTCATTCACAAAGAGGGGATCTTGGTTGAATATACAGACATTGAAGCCAGGGGTGCTGGGGCCAAACTGGGTGGTCCGCATCAGGCAATGGTCGAAAAGATAGGTGGTATCCACCTCGGTTTCAGCACTTAAAGAGGTCCCTAATTCTTCTTCCTGAGTACCATAGACGATGCTATTGTACATCTCCCAATGGAAGGGGAACTCGTAACGCTCGCCATCCTGATCCACATAATTGGAAAGGAACACCGACGCCGTGGTGCGAGGCGCCTGCCACCAATAGTTGCCGATGGTGCAATGGCGCAGCAGAAAGTCGCCACCCTCGACCACTGCAAATGCATAGTTTCCACAATTGTCAATGAGGGTGTTGTTCGCTTCGACAGCATACAACACCGAATAAACGCCCATGCCGGTGTGGTTCTCGATAACTGTGTTGTTGATGCGCAAGGCAGCTTGGGTGGCATGGATGAACGACTCCGCCTGAATACCGATATAAGCATTGCGGATGACGGCATGGTTAATGATGTGGTCGGCCCCAGGACGAGCATCCATCAGCCAAATACGGTCCCACTGGCCAGGCTGATCCTTAAAGAAAGGCTCCAGGCGATCGCCTTGGATCACCACGGGGTTCTCCGTTGTACCCTCAACGATGAGTTGGCCATCGCTCCACGACCAAATGCCTCCACCACCATGCACATAAACATGGGTCCCTTCATGGATATGCAACGTACCATAGGAATTGACCAGGGCATAGCCATAAATCACATAAGGTAGATCATTGTACCAATGCGTCGTCTCCAAACTGTCTGCCACAATCTTGAATTTCGGAAACCCTGAAATTTGTTGGTCGGCCACGATGTAATGGGCGTTCTGGCCCCAAGCCACCAATTTGATCATCTGCGTGTTGCCGTTGGTGACAAACATCAGGCTGTCTTCCACCACAAAAGGCAACGCTCCGTCGGTAGGATCGATGGTGACATTCAAAAAAGTGAAAAGGCTGTCGTTGGCCGGAACGATCTTGTCATGAAATTCCGTGCCCGCCTCACCGTCGAAATTCAGTTTGAAACGTGACTGTGCACCGCCCATCAAACGGACCTCGCTGATGTTAAGATCTTCCTTATAGGGGTTGTAAACCATCAATTGATGGGTGGAGGAGCCCAGGCTGGTGAACACCGTATCGAACATCACGGTATCGACCGAAAACACAAGTTTATGGTGAGGATCGGTGCTAATGACGTTTTCCTTACGGCAAGCGCACAACAGCATCAACCCAACAGCAATCAACAGAAAAAACCTCTTCATACAGCAAATTTTGGCACAAAATTAGTGATTTAATCTTTATTTGGCTCAATAATAACTATCTTTGCAGCAAAATCGTATCAAGATGAAAAGAATTGTTTCGATAATCTTTGCCTTGGCCATGACCGTGACGCTTGCCGGGCAACTTGAAGCCCAGACCTTCGGCGGTCCGGAATACATGAAAAAAAAGGTGGTGGTGGGAGGCGACTTCGGCCTTGGATTCTATGGCAACAGCTTTTATGTTGGCGTAGCCCCGCAGATCGGCTATCGGCTGACACGCAGTCTGGAGGCGGGTGTTCGTCTTGGCTACGACCTTCATTACTATTACCGTGACTATTATTACGGCAACTATTTTTGCCACTATTTCAGCGGATCTGCCTACCTCAACTTCGAGCTTTTCAGAGGCTTCTATCTTCAAGCCGAAGACGAGGAGATGTGCCTGCTGGTGAGTGGAAAGGCTTTGGAAACCAGTGCTTCCACATGGTACAATTCCGCGTTTGTCGGAGCGGGCTACCGTCAGTATTGGGGAAAAAGCTTTACGTATTATTCCATCCTTTACAACCTCTCGTGGGATTACAACAGTCCCTACAACAGTCCATTTGTTGTCAGAGTTGGCTATTGCATCGGACTTTAATCATGGAAAAGAAAAGCAACAACAATATCACCATCAAAAACAAACGCGCCGAGCATGAGTATTTCCTGATGGAAAGGCTCACGGCGGGCATTGTGCTGACCGGTACGGAGATCAAGTCGATCCGCAACGGCAAAGCCAGCTTGGCCGATTCCTATTGTACATTTAAGGGCGACGAGCTTTTTGTGGTTGGGATGCACATTGCCGAATACGACAAAGGCACCTATAACAACCACGATCCTAAGCGCGACCGCAAGCTGCTGCTCACCGCGCGCGAACTACGCAAGCTGAAAAACAAAGTTCAGGAAAAAGGCTTGACCATCATCCCCGTGGTGCTGTACATCAACGAGAAAGGCTTAGCCAAACTCGACATTGCCCTGGCCCGCGGAAAGCACTATTACGACAAGCGGGAAAGCCTGAAAACCAAAGACTCGAAACGCGACATCGAAAAACAATTGAAAGGTTTTTGAACATTGTAAACGATTTTTTTCGTACCTTTGCGGCACATCATGAAAAAAAGCATCCTACTCATAGCACTCTCACTTTTTGCACTTGCCTTCTCCTCGTGCCAGAAGTACAAGTATTGCCAATGCTACGCCGTTGTTGACGGCGAAGACCTTAGCATGGGCGAAGAGCTTGAAGTATCCGTCTTGACGGAAGAACAAATCGCAGCCCTCAACACCAGTAACGATAACCTTTACGTCATGGAGCATGGCACTTGCAACGACAAGGCCAAGGAATTTACCGGATGGGGGCCGGTAACCTGCCGTGAAGTAGATCCCAAAGACCCGGAAGGGACTTGGTTTGAACGGCTGTACGAACGGTTGCTTGGTGGCGGACACAGTAACAACAATAACAACAATAACAACAACTCCGGAAATAACGGGAAACCATAACCACAACACAACAACGAACAAAGAGGGCGACTATGTTCATAGCCGTCCTCCTTATTTTTTATGAAGGAAAGGTTAGCACGCATACTCAAAGTTTTTATTGGACTATTGTTCATCGTTTCGGCACTTTTGAAAATCGCCGACATGGACAAGTTCGAGCTCTACATCTACAGCTACCATTTCTTCAGCCTCAATGTTTCCTTTTTAGTGGCCCGCGCAGCCATCATCCTTGAGTTGGTGCTAGGCATTGGGGTGCTTACCAACTGTTTCCATAAGCTGATGTGGTGGGGAAGTATGCTGATGTTGTTGGGCTATACTGGATTGTTGACGTATGCATTGATACAAGGACGCACCGACAACTGCCACTGTTTTGGGGAAGTTTTGCAATTCAACCCATGGCAATCCATCCTCAAGAATGCCGTGTTGATGGGGCTCTTTGCCTTGGTTTATCGCGTCAAGGGAAGAAGATTCAAACACGATGTGCTGGCTTTGGCAGGAATCACCTTGGCCTGTTGCCTGGCCGTGTTCCTGGTCTCGCGCCCCGACAACTTCACGTCGGATTACAAGGCAAGCCAAGACCTGCGACGCGATCGCTTTGAAGAAGCCCTGCATCAACCGCCGTTGGATACGCTGAACCTGACGGAAGGGAAGAAGGTGGTGGGCATTTTCTCCTCCTCCTGCGAAATCTGCATGATGGCGGCACAGAAACTGAGCCTGATGCAGCAGTTTTACGGTTTCCCCGAAAAAGACGTGCTTTTCGTTTTCATGGGGAACGACGAAAGCGTCCAGCAATTCTATCAAGAATCCCAATCCATTTCCTATCCATACGTCCTCTTTGAGGATGCCATCCGACTTTTGGAAATCAACAACGGTAAGTTTCCCCTCGTGATCCTGATGAAGGACGGCAGCATTGTCCACGAATACAACTTCCGAAACATGAAAGAAGAAGAAATCAAAGCATTTATAAAATCATAAAACCTATGAAAATCGGTTTCGACAACGAAAAATATCTCAAAATACAGAGCGAGCACATCCGTGAGCGCATCGGCCAATTTGGCAACAAACTGTACTTGGAGCTGGGCGGCAAGCTTTTTGACGACCACCATGCCAGCCGTGTACTGCCTGGGTTCAAGCCAGACAGCAAGTTGCAGATGTTGCAGAACCTCAGCGACAGTGCGGAGATTGTCATCGTGATCAGTGCCACCGACATCGAGAAGAACAAGATCCGCAACGACCTGGGCATCACCTACGATGTGGACGTGCTGCGCCTCCGTAACGAATTTCAGAAGCGGGGCTTCATGGTGAGTGGGGTAGTAATCACCCACTACAACGGACAAAGCAGTGCCGTGGCCTTCCGCAACAAGTTGGAACGTTTGGGCATCAAGGCTTACTACCATTACCTCATCGACGGCTATCCGCACAATGTGACCTTGATCGACTCTGACGAAGGCTTTGGCAAAAACGACTACGTGGAGACCACCCGACCGTTGGTCATTGTCACGGCTCCAGGCCCCGGTAGTGGAAAGATGGCCGTCTGCCTCAGCCAACTCTACAACGAGCAAAAACGCGGCATCAATGCGGGCTATGCCAAGTTCGAGACCTTCCCCGTTTGGAACCTTCCACTAAAACATCCCGTCAATATGGCGTATGAGGCCGCCACCGCCGATCTCGCCGATGTCAACATGATCGACCCGTTGCATCTCGAAGCCTACGGCAAGGTGGCAGTCAACTACAACCGCGATGTGGAGATTTTCCCCGTGCTCAACGCCTTGTTTGAAGGCATCTACGGGAAGTGCCCTTACAAATCACCCACCGACATGGGCGTAAACATGGTGGGCTTCTGCATTAGCGATGACGAAGTATGCTGCAAGGCCGCCAACGACGAGATCATCCGCCGTTACTTCACCGCCTTGAACGCCATGGCCGATGGCGATGGCAATGAGAACGAGGTGACCAAGATCAAGATGTTGCTCAACCAAGCCAAGATCACGGTAGAAGACCGCAAATGCGTGGTGGCCGCCCGAGAGCGCAAGGAACGTGACGGGGTGGACTGCACCGCCATCGAACTGGCCGACGGCACCCTCATCACGGCCCAGACCAGCACCCTGTTGGGACCCAGTGCCGCACTCATCCTCAACGCCACCAAATACCTCGCTGGCATCGACCACGACCTCAAGCTCATCCCTCAGTACATGATCGAGCCCATCCAGAAGACCAAAGTGGAGTACCTGCAAGGCAACAACCCACGCTTGCATACCGACGAGGTACTCATTGCCCTCTCGGTCCTCAGCCCCGAAAACGAGAACTGCCGCAAGGCATTGGAATGCCTGCCCCAATTCGAAGGCTGCCAGGTACACTCCACCGTGATGCTAAGCGAAGTCGACCGCAAGATATTCAGCAAACTGGGCGTAGGACTGACTTGTGACCCCGTCAGAAAACCCTAATCACTGATGAGACGATTTACGCTTCTCCTTTTGGCTACATTGACAGCGTTGGCCTGTACCCGACAGCAGGCTGTCGAAGTACCGACGCCAGCACCCGTGATTCTTGACACGGTGCCCGAGGAACCTGTCGTCACGGCCTTCCCCGATACCCTCTATGCCTCGGCGGAGAAGCTCCTAATCGTCATCGATACCATTGATGCCAGCTTGCCTTCCGAACTCAATTCCTTGGAAGACGCCTACGCCGACAAACCTGGCATCTACACCTTTCGTGGCTCTGCCACCCGAAATCCCAATTTCCATGGCCATCTGACCGACGACACGATACAGATCAAAGTCGATTGGGAATACACCACCCGGTCGGACTACACCGTGACCTGCCTGGGGGCTTGGGGCGGGGGAGTAGGGTGGACTGGACAACCCCTTTATGTACAATGGCCCGAGGACAGCCTCCAACGAAAGGAAATCATCGTGGTGTCGCTCTGCGGCGACATCTGTTTCATCGATTTTGAAACCGGTGAAGCATCCAGAGCACCTTTGGATGTCAAAAACGTATTGAAAGGCACACCCGCACTGGACGCCTCGCTGAACGGGCATCTCTATATCGGCCACGCCGTTCCGAAAGGGGCTCCGTTTGGCACCCAAGTCATCGATCTGTTCACCCGTGAAACCCTCGACCTATCCGGTCGTGACAACAGGGCATGGCGCTCTTGGGGCGGCTACGACTCCTCGCCTTTGGAAGCAGGCGGTTTCCTATTCCGTCCTGCCGAAAACGGAGGCATCTACAAATACTATATTGGAGACGGTGGCTACCAACTCCAGTCGGTGCTCCGCTATTCCACCACCAAGGCCAAGGCCTCGCCAGGCATGGAGTCGTCGATGGCCATCTGCCGCAACTACGGCTACATCGGCGACAACGCTGGCAATATCTTGTGCATCAACCTCAACACCATGAAGCCTGTATGGACCTATTGGAACCACGACGACACCGATGCCTCGCCCATCGTGGAATTAGAAAACGGCATCCCCTACGTGTACACCGGTTGTGAGGTGGACCGCCAGGGTAGCAAGGGATTCAGCCATTTCGTGAAACTAAACGGGCTGACCGGAGACCTGATCTGGGAAGACACCATCCGCTGCCACAAGCTGCAATACGGCGACAAAAGCAGCGACGGCGGCATGTATGTCACGCCCCTGCTCGGCGAAGGCGACTGCGAAGGCTTGATTTTCAGTTCGTTCTGTGAACAAACCAGCAAGACCTACAGTGAGTTTATGGCTTTCGACAAACAAGACGGCAGGGTAGTGTACGGCATCCCCATGAAACACGAATGCTGGTCCTCGCCTGTGGCGTTCTACAACGACAAAGGGGAGATGTTTATCTTTATCGGCGACCGTGCCGGAACCGTTTACCTCATCAAGGGAAAGACGGGGGAAATCATCGCTTCGGAAAAGATCGGTTTTAATTTCGAATCCTCGCCCATCGTAGTGGACAATAAAATAATTGTCGGCTCCAGAGGTAATAAAATCTTTAAAATCTCGTTACAGTAAATTATGAAGAAATTTTTGATATTCTGTTTTCTGTTCATGCTGCCCATGTTCGCCTCGGCCCAACTGATTGCCTGTCGCGACTCCATCCAGGACGGCTACAATTTTTGGCTATACGTTCCCGAAGACTACAATGATACCGTTGCAGACAAACCCGTGGTGTTGTTTCTCCACGGCAAGAGCCTCTGTGGCAAGAACCTGGCTAACGTGTTGCGCTATGGCAGTATCGACGCGTTGAAACGTGGACGTGAAATCGATGCTTTTGTCATTGCGCCCCAAACACAGGATACTTGGAAACCGGACAAAGTGCATGAGGTGTACGATTGGGTAAAAGAAAGATACCAGGTCGACACCTGCCGCCTGTATGTGCTAGGCATGAGTCTTGGCGGTTACGGGACCATCAACTTCACGGCAACCTATCCCGACGAGGTGGCTGCCGCCATGGCTTTGTGCGGAGGCGCTTCCATCGACGAACTCTGTGGGCTGAACGAGGTGCCCTTATGGATCATCCACGGCACTGCGGACAAAGACGTGCCCATCAGATATTCCCAAAAGGTGGTCGATGCCATGGTCCAATGCGGAGACACCAGCCGGCTGATCTTCGACAAATTGCCCCGAGAAGGCCATTCGCACCTGGCACGCGCCTTCTATCTCCAAAGCACATACGATTGGCTGTTCAAGCACAACCTGAATGATTCCCTCCGCCCCGTCAACAGGGAATATGCCATCTCATCGGCCATCATGGCCAAAGCCTACGATGGTTTTGATAAGGATTTCACCTTCCATGTCATCGATTCCTTCCCTCACCAAAAGCCTGATGTACACAAATTCCACATTGTCAAGAAAGGCGATACGCTGAGCAAGATTGCCGTGGAGCATGGGACTACGGTCACCCTCCTATGCAAACTCAACAACATGAAAAAGACCGATATCTTGCGTATCGGTCGGAAAATCAGAGTGAAATAATATATGGGGAATATCCCCGTGGAAGGTTTATTCCACAGGGATATCTTTGTTCACATTCTTCGAACCCCAGAGGGCGTAGAAAAGCAAGAAAGCCAGACCGACAACGATCACCCAGTAGCTCTGGAGGTAACCGACACCGCCAAGACCGTCGACGATGGCGTTTTGGAGCAAGGGGAGGATACCACCGCCACACACCAGGGCCATGAAGATGCCCGAGGCTTTTTCGGTGTATTTACCCAAACCTTCTACAGCCAAATTGAAGATACCGCCCCACATCACTGAGGTGCATAAGCCGATACAGACCAAGAAGGCTGCATTGAGCGGGATGCTTTCCATACCAAAGCCATGAGCGCCGTTAAAGGCGGGGAACTTCACCATGGTCTGAGGACCGAACATAGCCAACAGGGTGAGGATGATGCCCACCAGCGACACACAGGTCAGCATCGATTTGGCCGACACCTTGCTGCCGATGATGCCGCCAATGAGACGACCAATGAGCATCAGGAACCAATAGGTGGCAGCCACCGAGCCTGCTACGGCTTCGGCGTTAACGCCGCTGCCCAACACATTGAGTTCGGGATTCTGGAGCCATTTGTTCAAGACGTTCGGGATACCGACTTCCACACCCACATAAATGAAAATGGCGATGGCACCCAATACGAAGTGACGGAAAGCCATGGGACCTTTGCCCTTTTCCACCTGTTTGGACTCTGCTTGTTTTTCGTTCTCCGGGATCTTGGTCAGCAAGATGACGATGAAGGCGAAAGCGAAGATGCCCAGAGCCGTGTACATCAGCGGAAACACGTCGCTGATCTTGGCGTCGACGATACTGGGAATGAGCAAGCCCGTGATGATGATGACCGCCGTGCCGCACAACGAGTTGAACGAGCCACCGATTTGGATCAGTTGGTTGCCTTTGTTGCCGCCACCACCGAGACGATTCAGCATCGGGTTGACCACGGTATTCAGCAAGCACATGCTGAAGCCAGCCACAAAAGCACCAAGGAGATAGACACCGAAGCTACCGACGACTCCAGAAAGCGTTTGAATGCCGACACCGATAAAACCAACGATGACAGCGATGAGCGCGGTCTTCTTGTAACCTTTCTTCTGGAGCAGATTACCCGAAGGGATGCCCATGACAGCGTAGGCGATAAAGTTGGCAAACACGCCCAAGGTGCCTTGCCAGTTGGGAATATTGAACTGGTTCTTCAAGATGTCACCCATCGGCGAGGCGAGGTTGGTGACGAAAGAGATCATACCGAACAGCAAGATCATCACAATGATCGGTATGGTGTAGTTCTTTTTGTTTTCCATATAGTGTTGATTTAAAGATTTAAAGATTCAAAGATTTAAAGATTTAAAAATTTAAAAATTTGAAGATGATGGTTTCTTTATATTCGTCTCCTGCACGGAGGAAGGTATTGGGGAAATTCGGCTTGTTGGGCGAGTCGGGGAGAGCTTGGCATTCCAAAGCAACACCTTCGTAGTCATGGTAGACATGACCGTTTTTCCCTTGTGGGCAGCCGCTCAGCCAATTGCCCGTATAGACCTGAATCCCAGGCTGTGTCGTATAGAGTTGCACCATACGTCCCGTGCCTTCGTGCGACAACTCGGCCGCCAAACAAAGTTTGTCCTTGGCAATGCCATCGATGACCCAACAGCTGTCGTAGCCCTTGCCGTTAACCAGGGCATCGAAAGGTTCACGGATGTCGCGTCCGATCAGCTTGCCTTCGGTAAAGTCCATGGGGGTATCGGTCACCGAAGCCATCTCACCCGTGGTAATCAACTCGTTGGTGGCAGGCAACCAGCGCGAGGCATTCAGCCTCAAGCGATGGTCCAAGATGTCGCCTTGGCCTTCTCCCTTGAGATTGAAATAAGTGTGATTGGTCAGATTGACGATGGTGGTGTCGGACGAGTAGGCACAAAGGCGAATGTTCAACTCGTTTTCATCGTTGAGCGTGTAATATACTTTTGCCACAAGTTCAGCGGGATAACCTGCCTCGCCATCGGCTGACAGATAACTGAACACAACACTCTCTCCATTGATCCGACTGGCCCATTTTTGGTTGGCAAATCCAATGGAACCGCCATGCAAATGATGCTTGCCATCGCCCGTGTTCAGTTCCAATTGATACTCCTTGTCATCGATCTTGAACCGACCATTGGCTATCCGATTGGCGAAACGTCCCGGAACCTTGCCTGCACAAGGGCCGTCGCCATAATAGGAGAGCGGATCGGGATAGCCGAGCACGATGTCGTCGAAATGGCCTTCACGGTCAGGCGTCATGATGCTGACAATACCCGCTCCGATATCGCACAACTGCACACGGATGCCATGGTTGTTGGTCATCGTGTACAGCTTGATATCCTTCCCGTCAGGTGTCTTGCCCCAAATCTGAGTCTTTATTTCCATAGATCGTTCGGATAAATGCCTTTTTCGATCAACTCACGGATCTTGCGCATCACTTCAGGTTTGTCTTCCTTGTAAGTGACACCAAACCAAGAAGCATTGCTCGACAGCACCTTCAACTTGGCCGAGCCGTCGTGGATGCTTTGGTTGACCATCAGCGGGATGAAGAACTCCGCCTTGATGTTAGTCTGTGCGGGACCTTTCAGGAACTCCACAAAACCTTTCTCAGAATAAGCGAAGAAGTCGGGGGTGAAACCGAAGAAATTCATGGAGACCAGCGAATCCATATCCAGCGGATGGCTGCCTGTTTCGTCGGTATAAGCCGCGCCACCATCTTCGGTATGACCGATGGCGGTACGTTCCACGATGGTTTGGAGATGGCCCTCGGCATCGGCAGTGCAAATGCCACGGCTCACTGTACCAAAGTCCGACATGGTGTTGCGCAGTTTGTAGGCCACCATGCTGTAGGCACCGGTCTTGTCTGCGCATTCCATGAGGTATTGGGCCAGCACTTCGTAGGCTTCCTTGCCATAGAAGTCATCAGCGTTGATGGCGGCAAAGGGTTCATGAATCACGTCCTTGGCCATCAGCACGGCATGACAGGTACCCCAAGGTTTCACACGGCCTTCTGGAACGCTGAAGCCAGCTGGCAACTTGTCGAGCGATTGATACACGTATTCAACGGGAATACCGAATTTCTCGGCATTGTTCACTTTCTTGAACGCCTCAGCGAAATCCTCGCGGATCACGAAGACCACTTTTCCGAAACCAGCGCGTTTGGCGTCATAAATGGAATAATCAAGAATGGCTTCGTTGTTGGGACCAACGCCATCCATCTGCTTCAAGGCACCATATCTGGAGCCCATGCCAGCAGCTAAAACCAAAAGAGTAGGGGTCATATTGAAGATAAAA
>JAEEGL015186737.1_pt1 | contig 12236 bp, 12 predicted proteins | sample 9134231 | NCBI WGS metagenome assembly JAEEGL01 (sample SAMN16246548, study PRJNA631951) | gut metagenome | biome: gut microbiome; feature: rumen; material: fiber-attached | host: Bos | place: Iran: Karaj | collected 2018-10
AAGATACGAGTTGTACTGGTCCTTTAGCTCACCTGGATAGAGCGGCCGCCTCCTAAGCGGCAGGTAGTGCGTTCGAATCGCATAAGGGCCGTAAAAAACCGGGATTTTTGAAGTTCGCTTCATATATCCCGGTTTTTTTTATGATTTTATTTTAAAACCCCATCCAGTTCATAAACATCTTCGACGCCGGTTACTAAGATGGCGCCCATACCCATTTCGAGCGCAAGACTTAAGTCGATGTCGTAGCGGTCTCCGACGCTAAGACATTCTGTAAGTCTTGCGCCGGTCTTTTTTGCTGCAAGGTTTAAAATATCGGGATGTGGTTTTGATTTTTTACATGTATCAAGCCCTATGATATCCGGAATAAGCTTTTCAATTCCGATTGCCTCGAGGGTTTTAAAAGCTGGAAGAACAGGATTGTTTGTTACCGCAATCATTCTGTATTTTTTTCCAAGCTGTTCGAGTGTCTTAATAAGACGCTCATCACGGCTTAAAAATTCTTTTGGCTCTAAAAGTGTTTCACGCATTTTAATGCTGTCATCAATCGTCACACCAAAATGTGTAAGCGTATTTCCAAGACTTATTTTTGCACCATTATTTTTTTTGCTGTAATCTGAACGAAAATCTGCAATCATCTTTCTTATTTCGTCAGGCGTTACACCGCGAAGCTCTGCAAGATGCCTTAGCTGAACGTCAACCTGTTCAAACGCGTATTTAGAATTTGTATACAATGTCGAGTCAATGTCAAAAATTATCGTCTTAAGGTGTTCAGGGATTTTATAAACTTTCATTTATAGTCTCCCTGCACTGCGCGGAGCATAGACGCGGCTTTTTTTTACCATTTCGTCTGCCGCGTCAGTAATTGATTTATGAAGAGCGAGCGCAACAGATGCAAGAACTGCATCCCCGATAAGCTCGCTGTCTGCAACTTCTGTCGTACATATTTTATAATTTATTATATCTGCTTTATGCTGAATCCACTCAGGGCTCTTTGACTGTCCTCCGGTTATCATCATCACATTGTCAATTTTTAGATTATTTTTTTTCGCACAGTCTTTAATTTTTTCAAGGGCGTCTTTAACACTGTGTGCAAGATTTGTCATTGTAACGAAGCCTGACGATTTCTGATTTTTAAAACAGGTATTGATGTATTCAGAGTAAGAAATTTTATTGTTTGTTTCGTACTCATAATTTTCCTTGCACTCAACAAACTGTCTGCCGCTTGACTGCATTAAAACTGCAACATTCCATAAACCGCTCATTACACTTGGAAGCGTACGGATTCCGTCTGCAAAGACCTGTTTGTCAGTACAGAGATTTATTCCTTCGCTCGAGCCTGCACAGTCACAGAGACGACCGGGTTTTAAAGTATTTGTTCCAATCATTGCAACGATAAAATCAGGGCCACCTGCAATAACCGGAATGTTTTTATCAAGTCCAAAAAGAGACGATGCTTCTTCTGTAAGTTTACCGCAGTTAAACCCGGGGTTTACAAAACGTCCGAACTGTTCAGGTTTTGCACCAAGATGTTTTATCGCATCGTCATTCCAATAAGCGGCTTCATATCGCTCTTCTGGTAAAATTGTTATATGAGTTCCGGTTAAATACCAGATTAAATATTCAGGGCCCGAAAAAATTTTCTTATCGTCAAAGCTTTCCGGATGCTTTTGTTTTAAATATTTTATCCGCGGAATAAAAAGCGAATGTGAAAATTTTTCATCGATATCCGCACTGGTTGTAGTACCGGCATTTGTCACGCCGCTGGTTGTGAGCGCCGAGTCCCCGGCTTTAACAACATTCTTCATGTCATCAATTTTTTCGTTCCACAAAAGTGTGGTTCCATCTTCGCAGACTAAAGTCGGACCGTTTCCGGAAATACATACTGCGTCGCACGAGAAATCTTCTTTACCGATTTTAAAATCCCGTTTTATTTTGTAAATCGAGTTCTGCAATCCTGCAACCCAGTCTGAACTTATTTTTGATTTATTAAGAGCAGAAAAAGTTTCGCGATAAAAGGACAGCACTTGTCCTTTGTCAGAAACAAGTGCTGCTTTAAGAGAAGATGTTCCGATATCGATGCAAAGAAAATTATACTTCGTCATCTTCCGGAGTTACATCGTGTTTAACAAGTTTTTCTATGATATTTCGGTTATCAAGAAGATCGCTTAAAGACTGATTGTGATGTACACGTGTAATTACATTTGCAAAAAGTCCAGAAACGTTTGTACTTATATACCATTCTCTTGTAAGAAGTTCTTCGTGATAAACTGCGTTTGTTCCGATTATACGATAGAACAAACCGTCTTTATAAGCCTGATCGAAAAGTTCAATAGCATTTCCTGTAAAGAACGGAAGACTAATTGCACATATTACTTTCGTTGCGCCTTGTTCTTTGAGAAACTTCATAGCTTTGAGTAATGTTCCGCCTGTACCGAGCATATCATCTGCAAGGAATGCAACTTTACCGCGAACATCTCCAAGAAGCTTGATTGCTTTAATGTTCGTAGAGTTTGCATCCTGAGTTACGATTGAGTAATCGCGTTCTTTATATATCATTGCAAGAGGAAGCTTTAATCCTGATGCGTAGAATTTATTTCTATCGATAGCACCTGTATCCGGAGAAACTACAACGAGTTCTTCTGTCTTTCCGGTAAGGTCAACTATTTTTGTAAGCTCGCGGATAATCTGATAACTTGCATGTAAGTTTTCAAGTGAAATTGAATTAAATGCGTTAACGATTTCGCGTGAGTGAATATCAAGGGTAATGATTCTTGAAACGCCGAGCATTTCGTAAACATGACCAAGCATTGATGCTGTCAAACCTTCGCGGCCTTTTTTCTTGTGCTGGCGGCTGTAAGGATAAACAGGAAGAACAAGAGTAATACTTGCAGCTCCTGCCTGACGTACTGCATCGATTGTTACTAAAAGAGACATAACATGATCGTTTACAGAAAGCGAGAGTTTGTTTTTTCCTTCGTTAAGCGAAAGCACTTCATGATTTTCTACATCCTGGAAAATAAAAACTTCTTTTCCGCGGATACAGTCAAAGAGTTCTGTCTTAAACTCTCCATTCATAAAATAAGTAAATCTTGCATTAACTTTGAAAACAGGTGGGCGATACTTGTCTGTTGCGCCGCGTAAAGCAACGTCAGAAGTATCAAGATCGCTTTGAAAATTGATTTTTTTGATTAATTCGTTTTTATCAAGTTCGTAGCGCTTAGAAATGACATCGTTTTTGAGCGTAAAACGATGCTTATACATGTGGCGAAGATGCGTGATGACTTCATCAGCAAATGCTTCTCCACCCGGACAGGCAACGATTGCCAGGTTGGTTGGTTCAGAATATGGCATTTATTCTTACCCCTTTGTAATAGATCTGCGACAATCGAAAAAAGGCATCTCTTTGGTTGCCGCATGCCATAGCCATGCTATTCCCTTGCATCTGGACTACGGTTAAACGTATATTATCACTAAATAAGGCGTGAGGTCAATTAAGAACGCTCAAAATGACACTAAATATAGTGCCTTTTTCTTATCTTGCAAAATTCAGCCGGAATTTATATATTTAAGTAGACTGCAGTTAGGTGCCAGACGGCATTGCAGTCTCGGATGAGAAAACTTTGTGCATTTTCTGCACAATCAAAATGAGGTACGAAATGAAAAAAAGTTTCAGCATTATTTTTGCGCTCTTTTTTGCAATGCTTATAATTTCTGGCTGCGGAAAAGACTCTAAAAAAGAAGCGCCTGAAACAGTAACAACAACTGTTACAGAATCTGAAAGCTATTCAGAAGAAAAAAGCGAACCAGTTCGTGTAAGCAAATCGTTTGCTGACGGTGTAATCATTTACAACAATGTTGGTCTTTGGGAAGTAAACCCTGCAGACAAAACAAAATTAAGATGGATCGGATCATTACCAAAAGGACAGCTCTTACAGGTAGAAGCTGAACCAGGTAAAGTAATCGAAGGTGTTAAGGTAAAATATCCATGGCTTCTTAACAAAGACAAAAAAACTACAGACATGGCTTGTGTAAAACTCGACAACTCTGACACAGAATATTATGTTGCATTTGACTGCGTTATAGGAAATGCACGCCCATGTATCATGATTGGAAAAGACACAGAAGGTCCTGGACGCCGCTTTGGAAATGCATACACAGAAATGAAAGCAACAAAAATTTCTAAGATTTCAATTCCTGCAGGAACAATCGGTGCAATTCATACTGGTGCTGATGTAGATTCAGGCTGGGTTAAAGCAACATTCAGAGTTGAAGCAGAAGGTGATATAAAACCTGCTCTTTACGTAGAAAAATTCTACAAGGAAGATCAGATTTCTACAGATGAATATGATGTCCTTCTTGAAATGCTTTTACAGCGCGAAGAACAGCTCAAAGAACCAGACGAAGCAGTAACAGAACGCATCCGCTATATTAGCGATATCGATGCACCAAATGACGACATCATTAGAGGACACTATAAATAATAAGCAGGAGAAGAAAAAAAATGAAAATGAAAAAAATTATTTTAATCAGTTCAATTTTTGCAGCAATTGCATCTCTTGCTTTTGCAGGTGGTGGCGAAACTGCATGTATGTTAAGAAATCCGGGCTGGGTTTACACACGCGAAGGAAACGATCTTAAATACAAGACAACAATTGATGTCGGAACAAAAATAGACGCAACTTACTCTACTTTCGTTCCTGCAAAAATCAACAATTCAGAAAACAAATGGGAAACTGAATACACAAAAATCTACTACGAAGGAGAAGAATGTTACACACCTTCTTCTTTCATCGCATACAGCAGCGGTACAGTCTATGTAGTAAAGAATGACGCACCTGCTTTTACAACAGGAACAATCGCTTCTATCGAAGCAAAATGTGTTCCAGTTGGAACTGTTGTAATTTCTTTGGACAATGACGGATACTCAACATACCCGGGTCTTGTAAAAGTTATTTTCTATGATGCAAAGATTTTCGGAAGAACAAGAAGCGTATTCATGCTCAGAGATGATCTTTCTGAATCAGACGATGACTACACTGCAGTTATTCTTACAAACGCTGCAGCACAGAAAGATGTAAAGAGTTCAAAAGAACAGATTCTTTTACTTCTTTCAGAAGCACAGTCTGTTGCACGCTCAAGCGGAATTTCTGAATTTGTTGAAGCTACAAAAGCTAAGATTCTTGGAGAAGACATTTCCAACAGCCCTGTAGAAAGTTTTTCTGCAAGCGGTGTAATTTCATCGGACGGTTCAAATGTTAACGTTCGCGAAAAACCGGGAACATCATCTAAGATTGCAGGCAAACTCACTGATGGTGCTCACTTTATGGCTACTGAAAAAACAACAAAAAAAGATAAAGTCGGTAAAGAAGAAGATTACTGGTATCACATTACTACACCCGGCGAAGACAGTATAGACGGCTGGATTTTCGGAAGCTCTGCTAAGTTTGAATAATTAAAAAAATGAAACTTACAATTATGGGGTCAGGCACAAGCCACGGCGTTCCTGTCATAGGCTGTGACTGCCCCGTATGTAAATCAAAAGATCCTCACGACAAACGTTATCGTGCAAGTGCGTTTGTAACAGACGGAACACACAACATCGTAATTGATACAGGTCCTGAGTTCCGCATGCAGGCTTTAAGACAGGGCATAAAAACCCTCGATGCAGTTCTTATGACTCACGGGCATGCAGACCACCTTCACGGGCTTGATGACGTGAGGATTTTTTCAAGTACAAAGCAAAACGGCGTCTGGCACAGACAGTCAAGCTTCTTTGATTCACTTTTAAACCGCCACGGCGACGGTTTAAAAATCTTTGCAAACCCGCACACAAAAAAAATAATCTTTAATCACTTTGATTATATATTCATGCATACACAAAAAGGCGGCGGCAAACCCCGCATCGACCTCTGGAACGTAAACGAGTTTTCGCAAAATAATCCGCTCAAAATCGGAACTATGTCTATAATACCTGTTCCGATGCTACACGGAAAACTTCCTTCGACAGGTTATCTTTTCTGCGAAGAGGCAGATTCTAAAACTCATTCAATCGCATATCTTACAGACTTAAATTATATAAGCGAAGAATCTGTCGATATAATTAACCGCAGCAAGGGACAGCTTGATCATCTTGTAATCGATGCACTTCGAATCCGCGAGCACTCAACTCATTTTAATTTTGACCAGGCACTTTCTTTAAGCGAAAAACTCGCGCCGCGTCACACATGGTTTACACATCTGACTCACGACTTAAGCCATAACGATGTTCAAAAATACATCGATGAAAATCTCAATAAATATCCGGCACTCGAACAAATCGTAAAAGACGGCGGCTCTGTAAGCCCTGCATACGATACTCTTGAACTTACCACAAAAGGTTAAAAAGCAAAGAACTCGCGGTAACTCCACACACGTTTAGAATACCGCCATGCCCTGCGCGGTTGTATCGGTCCTTTTTTTCTGTTAAAATAAGTACATGGTAATTTCTTCTATTGATTTAAAAGACGGACATGTAGTTCAGCTTAAAAACGGAAAAGATCTCGTGCTCCAGAGAGATGACGCAGACAATCTCATAAACGATTTTAATTTTTACGGCGAAGTTGCCGTGATTGACCTTGATGCTGCAATGGGACACGTTGACGCAAAAGGAAATACAGTAAATACAAATCTGCTTAAAAGCCTTCTTCGCAAAGGAAATGTAAGAACAGGCGGTGGAGTTCGTTCAGTTAAACGCGCAAGAGAACTCATCTCTCTCGGTGCAGAAAAAGTAATCATCGGATCAAGCGCATGGAAAAAAGATCCAAAGCCGGGCGAAAGCGTTTTAGACACAGAGTTCCTCGATGAACTTGTTAAAGCGATCGGTAAACAGAGAATCATAATCGGCGTTGATGCAATAAACGGAAAAATCGCAATCAAAGGATGGACAGAAACAATAAATGTTTCTCTCATCGACGGTGCTAAAGAAGCAGAAAAATACTGCAGCGAACTTTTATTTACATGTGTAGAAAAAGAAGGATGCATGCAGGGAACAAACATGCAGATGGCAAAAGAACTTCGCGATGCAGTTAAGTGCCGAGTAGTTGTTGCCGGTGGTGTTTCTTCTGAAGACGAAATTGAAGAACTCGAAAAAATGGGATGCGACGTTCAGCTTGGAATGGCTCTTTATACAAATAAAGTTTCGCTTAAAGAATCTTTCCTTCGCTGTCTTGACTGGAAAAAGACAGACGGAATGGTTCCTGTTATTGCACAGAGTGAACACGGCGAAGTTTTAATGATGGGCTATGCAAACCGCGAAGCGTTCAACAAAACATTCGACACAAAAAAACTTACTTTCTGGAGCCGTACAAGAAACGTTCTCTGGACAAAAGGCGAAACAAGCGGACACTATCTTAAAGTTTTAAAACTTCGTGCAGACTGTGACCGCGATACGGTTTTAGCAACCGTTATTCCACATGGCGGTGTATGTCACACAGGAAGTTATACATGTTTCTCAAGCGATCCTGACGAACGCTCTTCTCTTGAACGTCTCTACGGAACAATCGCAGAACGCTTTGCAAATCCAAAACCAGGAAGCTACACTGCAACCTTAGACGCAAAACGTGTTCGAGAAAAGGTAGAAGAAGAAGCAGAAGAAATCTGCGAAGCAGAAGGGAAAGACGAAGTAATCTGGGAAGCAGCAGATCTTTTATACTTTGTAAGTGTCTTAATGTACAAGGAAGGCGTTAACTGGAAGGACGTCTATGACGAATTAGACAAGCGACACAAAGAAAAATGACACTAAATTTTCCTAAGAAAAATCTTAGGAAAAACGCCCTTTTCTAAGAAGAAATTTATTAGACATATCATTATTTTTATGCAATACTTCAAGCATAGGATGTTAAAAATCCTTAAAGGAGATAACGCTATGAAGAAATTAATTTTATCTATCGCAGCTATTTTTGTAATCGGAGCAGCAGCATTTGCACAGGAAAAAGATTATTCAACTGTTGATATTGGTTTTACATTCCCGGTAACTATTCAGGCAGATAACGACTACAGTGATGCATACATGTCAACAAAGGCTTTTGGTATTTATGCTGAATACTATGAAGACTTTACTCCGATGTTTGGTATCACGACGCACGGTTTTCTGTATTTTGCAGGCCACCCGGACTTCTACTTAAACGGTGACAAGGTTTCTACCTTGAATGGCATAACATATCCGTTAGGAGTAAGTGTAAACCTTATGCCTACATTAAACATCCCTATCGGAAGTATCGTAGAACTCCGTTTTGGCGCAGGTATCGGCTTTACATATCGTGCAGCACTTTATGATATTCCGGGTGATCAGATTCAGACAAGTCAGTGGCTTTTTGCAATTCCTGTAATGGCAGCCGTTCAGTTAAACTTTACAGACTTTATCGGACTTAAGGCAGGATGTGACGTTCAGTTTACATTTGCAGGATTTGAACAGATTGAAGATTACGACCAGACAGAAACAATCGATGCTTTTACAACAACGATTCTTCCTTACGTCGGCGTTGTATTCATGTTCTAGGTTAAGCTGAATAAAACAAAAAAAACAGCACCTATCGAAAAAAAGAGCAGCCCATAAAAGCTGCTCTTTTTTTTATCAGTTAATGTTTTTGAAAACTACTTTCTCATTTTCATGTTAACTGTGTAGTGTTCGTTAAGGAAGTCTGCATCGATTTCCATTTTAATATCTGTGCTTAATGTTACAGATTTTGTGAACTTATATGTTCTCTGTGTTTCGTCACATCTGAAAGTAATTACAAGACCATCATTTGTCACGTTTACTTTAAAGTTAGATCTCTTGCTTTTTGCAAAATTATAGATAACTTCGCCTGTTTTTGCATCTTTAAGAACGATAGTGTTGTTTACACCAAATTCCCATGCAGCATCCCAGTTTGGATCAATCCATGTTCCTTTTGGGAACTGTTCTCCAGCAGCAGCAATTTCGCTGTCTGCCTGACTAAGTGCATCACTTACAGGACCAGCTGCAAATGCAGCAGAAGCTAAAAGAGCAGCCATAACTGTTAATAAAAATTTTTTCATAGAAATCCTCCAGTTTGATTTCTTATTATAGAATATTAAGTCGGTTTCTAAAGTCAGCTGAGACCCGAAACTCTCTCTAATGGTTAAATTCTAACTACCTATACCGATTATTGTCAATACCATTAATCTGTATTATTATAAACACAATGAAAAAAGACATGCCTCAGCCTAAAAAACGCGCACCAAGAAACAGAACACTTTCATTAGACTCCTCAGAAATTCCGCATTTAAAGGAACAGATTTTAACGAAAGAAAATTTAGAATTAAAAGCAGGAGAAGGTTCGGGTAAAATTCAGCTTGAAAAAATAATAAATGACAGAGTGTTAAACTGCGACATTTTTGAAGGACTAAAATATATTCCGGACGAATACGCAGACTTAATCATAATCGACCCGCCGTACAACCTTACCAAAAACTTTAACGGAACGACTTTTAACGCGCGCTCAGATTCTGACTATGACAAATATCTTGAGTCATGGCTCCCGCTTGTTTGCAGAAAATTGAAACCGTCAGGCTCGCTTTACCTCTGCGGCGACTGGAAATGTACGGCAAGCTTACAGCGTGCGCTCGAAAAAGAACTTACTGTAATAAACAGAATCACATGGCAGAGAGAAAAAGGACGCGGCGCAAAATCAAACTGGAAAAACGCAATGGAAGATATCTGGTTTGCAGTAAAAAATCCTGACGATTATTATTTTAACGTAGAAGCAGTAAAAATAAAGCGCCGCGTTTTAGCCCCGTACAAAGTTGACGGCAAACCAAAAGACTGGGAAGAAAGCGAAGAAGGAAATTTTCGCCTTACATATCCGTCAAATTTCTGGGACGACATAAGCGTTCCGTTCTGGTCGATGAGCGAAAACACAGATCATCCGACGCAGAAACCAGAAAAGCTTTATGCAAAACTTGTGCTCGCATCTTCGCGCGAGGGCGATGTAATTTTTGATCCGTTTTTAGGAAGCGGCACTTCTGCAGTCGTTGCAAAAAAACTTTCCCGTCATTTCTGCGGAATCGAACTCAACGAAGAATATTCACTTCTTGCACAAAAGCGCCTTGAGCTTGCAGAAAAAGATAAATCAATCCAGGGCTTTTCTGACGGCGTCTTCTGGGAGCGAAATACGAATAAGTAGGCGCGTGATTTTCGCGAGAGTGCGTTTTATAAATATTATATTTATCTTTTTTGTATTTAAATGCACAGCGACTTAAAGAAATTGCATTCTTCGTCATTACATTCTTTCGAAAGCTCGCAGTTAAGGTCTGCATGAAAATCGTGAATTGCCTCGCGGTCTTTTTTTGTTCCGTATATCTTAGCAACATGACGGATATTAAATTTCTTAAAAAGCTTTTCGATGTAACGAACCTGAAACTTAACAAAGTCAAAACTTCCTGCAACGATAAATGCCGGCGGAAAATCTTTTGTAAAATTTGTGTGGATGTTTATAAAATCCTTTAAGCGCACCTGCTTACCGTTTATGTCGGCTTTTCCTGTCTTTAAGGCCTTTTTACCCAGAACGTCCTGCATTGATTCAACAAAATCAGAAACAAGATAGAAAAACCAGTTTATTTTATAAACCCCGCAGTTTAACCCTACAGCGCGCGGAACAAAATTATCGTAAGATTTGATTCCCATTAAATCCGAAAACTTAGGATTTGTACAAATCATCGAATAAAGTGCCGTGTAATGAGCACCAACAGAATCTCCGACTAAGAAAAAGTTTTTAAAATCAAGATTGTATTTGTCCGCGTTTTCCTTTACCCATTTAATGACGCAGTTTGCATCATCAAAGGCCGCAGGAAATTTAAATTCCGGCGCAAGGCGATAGTTAAAATTAACGACCGCAAATCCCCTCTGGGCAAGCGACATAAGATAATACTGGTACATTTCTTTAGAGCCATAAACATATGAGCCGCCATGAAAACTCATGATTATCGGAAGTTTTCCCTTATAATCTGTTTTTACGTATAAATCGAGCAGATTCCAGCCGTTTACCATGTCGTAATCACATGGTTCTCTATACTGAATATTACGATAGACCGTAATATCATCCGGCTGCCTTAAATTTCTCTGGCGAACGGCATTTAAAAGCGCCCATTCTTCCCTGATTCTATCACTAAACTCTGACATCCCGTCAATATTAGCACAATACAGAGATTTTGAAAACTTATGTGGTTTCCCGTTTTTTTATGCTGAATTTACTCAAATTTTGCCAGGAATTCTAAGATTATTTCACTTGACGCAGACGGTTGGATGGGTTTATATTAGTATTATCGTGCACGAGCACGAAAAAGCGTTCTGCTTTCCCAAACTTATCACTGCAGGAGTTACCCTATGAAAATCAAATCTGTATTTTCAAACTCTTTTGCCAAGTATGGAAAAGTTCTTACAGGCTATGATGTATCAGAACTTTTGAACAAACTTGACGAAACGACAAAAAAACCAGAAAACGCCGTAATCTATGAACCAGGCGATGCAGGATTGGAGAGCCTTCCAATCGCCAGAGAATTCAGCGACAACGCCTACGGCGGAATGCCAATCCAGGTTGGTTACTGTAATGGATTCAACACAAAATTAAATTGTCTTGAATGGCACCGCGGTTCAGAATTAAATATTCCTTCAAACGACATTGTTCTTCTTCTCGCATCTTTATCGTCTGTTAAAAAAGGCAAACTGAACACAGCTGCAGTAGAAGCATTCTATGTTCCAAAAGGAACAATCGTTCAGGTTTATGAAACAACTTTGCACTATGCACCATGTAATGCAGTAAAAGGCGGAGAAGTTTCTAAAGAAGGATTCCGCGTTATCGTAGTTCTTCCAAAAGACACAAACACAGAAAAACCTGCGCTTAAAGAAATCGACTTCGAAGACAAACTTCTCTGGGCACGCAATAAGTGGCTGATTGCGCATCCGGATTCAAGCGAAGCAAAAGCCGGCGCATTTGTCGGTTTAAGCGGAACAAATATAGATCTCGCAAAAAATAAGTAACATAAATCAATCACACAGGAGTAAATTAAATGATTAACAACAAACCAAAAATCAAAATCGGTATCGTGGCTGTTAGCCGCGACTGTTTCCCGGAGTCTCTCGCTGTAAACCGCAGAAAGGCTCTTGTTGCTGCTTACACAAAGAAGTATGGCGCAGACGAAATCTACGAATGTCCAATCTGTATCGTAGAATCAGAAATCCA
>JAEEGL015454841.1_pt1 | contig 12236 bp, 7 predicted proteins | sample 9134231 | NCBI WGS metagenome assembly JAEEGL01 (sample SAMN16246548, study PRJNA631951) | gut metagenome | biome: gut microbiome; feature: rumen; material: fiber-attached | host: Bos | place: Iran: Karaj | collected 2018-10
AATATCCGCTCACCGTCCGCGCTTATGACCGCGCCCTCATTTTCTTCAGGAACGGCTCTGAGCCTGTCAAGAACACGCTGGGGCGGACAGCAGACCCTTACGAACCTGTCGGCAACGGAAGAACGCGGCAGCGAAGCGGCGGCCTCCGCGGGCGTCAATCCCAGCTCACGCATATACCGCAGCGCTATCACAGCACAGGCGAAGCCGTCACGCAGGTAAATGCGTTCCCGTGCGAGACTTCGTGCCTCTTCGTCCCGGTCATCCATGGGACTCTCGAAATATCGCAGTACACTGCCGCCGTACATACCGGCCGCGGCTTCGGCAGTCCTCGGGAAAGCGAAGGGCAGCGCCGTGCAGTGTCCCTCGCGGGCTTCGCAGGCGCAGACCAGCAGAGTAAGCGTTACCGGGTCGATGCGGGTGTCACCGCAGGATATCTCCGCTGTGTCTCCGCGCTCGGAGACCGTGATCGTCATCTTCGGTCCCCCTGCCGAGATCAGCTTTGCGAACGGCGCGCATATCGCGCGTATCATCGGGCAGCGTGACACTACCCGGATATCGTAGGGAACCGTGAACCTGCACATCTCCGACAGTGCAGACTCATAAAGCTGCCGCGCTCCGGCAAAGTGTTTTATCTCTCCGAAGCTGTCCCAGCCCGCCGTCATAAACTCGCCCCTTGAGACCGCGCCGCTGAGTATGCGTTCTCCGGCACGCCGCAGCGGCAGCATTCCTGCCGAGTATATCATTATCTTCGTCTGCGCCCTGGCCGCCACATATATCATAAGGTCCGCCCCCAGAAGCCCGGCCGCCCGGGTCAGGACCGGAAGCGGCTCGCTCCCGCAGTCATAGGCTGTTGTACCCGCAGCCGAGATACCGCAAAGCACCGCGTTTTTCAGGCATACGGCAGCATCACCTCCGGAGCAGCACACCGCAATGCCTGTTTCGGATATCTTTGCGGCAGAGCTGCCTGCACGCACCGCGAACTCCGGTGTTATTACCGTGTTAGTGGCTCCTGCCATGCCGTCTTCGGACAGTTCCGGCGACGATGCCGCGCCGTATTTCACATCTGAGGACACCGATGCGCCGCGGGCTATGCGCTTATTGTTCCATATCTTCACGCCGCCCTTGACCACGGCATTCTCGCCTATTACCGCGCCTTCTCCGATCACGGCGCCTTCGTAGACCGCCGCTCCGGCGCATATCTTCGCGTCCGGACAGATAACGCAGTCATTCAGTGTCGCGCCTTCGCCTACAAAGGCACCGTCCATGACTATAGCGTTGTGGAGTTTTGCTCCGTCAGATACATACGCTCCTGAACCTATGCAGGAAAAGCCTGCTGCAAGAGCTCTCGGCGAGATGTGAGCGCCTTTTGCCGTGAATGTTTCCGGGCTGACGGCGCAGTTCTTCGGGAGCTGTCCGCGCTCCGGCAGTTCCGCTTTTATCTTTCCTGCCATGAGATCGGCGCAGCAGCGCTTGAAGGCTGTGATATCCCCTATGTCGCACCAGTAACCGCTTTCCTCGTAATATCCGAGCTTCATGCCGCGGCGCAGCATCTCGGGGAACACGTCGCGAGCGAAATCCACGGACTTTTCGTCTTCGATCAGGCCGAAGACTTCCGGCGAGATCACATAGATGCCGGTATTGGCAAGATCACTGCGGCAGTTGATGAATGAGGGCTTTTCGGAAAAGCCGGTGACTTCGCCTTTTTCGCCCAGTATAAGCCCGTATTCCCGCGGATCGTCCACCGAGCGCACCGCTATGGTCGCGGCGGCTCCGGAGCGCAGGTGCCGCTCATAAATAGCGGCAAGGTCGAAGTCGCACATCGCGTCGCCGCTTATCACGATCAGCGGTTCACTGAAGTCCGCGGCCGCTTTCTTCACGCAGCCTGCCGTGCCGAGGGGCTTATCTTCGTAAGACACGAAAGTCCGCAGCCTGCCGTATCTGCCGTCCCCGAGCGCGGCTTCTATCTTTTCCCCCTTGTAGCGCACCGCGACAGCGGCTTCTTCACAGCCGCAGCGATCCAGCAGTTCAAGAATATAGAACAGAACGGGTTTTCCGCACAGCGGCACCAGTGGTTTCGGCAGGTCGCAGGTGAGCGGGCGGAGACGTGTGCCTTCGCCTCCCGCAAGTATAACAGCTTTCATTAAATGTTCCTCCATATAATGTCAACACGGCGGTCGACAGCATAAACTGATATTGAGAATTTATTCTCATCAGATATTGTATTATTCCACACGAAAGGGTGATTTATTTATGGGATATTCGATTATTCCGCTTGATTCGTATACGGCTGCGAGAAAAGCAGTGAGATATCTCGGCTCCCGCGGCGTTTATGCCCGTGCAGAGAAGATAGGCTCCGGACCTGCCGGCTGCCGTTTCGGCATCCGGGTCACCGAACCACCGGACAAGGTCTGCGGTATGCTTGCCGGGGCAGGGATACACTGCGAGAATTCAATGCCCGTGCCGCCACCCCCGTTCCCGCCGCGTCCTCCGCGCCGCGGACGCAGATGATATCCGGAGGGCTGTGGTGATATGGTATATTTTGACAATGCCGCGACCACCTACCCGAAGCCGCCGGCAGTGCTTGCGGCCATGTCCCGCGCACTTGTGCGCTACGGAGCGAATCCGGGACGTGCAGGTCACGCGATGTCCATGGAGACGGCTGCCGCTGTGTATGACGCAAGGGAGAAGTGCGCGGAATTCTTCGGCGCGGAGCCGGAGAACACCGTGTTCATGCCGAACTGCACATTTGCGCTGAATACGGCAATAAAAGGAGTACTGCCTCCGAATTCACACGCGGTGACCAGCGATATAGAGCATAACGCTGTGCTGCGGCCGCTTTACGCGCTGTCCAGAAGTTCGGGCGTGTCCTACACATTCGTGCCTTCGGGCAGCGATGACGAGACAGTGGCAGCCTTCGAACACAGCATAAACCGCCGCACAAGAGCTGTGATATGTACTCTCGCAGGGAATGTGACAGGTCGTCTGATGCCGGTGCGCCGCATAGCCGAGGTCTGCCGCAGGCACGGGATATGCTTTATAGTTGATGCCGCCCAGGGCGCAGGAGTAGTTCCGATAAAGCTGTCCGACGGTGTGAACATCATCTGTGCCGCGGGACATAAGGGACTTTACGGTCCCATGGGAACGGGTCTGCTGGTGACGGACGGAAAGTACAGCCTGAAAACCCTCGTCGAGGGAGGAACAGGCAGCAATTCAAAGGAGCCGGCTCAGCCGGATTTTCTGCCCGACCGTTTTGAGAGCGGCACTATCAACACGGCAGGCGCGATCTCGCTGGGCGCGGGCGTGGATTTTGTCCGGAGCCGGGGTATTGACATGATACGCGCTCACGAATCCGAACTCTGTGAGCGTTTCTTCCGCGGTGTGTCCCGTATGCCGGCTGTAAAGCTGTACAGCAGCGTATTCGATGAAAGGTTCGTACCCGTTGTCCCGTTCAATATCGGGGATATGCCTGCCGAGCAGGCCGCAAATCTGCTCAGTGACGCAGGCTTTGCGCTGCGCGGAGGCTTCCATTGCGCATATCCCGCGCATAAAAAGATAGGTACCTCCGATCAGGGAGCCGTGCGCTTCTCGCCGTCGGTGTTCAACACTCCTGCCGAGGTCAGCAGCCTTATACGGGCGGTAGGCCGTATCGCCGCTTCGCTTTAGAAGTCGCTGACGCTTGGCGCGGTACCCGCGCTGTCAATCCGTCTGTTAAATTCAGCGAATGACAAGTCTGTGCCTCGCAGCCGTTATAAAACAAATAATCTGCTCCATTTGACTTACAAAAGGAGCAGATTTTTGTCGTGTAAAGATGTCGAGAGAAGAAATTCTGAAAGGATTCCCCACTACCCCTCTGCCAAAAGGAGCAGGTAATAGCGGGGGCGGCAGTCTTTTTCAGGACTTGTCGAACGCGGTCCAACGCGAGCGGACGGGGGTCTGATAGGTAAGCGGACCGTCTGAGACAGGACTGAAAAAGCGGCGCCCTTTGGTTACTTTCCGCCGCTGGAGGGGGAAAGTGACTCGCCTCGCGGAACGAAACTCCGACATAAATAATAATCAACGCGCGGGCGAAATAACACTAAATTAAATAAAAACCTTAATATTTATCGTAAAATATTAATGGGCATAATTCACAATTCTGTTAGTATGAAATGATGAAAATTGTATAATCGCTTGCAATTTTCCGAAAATGTGGTACAATATAATAGAGCAAATTATAATTTGCTGACAACGGGCTGTTTCGCCCCAGACAGGAGGAGCTTATCATGAAGATACTATATGCCGCAAGTGAAGCGCAGCCCTTCGCAGCTTCGGGCGGACTCGCAGATGTCGCCGGATCGCTTCCTAAGGCGCTTGTGGAGGCTGGCCATGAATGCATGGTCGTTATGCCTTATTATTACAATACAATCAAGCCCGAGGTTCGTGAATCCCTGGAATATGTGATGAATTTCTATGTTCCGGTAGGCTGGCGTTCGCAGTATTGCGGCGTTTTTACCACTACACTCAACGGAGTGAAATACTATTTCCTTGATAACGAGTATTACTTCAAACGTGACTTCGGTCTTTACGGATATTACGACGATGCTGAAAGATACGCGTTCTTCTCGAGAGCCATTCTCGAAATGCTCGAGCACCTCGAAATAAAGCCGGATATCATCAATTCCAATGACTGGCAGACCGCTCTTGTGCCCATCTACTACAATATCTACTATAAGTATCATCACAATATGTGGGGCATCAGAAATGTCTTCACGATACACAACATAGGATATCAGGGTCAGTACGGTCTTGACCTTACGGAAGAGATATTCTCTATCCCGAGACATTTAAGCTCGATCATTGAGTATGATGGCGACGCGAACCTCATGAAGGGTGCGATCGAAATGGCAGATAAAGTAACTACCGTTTCGCCGACTTACGCTAAAGAAATACTTAACCCGTGGTTCTCGCACGGCCTTGACCGCTGCCTCAACACCAAGCAGTACAAGACCTGCGGCTTCCTCAACGGTATCGACACCGATATGTACAACAGCATGACCGACAAGGATATCCCCGCTAACTTCGGCGTGGGTAAGATGGCCGGCAAGAAGACCTGTAAGGAAAAGCTGCTTGAAGAAGCAGGACTCCCCGGCGGCGATTCCCCCGTTCTCGGCATCATCTCCCGTCTTGTCGAGCATAAGGGCTTCGATCTTATCAAGTGCGTGCTGGACGATATCGTATGCTCCGGCATAAAGGTAGTCGTACTCGGTTCCGGTGAGAAGCAGTATGAGGACTATTTCTACTATATGCAGAGCAAATACCCGCAGGCTGTAAGCTTCAAGTGCGGCTATATCCCGACTTACGCGAAGCGCATCTACGCCGGCGCGGATATGTTCCTGATGCCCAGCAAGAGCGAGCCTTGCGGACTTGCGCAGATGATAGCGCTCCGTTACGGCACCGTGCCGATAGTACGCGCTACCGGCGGCCTCAAGGATTCGATCATGGACTACGGCGACGAGAGCGGCGAAGGCGTGGGCTTTACGTTCCAGTCTTATAACGCTCTGGATATGCTCGGCGCTATCAACCGCGCGAAGGAAGTCTATGACGACAAGCCCAGGTGGGATAAGCTCGTTGAGACCGGCATGAAGAAGGACTTCAGCTGGACACAGTCCGCCAAGCTCTACATCGGACTTTACGAAGAGCTTTGCAGCTGGGAGAGCTGAGATATCCCGACAGCAGAAAACACATAGTTCACAACGCCGCACATCCGGTGTAATGCAATAGATGTGCGGCGTTAGTTATGAAATTTTCCTTTAACGGAGAAACCGATGAAAATAACAATACTCGGCTGCGGCTTCGGCACAGCACTTGCCGTCCTCTGGAACAAGGCGGGGCATACCGTTACCGCGTGGACGAGAAACGAAGAAGAAATCGAAGAGATACTTCGGTGCGGCGAACATAAGCGATTGCTCCCGGGAGTACCGGTGTCAAATAAAATATCGTTTACATCGGATATCGGATGTGTAAAGGGAGCCGACGTTCTTGTGTTCGCAATACCGTCACCGGGTGTCCGTGAAGTAGCGAAAAAAGCTGCTCCGTTCGTATCGCCGGAGACTGTGATACTCAATGTGGGCAAGGGCTTCGAAGAGAACACTACCAAGCGGCTCTCGGAAGTGATATCCGAAGAACTGCCGGGAAACAGGCTCGCGATAATGGCAGGACCCTGCCATGCCGAGGAAGTCAGCCGCAGCATACCGACAACGGTGGTGATGTCGTCCTACGATATGACCTGTGCCGAATATCTGCAGGAATCGCTCCAGACCGAGACTTTCCGTATCTATGGCAACGATGATGTAGCGGGCTGTGAGATAGCGGCGGCACTGAAAAACATAATAGCGCTGGCCTGCGGCATAGTCGAGGGCATGAAGCTCGGTGACAATACGACGGCTTCGCTGATGACCCGCGGTCTTGCGGAGATAACAAGGCTCGGCACAGCAATGGGCGCGAAGTGGGAGACTTTCACGGGGCTCGCCGGAGTGGGTGATCTTATAGTTACCTGCACATCCAAACATTCCCGCAATCACAGGGCAGGCATACTGATAGGCGAGGGTATGGACGCTGCGGAAGCCGTGGCGAATGTAGGCACTGTCGAGGGCTACAACTGCTGCCGCATAGCTTATAGGCTGGCAACGGAACTGGGCGTGAGAACGCCGATAATCGACGAATTAAGCAAAGTCTGCTATGAGCACGGCACACCTGCCGAGTCTATAAGCAGGCTGATGACCAGACCCCAGCGCCATGAGCGCGAGAGGTTCTGGACAAAATAAAAAAGTAAAAAGAGCGTACTACGCTTAATTATATTAACTCAGGAGGAAAAACAATATGATAACGAATATCCCGCAGGTCAAGCTCGGAATCATCGCGGTATCCCGTGACTGCTTCCCGATAGCACTTTCGGAGAAGAGACGCGCAGCCATAAAGGCAGCGTACAAGGGAGAACTTTACGAATGTCCCGTGACAGTGGAGAACGAGCTCGATATGCTCAAGGCAGTCGATGATGTGAAGAAGGCAGAGTGCAATGCTCTCGTTGTATTCCTCGGAAACTTCGGTCCCGAGACTCCCGAGACTCTTATTGCCAAGAATTTTGACGGTCCCTGTATGTTCGTGGCTGCTGCCGAGGGCGACGGCGATATGATAAACGGCAGAGGCGACGCTTACTGCGGTATGCTGAACTGCTCTTACAACCTCGGTATGAGACACCTCAAGGGCTATATCCCGTCTTACCCCGTAGGAACAGCGGAAGACATCGCCGGGATGATTGCCGACTTCGTGCCGGTAGCACGCACATACATAGGCCTCAAGAACCTGAAGATAATCACATTCGGTCCGCGTCCGCAGGATTTCTTCGCCTGCAACGCACCCATAATGGGACTCTATGAGCTGGGTGTTGAGATTGAAGAAAACTCCGAGCTTGACCTGCTGGTTTCCTTCAAGGAGCACGCCGGTGATCCGCGTATCGCAGACATCTGCGCCGATATGGCGAAGGAAATGGGCGAAGGAAAATACTATCCTGAGATGAGCGAGAGAATGGCTCAGTTCGAGTTGACGCTTCTTGACTGGGCAGAGGCTCACAAGGGCTCCCGCAAGTACGTTGCTTTTGCTGATAAATGCTGGCCGGCATTCCCGTCACAGTTCGGCTTTGAGCCCTGCTATGTGAACAGCCGTCTCGCAAGCCGCGGCATTCCGGTATCCTGCGAAGTGGATATCTACGGCGCGCTCAGCGAATACATCGGTATCTGCATCTCCGCCGATACGGTAACACTGCTCGATATCAACAACTCCGTTCCGCAGTACATCTACGACGAGGATATCAAGGGCAAGTACGACTACACACTCACAGATACATTCAGGGGCTTCCACTGCGGCAACACTCCCGAGTGCAAGATGTGCTCCGACCGTGCTGTCAAGTATCAGCTCATTCAGCACAGACTCCTCGAACCCGAGGGAAGCGATCCCGACTTCACACGCGGCACCCTTGAGGGTGACATCGCGGCCAGCGACATCACTTTCTACCGTCTCCAGTGCGATTCTGACGGAGTTCTCCGTTCCTACATCGCAGAGGGCGAGATACTCGACGTCAAGACACGTTCCTTCGGCGGCATCGGTATCTTCGGTATAAAGGAAATGGGACGCTTCTATCGTCACGTCCTCATCGAAAAGCGCTATCCTCACCACGGCGCGGTAGCTTTCGGCCACTACGGAAAGCTCCTGTTCGAGGTATTCAGACTTCTCGGCGTCAAGGATATAGCTTTCAATCAGCCCAAGGGTATGCTCTATCCCACAGAAAATCCGTTCTGCTGATTTTACGGTATGTCATTTTTTCACTGCCGGAGCATAAATGCCCGCGATCTTCGCAACATATATGCGAAAGGCAGTGAAAATTATGAATATGATAGTATGCGGCAATAACTGCCGCTACCAGAAAGACGGCTACTGCTGCCTTGAAGGCAGAGCCGTCATCACAAACGCGGTAAGCACGCCGTGCTGTTATTACGAGAGTACCGGAAGCCGGTCCGACACATCATCGGGGGAAGACAGCGGAAAGGCTGAGGGTACTGTATAATGCACACGGAACCACCGAAAGGAGACGAAACAAAGATGAAGAGATCAGCAAAGGTCCTGTCGGCGCTGCTGGCTTCGGCTGCCATTCTCGGCACCACTGCCTGCAACGGAGGAGGCGGCAGACCTACGACCGGCGGTGACAGCGCAGCTACCACAACAGCTGCCGCAGCCGTCACCACAACTACGCTCGACCCCAACAAGGAATTCGACACCGAGGCAAACCTCGAAGAGATGGCGAATATCGAGGAGGTCGACACTTCCAACGAGGAGGGCGCCGGCAAGAACTATGTCGCAGGCCAGAAGGCGGGTCTGCTCCACGCGCTCTGCTACTATGAATTCACCAATGTTGCCCCCGAGAACGACATACTCAAGCTCTACGCCGAGCGCTTCGGCGGCACCGTAGAGGTAACGATGTGCACCTCCCTCGACTACATGGAGAAGCTCGGTACATTTATCGCTGCCGGTGACTCTCCCGACCTCGTAAGATACGAGTGGGACATGGTTCCGGGCGGTATTATCCAGAACCGCTTCATGGCTCTTGATGACTGGCTCGATATCGAGTCCCCCGTATGGTCGCCTATGGCCGGTGTAATCGATAAGTTTGCGTATAACGGCAAGCATTACTACTTCCCGCAGTGTATGCAGGCCAACTACGGCATCATCTACTCCACAGCCATGATCGAAGCTATGGGGGCGCAGGATCCTATGGATCTGTATTTCTCCGGTGAGTGGACCTGGAACGAGTTCGAGGCACTGCTCAAGCAGTGGATGGCGACCGGAAGCGACAACATCGGTATAGCTATGGGCGAGAGCTCCGCGCTCCACCTCGCTGCTACAGCCGGCGTTGCGGCTATCGAGTTCAACGGCACCGAGATCAAGAACAACATGAGGACCCCTGAAGTCACCAAGACAATGAACTTCGTTGAAAAGCTGGCTGCCGAGGGCTATGTATGGCCCGAGTGGCGTGATCCCGGACAGGGCTTCACAGACGGCAAGCTCCTCTACTACATCATGCCCATTGAATGGGGTCTGAACTCCGCAATGGAAACAGGCTTCAAGAACAAGCTCGAGGGTACTGTACGCGCGGTACCGTTCCCGAGAGATCCCGACAACTCCCAGTACAATATCCTCGGCAATACTTACGGCTACCTTATCCCCTCCGGTGCGAAGAACGTTCAGGGTGCCGTACAGTGGATACTCGCCGGCAGAATTTACCAGACCGATCCCGAGGTCGTTAAGGCAAGACGTGACCTGATGCTCTATGACGGTCCGTATTACTATCCGAAGTGCACAAAGTGCAAGCATCCGTTCGACAGCGAATACGGCGAAGAGAACGAGACCTGCCCCGAGTGCGGAGAACCCAGAAAGCCCAAGTTCAAGGTAACATACGATGAGCGCCAGATGCAGGTACTTGACGATATGGTCGATCCTTCCAAGTTTGACTTCCTGTTCGACTTCCACCGCGGCTTCGGTACAGACCTTACCACCACGATCAAGCAGGTATTCGATGACCCGATGAAGGGTACAGATACCTACACTCATCTGCTTGAAGAGAACTACAATGTTATCGAGACATCGCTCGACGGCTATCGTGCTCTTATGACAAGCTGATAAAAACAAAGAAAAAGCCCCCGCATCCGGGGGCTTTTTTGCGGAAAGAGGCAGTTTATGCGAACACCGATACATGACTTCCTGAAAAGCTACGCCGGAAGCGGCACTCTGCGGCTTCATATGCCGGGCGGCAAGGGTCTTGTTTATCCCCACGATATAACCGAGATCGAGGGTGCCGATGTGCTGTATGAGAGTTCCGGTATCATACGGGAGAGCGAAGACAGTGCGGCGGCCCTTTTCGGCGCGGCGGCATCCTGTTATTCCTGCGGCGGAGCCACCCTCGCGATACAGTCCATGCTGGCTGCTGCGGCGGCTGTGACGGGAAAACACCGTATAGCTGCGGGGCGCTGCTCTCACAGGAGCCTTGTCTCAGCGGCAGTACTGCTGGGGCTGGACATCGACTGGATATATCCGGAAGAGTTCCCCTGTGGAGCTGTTGCTCCGGAGCAGGCAGAAGCTGTGCTTACACCTGACACTGCGGTTCTGTTCGTTACGTCGGAAGACTATCTCGGCGGCGAGTGCAATATCTCTGCGCTTGCGGAGGTATGTAAGCGGCATGGAGTACTGCTGCTGGCGGATAATGCTCACGGTGCCTACAAGGTATTCACAGGCAGTCATCCGATAAGACTCGGAGCTGATATGACCGCGGACAGCGCTCACAAGACTCTGCCTGCCATAACAGGGACGGCGTATGTGCATCTGTCGGACGCGGCGTTCCTGCCGTATATAAAGTCCGCAATGGCGCTGTTCGGCAGTTCCAGCCCGTCGTATCTGATGCTGGAGAGCCTCGACCTGTGCAACCGATTTATTGCGGAAAAGAAGGAAACCGCTCTTACGGCGATGGAACGTGTAAATGAGCTTAAAAAGGAGCTTGCCGGCGGGGGTATACCTCTGCGGAAAAGCGATGCCATGCGTATAGTGATCGACGCCAATGCTGCCGGGTACACCGGAGCGGAGTACGCACAGCTGCTGCGCGAAGCCGGAGCAGAGTGCGAAATGGGAGGCGAACGGTACACTGTACTGCTGTTCTCGGTTGTGCAGCCTGCCGGGGATTTCGGGAAACTGCGCGATATAGTGCTGTCGCTTCCGCGGAAGGCCCCGCTGCCTCCGCGTGATATCCCGGTGCTTCGTCCGGAGCGTGTAATGCCGCTTCGGGAGGCTTACCTCTCGCCCTCGGTGCCGGTACCGGTATCCGAGGCGGCAGGGAAGATATGTGCCGACATCCAGTCACCGTGTCCGCCGTGTGTACCGCTTGTAATGCCCGGAGAACGGATAAGCCCGGAAGCTGCCGCAGTCATGGAGCGGTACGGGATATCCGCTGTCAGGACTGTGAAGATCTGAAGTCATACAAAAACTGCTCCTTTCATCGAAAGGAGCAGTTTCTTTTGAGCTTAACAGCGTATATGCTGAAAGTTTTTAAAGGGTCAGAGAAAAGTTTTCTCCGGTTTCAGACGCAGGCAGCGATCAGGCCTTGCCGACGGAGCCGAATGTCTCCATCTTTTCCTTTACCTTTGCCTTGATAGCTTCGAAGCCGGGAGCGAGGAGCTTTCTGGGATCGAAGCCCTTGCCGATCAGATCCTTGCCTTCTTCGACATACTTTCTTGTAGCTTCCTGGAATACGAGCTGGCACTCTGTGTTAACGTTGATCTTCGCAACGCCGAGGGAGATAGCCTTCTTGATCTGATCGTCCGGGATGCCTGTGCCGCCGTGGAGAACGAGAGGCATATCGCCTACCTTTGCCTTGATAGCTTCGAGAGTTGTGAAGCTGAGGCCGGGCCAGTTCTCGGGGTACTTGCCGTGGATGTTGCCGATGCCTGCTGCGAGCATTGTTACGCCAAGGTCAGCGATCTTCTTGCACTCTTCGGGATCTGCGCATTCGCCTGCGCCTACAACGCCGTCCTCTTCACCGCCGATAGCGCCGACTTCTGCCTCAAGGGACAGACCGAGCACATCGCAGGTGTTTACGAGAGCTGTTGTCTTTGCAAAGTTCTCCTCGAACGGCAGGTGAGAGCCGTCGAACATTATGG
>JAEEGL016739109.1_pt1 | contig 12236 bp, 10 predicted proteins | sample 9134231 | NCBI WGS metagenome assembly JAEEGL01 (sample SAMN16246548, study PRJNA631951) | gut metagenome | biome: gut microbiome; feature: rumen; material: fiber-attached | host: Bos | place: Iran: Karaj | collected 2018-10
CGCGATGCTGGAAAAGGATCCGCAGCTGGACCTCTTCTCCTCCGGTCCATATCCGAACGACACCTGGGCCGGCAAGTCCGCGGCCGTCCTCGCCGACAAGGTAAAATACGTATCGCTCCACCATTATGCCGATGCGGGGAACCATTTTACCGATCCCGAGTCGACGAAGGCCTCGTACGTGGCCATCACGGAATCCTTCACAAGCTTCGTAGAGAGCGCCGAAAGGATGCGCCGCAGCCTCGACGCCACCGGGGAAAAACTGCATATCTCCTTCGATGAATGGAACCAGTGGTATTCCTGGTTCCGTCCCTCCAGCGTCGCCGAAGGCATCTTCGTGGCAAGGTCCCTGCACTTTTTCATGACCCGGAGCAACGACCTGGACATGCCGATTGTCTGCTATTTCCAGCCTGTCGCCGAAGGGGCCATCATCATTACCCCGAAAGGCTGCCGGTTGAGCGCCAACGGTCAGGTTTACGCCCTGATGAAGGCCCACCAGGACGGGCGTCTCTGCAAAATCGGGGACAACGACGACTATTCTACCGTCGCGACGCGCAAGGATAAGGAACTGACAATCACGCTGATCAATCACTCCTATGACCAGTCCCGGGAGTTCAGCTTCCCCCTGAAGGGAAAAGTGCGGGAAGCCGTCCTGTACTCCTCCGAGGAGGTGGCTCCCCACAGTTTCTTCGGCTCCTCCCCGCTCATAGTTACGGCAACCCGGAAAAACATCTCCACCGTACTCCCGCCCCACAGCGTCGCCCTGCTGAAGGTCGACCTGAATTTCTGATCCTGCCGTGCAAGATTTTCTGGAGCGATGGATTTAAGAGATGTAACTGACCCCATCTTCTGAGATTATGAAAAAGATTATTTTCCCCCTTATCTGTGCCGTTCTGGCCATTGCCGGCTGCGAACAGGCAGAAGACAACAGTACCCTCCTGATTGCGAACGGCCAGGAATTGGTTCCCGGGGCTTTGGAGGAGGCGCTGGTCGCCGACCGGATATTCCAGAAAAGCGAGTATCAGAAGGTTGTCAACCACTGGGAACCCGTCGGGAAAGGAGACGGCGCTCCGGCTGCATACTACCTTTTCAACGGAGACCATAGTCTCATCATCCTGGGAAAAGGCGATGAAAAGGGAGACAAGTCTTCGACAGACACCCGGTTGAAACAGTCGGAATGGGCCCTGGAGGAGAATGGACAGACCCTGGTCATCGAGGGCTCCCCCTACTCGGTCTATCCGGACTCGGACTACAGTTTCTTCCTGAAAGCCGGGGAGCGGATGCTCTGCTTCCGGACGATTTCCTATGCGCTTTCGCTCCAGAAAGAAATCGACGAACTCCTGACGGCCGCCGTGAAGGTCTCGAGTTCCAATTCGGGATGCGGAAAAGATACGCGGTCCGGAAACGAGGAACTGCTCCGCCTGAGAGCTACGCCGGCAGGACTTGTCATCACCCACTATAACGGGACCTATAACTGCGGCATCAAGGTAGCCGAGCTCCAGGCCGAAGTAATCCTCAAAGGAAACGATCTCCGGGTCCTTCCTTTCGTAGAGCCCGCCATGAAATGCCTCTGCCCGGTCGACGAGGCGGAAATCACCCTGGACGGTCTTATGATAAACCGGGAATACGTCCTCTACTATAAAGATTTCAACCCCATCCAGTTCAGGTATACCGACACCCTTGACCTGACCATTAACCTCGCCGGCTATTACCCGGACTAATCCTATTTCAAAAAGGAAATCGCTCCGAAGACGCCGTAGGAGGCAAGGAGCATGATGACGCCGGCGAGAAGCACCCCGCCGAGGACATAGAGCACGCTCTTTTTGAAATCCAGGTCCAGCAGGCTCGCAGCCAGGGTTCCGGTCCATGCGCCCGTCCCGGGAACGGGGATACCGACAAAAAGCAGCAGGGCTACATAGAGGCCGCGTCCGGCCTTGGATTCCAGCTTCTTCCCGCCTTTTTCGCCTTTCTGGAGACACCAGGTAAAGAACGGGCCGATCACTTTCTTGTCCTTTCCCCACTCCAGCAGTCTCCGCGCGAAGAGGAAGATGAAAGGGACCGGAAGCATGTTCCCAAGCACCGCGACGATGCAGGCGGGAACGATCGGAATCCCGAAACCGACGGCGTAAGGAATCGCCCCGCGGAGCTCGATCAGCGGGACCATGGATATCAGGAAGACGATCAGGAGCCGTTTCATCGGATCTTGCTGAAGAATTTGACGATCTCCCGGAAGAGTTCAGCTTCCGAATACTGCTTGTCGGCCGGGTCCTTGATAACGAGGTCGAACGTATTCCCGGGAAGCTGCTCGCGGCCGATCTTGAAGCGGGCGCGAGAGACTTTGGCCATGAATTCGCCCGGGAAGTCGTTCTTCGGGAACAGGGAGATCAGCAGGTCCGGTTCAGGTTCTGAAAGCTGGGCGATTTTCTCCTTCGAGGGACGGCCGAACCAGTTCAGGTCCTTTTTCAGGACCGTGCCCGTGATGCTCGTGATCAGCCGCTCCCCTTCCGTGAGTTTCCTCAGGTCGACGAAAAAGATATCCGCCTTGATCCCGCGGTCACGGAAAAAGACGATGATGTCGTTCTTGCATGTATCGAACGAGGTATCCTCGACATCGAGCAGGACCACGGCGGAACGGATCCTGTCCAGCGGCAGGATTCCCGTCGGGACGGTGCTTGCGTATTTCTTGAGGCTGCGGCGGCGCAGCAGATTCTTCACTCCTTCCAACATAGGCTATTTCGTATGGGCGGCGATCAGTTCCCGGATCTCTTGCTTGGCGGCCCGCCAACGGGGGATATCGATCTTCGTACCGACGATTTCGACGACCTTGGCTGCAATAATCGAGCCCACCTCGCCGCAGACCTTCAGGGGCATGCCGAGGGAATGGGCATAGAGGAAACCGGCCGCATAGGTATCCCCGGCCCCGGTCGCATCGATCGGAATCGCCGGCCAGGGTTCGATGAAATGGTACTCGTCCCCCTGCTTGACCATCGATCCTTTCTTGCCGATCTTCACGACGGCGATGTCGCAGTGGTTCGCCATCTCGTCCAGGGCCTCGCGCGGCGGAAGCTTGGTGAAAGCCGTCGCTTCGGTCTCGTTGGCGAAGACGATATCGACATAGTTGTCCACGAGGTTGTGCAGGAAGGCGCCGTTCGACTCGACGACGTTGTAGGAGGCCATGTCGATGGAGATGGTACATCCCGCCTCCTTGGCCATCCGGACGGCCGTCCGGATCAGGTCCTGGTTCTGGACCAGGTATCCTTCGATATGGAAATAGTCGTATCCCTCGAAATACTCGGGCTTGAGGTCCTCCGGGACCAGTTCCAGGGCGGCGCCGAGATAGACGGCGAAGGTCCGTTCGGCGTTGGCTCCGGTGATGAACACCATCGAGCGGCCCGAGGAATTCCTGCCTTTCAGCAGGCGGGACCTGACCCCGTACTGTTCCTGGTCGCTCTTGAAAAGGTGGCCGAGTTCATCGTCCCCGACCTTTCCGATGAAACCCGAGGGCATCCCGAAAATAGACGTACAGGTAATCGTATTCGCCGCGGATCCGCCTGCGACATACCGGACGCCGACCTCTTCCTTGAGGGTCGACCAGATCTGGTCTCCGGTCTCCATGTCCACGTGCTGCATGCTGCCTTTCGGGAGATGGTATCTCTTGAGGAATTCATCATCCGGAAGCACGGCGAGGATATCGGTAAGGGCATTTCCGATGCCGAGAATTGATTTCATGTCCTTTTTTTCGATGTAACTTACAAATTTAGATAAAATCCGAACATTTTGCACTAAATTTGCGGCGAAAACTGACAGAGATGGACAGAAGGGTCAAAGATATTCTGAAGTATATCCTCTGGATCGCGGTTGCGGTCCTGTTGCTTTACTTTTGTTTCCGCCGGGTAGACTGGAAGAATTTCGGGGCTGCGCTCGCACAGTGCCGCTGGGAGTTCGTCATCCTGTCCATGCTCCTGGGAGCCCTGACCTTCTATCTCCGGGGACTCCGGTGGCAGATGCTCCTCCGCCCGATCGACCCTTCCACCTCCAGCCTCACCTGCTTCAATGCGATGAATATCTGCATGGTCGTGAACCTTCTCCTTCCCCGCGTCGGAGAGGTCGTCCGGGCAGGATATGTCACGAAAAACTCCGCTAAGGGACCCGACGGGAAGCGGCTCGCCGGCATCGAAAAGGTGCTCGGAACTGTCGTCGTCGACAGGGTATGGGACGGGATTTCGCTGATCGTCGTCCTGCTGATCCTTCTTTCCTTCATGTGGGACAAGTTCGGGGAATTCTTCGAGACGAACATGTTCTCCGGCCTCTCCGGCAAGACGGGACTCCTCTGGATTCTCATCGGAGCGGGAGCCATCGCCGTCCTGTTCATCTGGCTCTGCTGGCGGTTCAAGGACCGCGGGCGGATCTGGGGAAGCGTCTGGGGCATCATCTCCGGAATCGGCGACGGGCTGAAAAGCTGTCTCCACATGCGCCATAGCTGGCTTTTCGTTTTCTACACGGTTCTCATCTGGGTCATCTACTGGTTCATGAGTGCGACCGTGATGTGGGCGCTCCAGGGCATCGATCCCTCCACGATGGCCCCTGAAATGGCAGCCGCCTGCGAGAAAGTGAACGGTCTCAACATGGTCGACGCCCTCTTCCTGATGTTCGCCGGCGCCCTGAGTTCCCTCGTCCCGGTTCCGGGCGGTTTCGGCGCCTTCCATTTCGTCGTAGCCGGCGCCCTGTCCAGCGTTTACGGGATTCCGTTCGAATTCGGCCTGATCTTCGCGACCCTCTCCCACGAGTCCCAGGTCATCACCGACGCCATCGCCGGCATCGGTTCCTACATCGGAGAATCTTTCCGCAAATCAGGCAACTGATCGATTCTGGCGGGATTCTTGCAACAAACAGCGACTTGTATCGTCTTTTATTTGAAAATTATTTGCAAATAAAAATAATTGTCGTACATTTGCAGTGTGATAGTAGACTAATACACTATAAAAATGCTGATCGAACTGAAAGACATCAACAAGACCTATAATAACGGACAGCCCCTGCATGTATTGAAAGGAATCAACCTTGAGATCGAACGGGGCGAATTCGTGTCCATCATGGGTTCTTCCGGATCGGGCAAGTCGACCCTCCTGAACATCCTCGGAATCCTGGACAATTACGATACCGGAGAGTACAGGCTGGACGGAAAACTCATCAAAGGCCTCAGCGAGAAGCAGGCGGCCGAGTACCGGAACCGGATGATCGGCTTCATCTTCCAGTCTTACAACCTGATCGGATTCAAGACCGCCCTCGAGAATGTCGAACTGCCCCTGTTCTATCAGGGAATCAGCCGGAAAAAACGCGAGGTCATGGCGATGGAATACCTCGACAGGCTCGGCCTGAAAGACTGGTCGTCCCACTTCCCGAATGAGATGTCCGGCGGCCAGAAACAGCGGGTCGCCATCGCACGCGCCCTGATCACCCGGCCGGAAATCATCCTCGCCGACGAGCCGACAGGCGCCCTGGACTCCAGGACTTCCGTCGAGATCATGCAGCTTCTCAAGGAACTCAACCGGACGGACAACATGACTATCATCGTCGTCACGCACGAAAGCGGCGTAGCCAACGAGACGAACAAGATCATCCATATCAAGGACGGGATCATCGGCGAGATCGAGATGAACCAGAGCCATAACGCCTCCCCTTTCGGGACCGGCGGCATCATGAAATAAACGTATGCGGGATCTTTTCAAGGAAATCTGGAGCACGCTCTCCAACAACAAGCTGCGTACCGCCCTTACAGGGTTCGCCGTCAGCTGGGGCATCTTCCTGCTGATCTGCCTCCTCGGCGCCGGGAACGGACTGATGAACTCCTTCATGGGCAACAGCGAGGATTTCGTCAAGAATTCCATGCAGGTATGGGGCGGAAGGACTTCCAAGGCCTATGCCGGTTACAACGCTGGCCGCCGCATCCGTCTCGACGAGAAAGACGTCGAAATCACGGCCGGAAAGGAGTTCAAGGACCATATCGACATCGTCTCGCCCGTCAGCGAGAGCCAGTCCGCCAGGACCGTTTTCGGGACGAATTCCATCTCCGCGACCCTGTCCGGTGTCATGCCCGATTACCAGGAGATTAACAAAATCATCATCAAAGAAGGGCGCTTCATCAATCCGTTGGATATCAAAGACCTGCGGAAAACCGCCGTCATCGGTTCCAACCTCGCGAAAACACTCGTAGAAGGAACCCGTCTCCGGGAGAAAGACCTCATCGGGAAGACGGTCAAGGCCGGGGAAGGCGCCTTTACGGTCGCCGGCATCTACCAGGCGGATGAAAGTCAGATGGGCAACGAAATTTTCATCCCTTTCACTACAATGAAGGCGATATACAGTCCCGGACAGGATATCGGGACCCTTGCTTTCACCTTCCACGGGCTGGAAAGCATCGAAGAGAATGAAGCTTTTGAAAAAGAATACGGCGGCCGCATCAAATCGCACCACGACGCGGACCCCACTGACGAGAGCGCCATCTGGATATGGAACCGGTACAGCCAGAACCTTCAGATGAACAAGGGACAGGCCATCCTGCAGACCTTCCTCTGGATCCTCGGCCTGCTGACCCTCGTAAGCGGCATCGTCGGCGTTTCGAACATCATGCTCATCAGCGTGAAGGAACGGACCCACGAATTCGGGATCCGGAAGGCCATCGGAGCGGCCCCGAAAGACATCCTCAAACTGATCATTGCGGAAAGCGTGACCATTACGGCCTTCTTCGGCTATATCGGCATGCTCCTCGGCATGACCGCCTGCGAGATCATGGACAAGACCATCGGCCAGAGGGCCGTCGATGTCGGTTTCACCCGGATCCATATCCTCGAGAACCCGACTGTCGGGCTGGACGTCGCCCTCGAGGCGACCCTCCTCCTGATCATCGCCGGAACCCTCGCCGGTCTCGCACCGGCCCGGAAAGCCTCGAAAGTCAGACCCATTGAAGCACTGAGAGCGGAATGAGAATCGACAGGGACACATTCAGGGAAATCCTCGACAGCATCACGAGGAACCGCAGCCGGAGCCTGCTGACAGGATTCGGTGTCTTCTGGGGCATCTTCATGCTGATGCTTCTCATCGGCGGAGGACAGGGGCTGAAGGAACTGATGGAGAAGAACTTCGAAGGCTTCGCCACCAACACCTGCATCGCCTTCGCGGGCGAAACGACGAAACCTTTCAAGGGATTCAAGAAAGATCGGTCCTGGGACATGACATACAAGGATGTCGACCGGGTCCGGAATCTCGTTCCGGAACTTGACGTCGTCTCTCCGAACATCACGCTCTGGGGAAGAACGGCGGACCGGGACGACAACACTTTCTCGGGAAGCCTCAAGGGCGTATTCGCCAATTACTCGAAAATCGAAACCCCGAAACTCTACTACGGGCGCTATCTCAATGAGATGGACATCGACCAGGAGCGGAAAGTCTGCGTCATCGGGAAAAAGGTCTACAAGAACCTCTTCCCCGAAGGAGGCGATCCCTGCGGAAAGAGCATCCGCATCGACGGAATCTACTACCAGGTCGTCGGTGTCGACTACAACGAAGGGAACATAAGCATCAACGGCAGTGCGGACGAGACGATCTCCATTCCCCTCACCCTGATGAAACGCTCCTACAACATGGGAGAAACGATCCACCTGCTCTGCTTCACGGCAAAGGAAGGGATTACCATGAGCGACATCATCCCGAAAGTAAGGGAGGTCATCGCCCGGAACCACTACATCGATCCGACCGACGAACAGGCCGTCTTCATGATCAACACCCAGCTTTTGTTCGGTATCGTCGACAGCCTTTTCAAGGGAATCAATTTCCTGATCTGGCTGATCGGCCTAGGGACCCTCCTCGCCGGCGCCATCGGGGTCTCCAACATCATGATGGTCTCCGTCAAGGAGCGGACGACCGAGATCGGCATCCGCCGGGCCATCGGGGCGACACCGAAGATGATTCTCTCCCAGATCATTGCGGAAAGCATCGTGCTGACCCTCACAGCAGGCCTCATGGGCATCGTATTCAGCGTCCTCATCCTAGCGGGAGTGGAACTCGGCATGACCTCGGACGGAATCCTCAAGGCCCATTTCCAGGTCTCCTTCGCAACGGCCATGCTCTCGGCCCTCCTCCTGACCGTGCTCGGCGTCCTCGCCGGACTCGCCCCCTCGCTACGCGCCATGAACATCAAACCCGTAGACGCCATGCGGGATGAATAAGATCATATAAAAATGTCAACGATATGAAAAAGGTACTCAAGTATTTGGTTTTCGTCCTGATCGGACTGGTCTTCATCGGGACCTTCGTCTATCTCTTCAAGCGGTCGCAGCCGAAAGAGGTCGCCTACGAGACCCTCTCCCCTGCGGTCATGGACATCCGGAAGACGACCGTCGTGACCGGAAAGATCCAGCCCCGCGACGAGGTCAACATCAAGCCCCAGATCAGCGGCATCATCTCCGAGCTCTACAAGGAGGCCGGCCAGACCGTCAAGGAGAATGAAATCATCGCCAAGGTCAAGGTCATCCCGGACATGTCCTCGCTCAGCTCCGCCCAGAGCCGCGTCCGCCTCGCCGAAATCAACCTAAAGCAGGCCCAGACCAACTACGACCGGGAAAAAGCCCTCTTCGACCAGAAACTCGTCAGCGCGGAAGAATACGACAAGGTCCGCCAGAGCTACAACCAGGCCCGCGAGGAACTCGCCTCCGCCAGGGAAGCCCTCGAGATCATCCGGGACGGCGTCTCCTCTTCCAACAAATCCGGCAGCTCGACCCTGGTCCGGTCCACGATTTCCGGTCTCATCCTCGACATCCCTGTCAAGGTCGGCAACTCGGTCATCAACTCCAACACCTTCAATGACGGTACGACCATCGCGACCGTCGCGAACATGGACGACCTGATCTTCGACGGGAATATCGACGAAACCGAGGTCGGACGCCTCAGCGTAGGCATGCCCGTCACCATCACGATCGGCGCCCTGCAGGACGTTTCCTTCGACGCCGCCCTCGAATACATCGCCCCGAAGGCCAAGGAGACCAACGGGACCAACCAGTTCGAAATCAAGGCTTCCGTCAAGGTCCCTTCGGACCTCACGATCCGCTCCGGATATAGCGCCAACGCCGAAATCGTCCTCCAGCGGGCCGAGCAGGTCCTGTCCATCCCCGAGAGCGCCATCGTCTTCGAGGGAGACAGCACCTTCGTCTATGTCCAGGGTGCCGCCGGCTATGAGAAGAAACCGGTCCGGACCGGAATCAGCGACGGGATCCACATCGAAGTGACCGAAGGTCTCGCCGCCGCCGACAAGGTCCGCGGGAACATGATCATCGCAACCCCTAACAAATAGCGTATGAAACGGACTCTCGCCCTTTTCCTTGCGCTCGCCCTCGCACCGGGGGCCTTCGCCCAGGATCTTTCCCGTCCCTGGACCCTGAAGGAATGCACCCAATGGGCCATGGACCATAATATCAGCCTCCACCAGCAGGAGAATTCCCTCAAACAGCGGGAAATCGAGCTGGAGAACGCCCGGAACGACCGGCTGCCGTCCCTGAGCGCCAGCGCCTCGGAGAACCTTTCCTTCGGCCGCGGCCTGACGGCGGACAACACCTTCGCCAATACCAACACGACTTCCACGAGCTTCTCCCTCGGTAGCGGGGTCAACCTGTTCAACGGCTTCCAGACGAAGAACAACATCCTCCAGAACGAATGGAACCTCAAGGCCGTGACCGAAGACCTCGAAAAAGCCCGTGACGACATCCGCGTGACCGTCGCCCGGAACTATTTCCAGATCCTCTACGACATGGAGATCCTGGACGTCGCCGAACGCCAGATCGGAATCGACTCTGCCCAGGTCGCCCGGCTGGAGGCCCTCTTCGCCAACGGGAAAGCCTCCCCGGCCGAGGTTGCCCAGCAGAAAGCCGCCCTCGCCCAGAGCTGCCTGACGCGCACCCAGGCGGAGAATACGCTCTCCCTCGCCCTGCTCGATCTCGCGCAGCTGCTGGAACTCCCGTCCCCGGAAGGCTTCCGGATCGTACGTCCGGATACCGGGATGGAACTCCGCCTCCTCGAGAAACCGGAGGATATCTATGCGGAAGCCGTCCGGACCAAACCCGCCGTCAAAGCGGAAGAGTTCCGGCTGGAACAGGCCGGGACTTCCGTCGCCATCGCCAAGGGACGCCTTTATCCGAGCCTCTCGCTAAGCGGCGGCATCGGCTCGAACTACTATACGACGACCCAGGGCTACCCGCAGGCCTCTTTCTGGGACCAGCTTTCGAACAACTTCAGCCAGTATGTCGGGCTCAGCCTCAACGTCCCGATTTTCAATAAGTTCCAGACTCGGAACCAGATCCGGAGCGCCCAGTTGAACCGCCAGACGCAGGAGCTTCAGCTCGAAAATGTCAAGAAAGGCCTCTACAAGGAGATCCAGCAGGCCTGGTACAATGCGTCGGCCTCGGAAGACAAGTATATGGCCTCCAAGGCCGCTTCCGAAAGCTATGAAGAAGCCTTCAGGCTTGTCGAGGCGCGCTACGAGAACGGGAAGGCGAACATCACCGAATTCAACGAGGCGAAAAACCAATATCTCCGCGCCGAATCGGAACTTCTTCAGGCGCGGTACGAGTATCTTTTCCAGACCCGGTTGCTGGATTTCTACAAGAACGGGGCGCTCGACCTATAAGGTCTGGCCGCCGATGAACTCCCGCATGATCGAGGTCGGCGGGATACAGGCGATCTCGGAAGGCTGGAGCGCCACGATGTAATCGAGGAACTTCAGGAGCCGTACCGCCTCCGTATAGGCCGGCGAGGACGGCAGGATCCGCCTCAGAAGCGGCTCGGCGAAGTATTTCAGCATCGGAAGCTCGTAGAGGAGCGCCGTATTGAGCAGGAAATCCGCATTCTCCTGGAAAGGGAAGATATTCCGGTTCTCGCCGGACCGGACGCTGTGCCAGCGGAGGATCGTGTCTTGCGGTGAAATGCCGCGGACCCGGTTGTCCCGGACCATCCGGCGGAGAAGCCGGTTGTCGGAGGTGGAGATGGCATTGTTCTCATCCACGTTCAGCGAAGTCAGGGCGGAGGCATAGACCCGGTAAATCCGCGTCTTGTCGACGGACGGAACCATGGCGGGATCCAGGGCGTGGATTCCTTCCATGATCAGGATATCCCGTTCATGGAGCCGGACCCGGTTCCCCTCGAAGAACTTGCGTCCCTGCTTGAAATCATAGCGGGGGATTTCCACTTCCTCCCCTGCGAGGAGGGCGTTCAGATGGTCCCCGAGCATTTTGAGTTCCATCGCCTCGAGCGCCTCGAAATCATAGTCCCCGTTCTCGTCCCGGGGCGTGAACTCCCTGTCCACGAAATAGTTGTCCAGTTCGATGACCTTCGGATTGAGTCCCAGGACCTTGCACTGCTGGGCGATCCGCAGGGACGAAGAGGTCTTGCCGCTGGAGGAGGGGCCGGCGATGAACACGATCTTGATCCGGTCCTTTTCGGCAAAGATCCGGTCGGCGATTTCGACATATTTCCGTTCATGACGGGCCTCGCAGATATTGATCAGGTTGACCGCGTCCCCGTCGAGCAGGCGGCGGTTCAGGGATCCGACGCCGAGGGCGCCGTTGATGAAACACCACTCCGAATACTTCTTGAAAGTTTCGGAGAGTTTGACCTGCGGTTTGATCGGAATGAGCCTGGACGGATCCTCAGCCTCCGGATACTGCAGGCAGAAACCGTTGCTGAACGGGAAGAGGCGGAAAACCTTCAGATAACCGGTCGAAGGGACCAGCGGACCATGGAACGAGTCGGCGAGACCGTCCAGGTAATAGACGCTGCAGAAGTACCGTCCGAGTGAACGGATCAAGCCGGCCTTGAGCGGCTGGTTGTTGGCATCGAAGATCTTGCAGGCATCCTCGGCGAGCATCTTGACCTTCGTGATGGGGAGGTCGGCTTCGACCAGTTCCTGCATCCGGGCCTGGATCAGGGAAACCTCCGCCGCATTCAGCAGGTACGGAATGCGCTTGCCTCTGTCATCCGGCTCCGCCTCGACAATTTCGCAGAAGAAACCGCTCGGAAGGCAGTGGTCGATGATCAGTACCTTGTCCGGCCAGAGGTCCCTCACGGCGCGCTGCAGGACGAATCCCAGGGAACGGAAATAGGTCCGCCGTCCGTCCGGATGGTTGTATCCGATAAAGGTCACCTCGTGGTTGTAGAACAGGTCATAGGACAGTTCCTTCAGTTTGTGGTCCACA
>JAEEGL017035900.1_pt1 | contig 12236 bp, 7 predicted proteins | sample 9134231 | NCBI WGS metagenome assembly JAEEGL01 (sample SAMN16246548, study PRJNA631951) | gut metagenome | biome: gut microbiome; feature: rumen; material: fiber-attached | host: Bos | place: Iran: Karaj | collected 2018-10
AAAAAAAAAAAAAAAAAAAAAAAATTAAATTAAAATAAAAAAAAATAAAATAAATTAAATAAATAAAAAATAAATTTAATAAAACCCAAACTCCAAAAAAAAATATCATTTAAAAAAACAATATAAAATAAAAAATGAAAAAAGATAAAGACCCACCAAAAGAAAAAGCCTTACTAGGTCGTCCAGGAAACACATTAAAAATGGGAATAGTAGGTTTACCAAACGTAGGTAAATCAACTTTATACAATCTTCTTTCGAATTTAAACGCAGCAGCAAAAAATGTATGTTTTTGTACAATAGATCCAAATATAGCCAAAGTAGACGTACCAGATGAACGTTGGGAACATTTATGTTCAGTATACAATCCTCGTTCACGTGTACCAGCATCATTAACAATAGTAGACATAGCAGGATTAGTAAAAGGAGCAAGTGAAGGTCAAGGTATGGGTTCAGCATTCTTAAGTCATATTCAAGGTGTTGATGGTATATTTGAAGTAGTAAGAGCATTTGATGATGAAGACATTCAACATTTCGAAGGTGATGTTGATCCAATAAGAGACTTAGAAATTATAAGAGATGAATTAATGGCAAAAGATTTACAAACTATAGATAGAAATTTAGTCGAATTAGAAAAATTAATAGGAAGAAAAAATGATAAGGAAGCTGCTTTAAAAAAAGAAATGTTATTAGAAATTAAAAAAATGTATGAAGAGAAAAAAAATATTAGAGATAATTTTGATTGGAATTATAAACAAATTGAATGGTTAAATGAATATTTATTCTTTACAAGTAAACCAGTTGTTTATTGTATAAATATACCAGATGAGGATTATGTAAAGAAAAAAAATCATTATTTATCAAAGATAGTTAAATGGATTAATTCAAATGGTGGTGGTAAGATAATATGTTTTTCTTGTGTTTTTGAAGAGAGATTAAAACAAATGAATGAAGAAGAAAGAAAAAAATATTGTGAAGATAATAAAACTGAAAGTAATTTAGGTAAGTTAATTACTGCTGGTTATAATTCTTTGGATTTAATACATTTTTTTACTTGTGGTGAAGATGAAGTTAAATGCTGGACTGTTAGAAAAGGAAGTAAAGCACCCAAAGCTGCTGGGATTATTCATTCTGATTTTGAAAGAGGTTTTATTTCTGCTGAAGTTATGAAATATGATGATTTTGTTAAATATGGAGGAGAACAAGGAGTTGTTAAAGCTGGATTGAAAAGAACTGAAGGGAAAAATTATGTTGTTAATGATGGGGATATTATTTATTTTAAGTTTAATGTTAGTGATCCTAAGAAAAAAAAGTAATTTAGGATTTTTTATTGTTTATTATAAAGAATTTCTTTTTTGTTTTTTTTTTTCGTTTTTTTGTTTTTTTGTTTTTTTTTTTTTTTTTGGATTTTTTTTTGGATTTTTAATTCTGGGTTGTTTTAATTTTTTTTTATATTTGTATTTAAATTATGTTAAGTTTGTTTATTATTTTTTTTTAATTATTTATTTTAGTTTGGTTTAATAATTAAAAAAAATTTGATTATTAATTTTTCAAATAAATTATATTTTTTTATATTTTGATTATATATAACAAACATTATAAATTAAAATAAAATTTAAATTTTTAATTTGATTGAATATCATAAGATTGAAAATAATTATCATTAATTTCATAATTGTCAATAATATCATTTTTCATATTATCATTGAATAATAATTCTCTTTTGAATCTTTGATTATTATTATTATTTTTACATCTACTTTTATTTTCATCAAATTTTCCTGTATGAAAATCATAAAAACTTTTATTTTGTTTTAAATAAGAATCATTTATATCAGAATAATTATTTTTATTATTTGAATATGTTATATTATTTGGTTTTTTATTTAATGTTAAATATTCCTTTTTTCTCATTGTTAGTGACTTTTTATTCTTTAATTTTTTTTCTTCTTCATTCAATTTTTTTTCATTTTTTATATTTAGTATAAAAGATGAATATTCATTATAAAAATTTTGAAAATTAACATAATCTATTTTTTTATCAAATTTAGTAATTTTTTTTTCAATAAAATCTTTTAATTGTATGATAAAATTAGTAGAATCAATTCTTATATTTTTTACATTACTATTATTAAATTGAAATATAAAATTAGAAATATTAGAATATAATTTCATAAAATCAGAAAGTAATGTAATTATATCCTTTTGATAATTTGATATTACTGTTATATTTTGTTCATATTTCTCATTTAATAATTCATAATCATTTTTTATCTTCACATTTTGTTGAAATGATTCAGCATAAATTTTATAATTGCTAGAAATTTTATCTAATTTCATTAATATTAATTTCTTTTCTTCTTGATACTCTTTTTCTTTTAAATTTAATTTATTTGTTAATTCATTTATTTTATTACTTGCTTGAATTACTAATGTTCTTAATTTAGAATTTTTTAATTTTAAATTTTCATATGTGTCATTTTCATTTTCTAAAAGAATTTTGCAATCTATTTTTTCCGTGCCTTGATTATTAATAGTTTTTATAGGAGATTTATTATTTTTTTTTGGATCGTTTTTATTTGCACTATTAGGCCTTTTTTGATTTGAATTATTTGTAAATGAATTATTTGAAGTGAGTTTTAGATGTTGTTTATTTTGTTTCATATTTTTTAAATTTAAATTCTTTAAATAATTATTTTTATTTAATTCTTTAAATTTTAATAACAGTTTAAAACATAAATTAAGAATTTAAATTGGCTTAAAAAAAATTCTTAAAAAATTAGTGTTAAAATTTTTTACATATTAATTACTATATTTATATAAGTTTTTTTAAATTTTTATACCATTTATATGCAATGAATATTTTGAAATAAAAAGAATAATATTTTATGAACTAATTTATATCATATTATAATATACTTTCTAATCTTTGAATATATATTATTTTAAATTTATTATATAAAACCAAATTAATTCAAATATATAAAGTATTATCGATAATTAAAATAAAAAAGACAAATATAAGTTATTTAAAAGAAAAATAAAAATTAATATTAATATTCACAAAATTATCATATTAAAAAAAAAATTATAATATATCAAAAAAGATTAAATTTAATTTAGACTATAATTAATTAAAATTAAATATTAAACAGGGGTACAACTAATATTAAAAACGTTTGATGATTTTATATAATTATTAAAAATAAAACTTTACTTAAATACATTCTTAAATTTTAAAATCCTCAATAAAAAAATGACTATATATAGTAATATAAACAAATAAAATAATAAATTAATAGATTCTCTATCAATAGTTAAAATAATAATATAATAAAAATATTTTGAATGAAAGTAGAGGATTCAACAAAAAATAATCAAAAGATAAAAATAAACCAATCTCAAAAACAAATGAATTCAGATATCCCAATTTTATATTGCCCATTTTGTAAAGAAAAAATACCTAAAATTTTAAATATAAAAAAAGATTTAACTACAAATACAATTTATATTAGTTTATTATGTGATTGCATAAATAATCCAAAAATAATATCATTAAATGAATTATTTAGAATAATATATAATACAAATTTTCCAATTTATAAATGTTATAAGCATAAAGATAAAAATGGAATAGAATATTGTGAAAACTGCAAATATTTTCTTTGTGATATTTGTAAAGATTTTCATAAAGATATTGTTTCTGATCATAAAACTATATCTACTAATTTTTTAAATAAAAACAAAGAATATTGCAAAATACATATTAATCAAAAAAAGCATTTATTTTGTGAAAGTTGTAAAACTAATATTTGTTCTTATTGTCAAAAAAACATGCATAAAGACCATATTGTTATTACAATTAAAGAATATTGGAAAAATATTTCAAATCAATTAAAATTTAATTCTGTTGAAGAATTAAAAGGTAAATTACAAAATGAAAGAAAAAATTATGAAAATATAATTAGAAATACATTAGAAAAAATAAATTATTTAGTAAGTAAATTTGATGAACTAAAAACTGTGATTTATGAATCTTATTTATTATCAATTGAAAATCATAAATTACTTTCTTCAATAATTTTATCTGTTTTTGATGAATTTTTTAATAATAAAAAAGATCCAGATTTTATTACAGTTAATAATTGTAAAAAATTAATTCCAATTAATTTAATTACAATAAATGAATGTAATGAATTAGGAAAAATATTTTATGGTTTTTCTGATTTATTTAATAATTTAGCAACATATGAAAGTTTTATTATTAAAAAAGATTTAGTTAAAATAAAAGAAATAAATGAAAATGATGAGCAAATTTATGAAAAAGAAATTAATAATAATGAAGGAAAATTTAATATTAATTCAAATATTGGAACAATAGAGTATAATTATAGTACTTTAAGTGATTCAAATAGTAAAGAATTTGAAAGTAATTTATTATTAAATAAAAAAACAAAAAATAAAATTTTTGAAAATAAGAAAAATATTAAAAAAAAATCACTTAAAAAACAATATATTTTTAAAATTCCATTAAATGAACATACAAAGAAATTGGCACAAAAAAATTTATTTCAATTTAATAATAATATTATTGATAATAGAAGAACAAATAATATAATTATACCTGAAAAAACAATGAAATCTTCACAAAACAATAAGAAAAATATTATTAATTTTGATACTGTAGTATGTAAAAAAGATATTGATTCACATTTAAATGACATTTTAGAAACCTTTTCTAATAATTCATTAAGTCAAGATTGTTTTCATAATATAAAAATAAAAGATGAAAAAAATGATAAAAAAGAAATTCAAAGAAATAATGATATAAATTATTATAATAAAACAAATGAACCAAATTTCTTTAATAATATTTTTTATAATCAAAATCCAAAAAATAATATGGAATCAATCAATAATTCAATTTAATTATGTTGCAAAAAATATGTTTAATCATATTATATATAAAATAAAATAATTTTTTGTTTTTTGGTTATTATTATTGTTATTTATAAAATAATTGTTTTTTTTCTCATTATTATATTTAGTTCAAGTTTTAAAATATTTGAATGAAATAATAAAAAATTAATTAAATCAATAATACATTTCATATATAAAAAAACGAAAATTTATTTAATATTAAATATTTAAAATTATTTGTATCAAAAAATTTGATTTAAAAAAATATATTATATAAATTGTTTCAATTATATTTTTATAATTTACTAAAATAAAAACCAAAAAAAAAAATTACAAAATAAATTAAAAAAAATGAGAAGAGCAAGATTTAGTGTTCCATTGAATCATCCACCAACATCACCAAGAGCTGAAACAAGAAAAAAAGAATATTTAATAAATAAATTTAACTTAACAAAAGAAACAATACAAGTAGATGATATAAAAGAATTAATAAACAAATTAAATTCATATAATATAGAAAATATAAAAATTGAAACAGCACAAATAATATTTAATATGTTAGACAAAAAGAAAAAAGGTTCAATAATAACAGAAGATTTTATTGAAGAAGTAATAAAAAATAATACAAATACACCATCATTTAATAAAGATATAACAAAGTTTTTTACAGAATTAAATCAAGCAGTAGAAACAACAAGTGAAAAAATAATATTAAAATTAAAAAGAATAAAAACTGAATCTTGGTTAAAAAATGATAAACAAGGAAATGAAGATATAAATTGGATAATTAATGTAATTACACAAGAAAATTTATATGATTTAGATACTAATATTATTCAAAAACATTGGAATAATAAACAAAAACAAGAAGAAATTGCTTATTTAATTAAATATTCTGATATTGAAGGAAATAGACAAAAAGCAGATGATTATAGAAAAATAAGAAAAGAATCAAAAATTTATAAAGTTGGTATTCCAATAAAAAATGAAGATAAAGAAAAACAAAAACAAATTAGAAGAGAAACAAGATTAAATGAAATAATATCACCATCAATACTATTAACATTAAATGATCAAATGGATAAAATAGATACACCTGAATTTAATATATTTAAATTAAATGAAATATTAGATAAAAAAACTTCTATTTACATAGCTCAAGAAATTTTAGGAAGATTTGAAATAATTCAAAATGAAATAATACCAAAACCAATATTTAAAAATTTCATAGAAAAAATAGTATCAAATTATGATAGAATAAATGCAATATATCATAATGATTTACATGCTGGTGATGTAATGCAAACTTCACATACAATATTAACAAAAGGTAATTTAAGTCAAAAAATGAAATTAGGTCAATTAGATTCATTTAGTTTATTAGTAGCATGTTTATGTCATGATTATAAACATCCAGGTCAAAATAATTTATATCAAATAAATGCAAAAACTAAATATGCAATGAGATATAATGATATAAGTGTTTTAGAAAATTATCATGTTAGTCAAACTTTTAAAGTCATACAAAAAAATGAATATAATATCTTTATTAATTTTTCACCTGAAGAATATAGAATTTGTAGAAGAAGAATGATAGATTGTATTTTATCAACTGATATGACAAATCATCAAAAAGTTTTAAGTGCTATTAAAATAAAAATGGAAACTTATGATATTAAAAAAGGAAAAAATGTTGAAAAAATTTGTCAAGATAATAATGAAGATGATTTAGGAAAATTATTTGAAAATCAACAAGGTGTTTTAAATATGATTATTCATGGTTCTGATATTTCAAATCCTGCTAAACCAGATAAAATTTCTAATGAATGGACTAAAAGAGTTTATGGAGAATTTTTTATTCAAGGTGATTTAGAAAAAAAAAAAGGTTTAACTGTTTCTATGTTTTGTGATAGAGAAAATACTAATATTAATAAAGCTATGATTGGTTTTATTAAATTTGTTGTTTTACCTTCTGTTAATATTTTGGTTAATTTAGTTTATGAAGTGAAAATTTATGTTGATTATTGTAAATTTAATTTGAAAAAACATGAATGTGGATTAAAAAATGATGAGAAGAAAGAAAGGGCTTTGAAAAAAAAAAGTCAAGTTAAAAAAGTTTAATTAAATTTTATTATTTATTATTTTTTATTTTTTTTATTTTTTTGATATTGTTTATAAATAAGTGAAAATTGGGTTTAGTATTAATTTCTAATTTATTTATTATTTTTTTTTATGAGAAGATGTAGTTTATTGTTTTATTAATATTAAATTAATTCTTAAAAAAAAAACAAATATAAATAATAAAAATTTAATTAATAATCAAATAAACAAAATAACGAATTATAAATTTAATTTTGTTATTTCATTTCAATAGTTTCATCATCTTTTTATTTTTTTATCAAATTTATTAAAACTCAAATCTTAGGTCTTAATTTTTTATTTTTTAAAATTATATTAATTATTAATGTATTTTATAATTAGTTGTTTTTATATTTTGTTATTTATAATAAATTAAATAGAGTTAATGTATTTTTTAAGTTTGATTTTTTTTAATGAAAAAATATTATTATTATTTATTTTATTTATTAATTTTATATACCTATTTTAATCAAAGTTTCTTATTATTTGTTTTTTCTTTACATCATCTCTATTATAATAATCCATTCTTTTTCTTGCAATTTCTTCATGATTTTCATGTCCACCTCCACCTACATGATTATGATGACTCTCACCATAATCTCCTGTTCTATAACCTTTATTATCTTTTTCTGAACTACTACAACAACCCATATTTTTAATTTATTAATTATTTTAAATTAGAATATATAAATATATATTATAAAATATAAATTTATAATTTAAAATTAAATTATAATATTATTAAAGAATTATATAAAGTGATTTTAAATAATAATTAAAAATTTTTTTTAAATATAATAATAATGCATTGAAAAAAAGAATAAAAAAAAGATAAATAACCAACAAATAAATTCAATTTAAAATCAAAATTCAAAATCAATAAAACAATTAAAAAAAATAAAAAAAATTATATAAAAAAAAATAAATAATCAAATAAATAGTTTATAAAATAAAAAAATAAAAAAAAAAAATGAAAACCAAAAAAAAAGACTTCTGGGAATCTTTAGGAAACCCAAAATACGCATTAGCTCCAATGGTAGACCATTGTGACTTACCATTTCGTTTATTATGTCGAAAATATAAAACTGAATTAACATATACACAAATGTACAATGTAAATTCATTAACTACAGAAGATGTATTTGAAAAAACAATAACAAAAGAAATAAATGAAATAGATTATCCTTGTTTTATTCAATTTGCAAGTCATGATCCAGAAATTTTATTAAAAAGTGCAAAATTTGTAGAAAAAAAAATTCCTTGTATTGATTTAAATTTAGGTTGTCCTCAAAAAATTGCAAAAAATGGGCATTATGGTTCTTTTTTATTAGATCATCCTGATGAAGTTTATAAAATAATTGGTTATTTATGTAATAATAATTTAAAATGTGGTGTTTCTTGTAAAATTAGATTATTTAATAATTTAGAAAAAACTTATGAATTATGTAAAAAATTAGAAGAATTAGGAATAAATTGTCTTTGTATTCATGGAAGAACTAAAGAAGAAATAAAAGAAAAAATAGGGAAATGTAATTGGGATTCTATTAAAAATATTAAATCTTTATTAAATATTCCTATTATTGCAAATGGAGGAATTGAAAATTTTGATGATGTTAAAAAATGTTTTGAATATACAAAATGTGATTGTGTTATGTCTGGAGAAAAATTACTTGAAAATCCTTCTTTATTTACTGGAGAAATTTATGATATTGATAATATTGCTATTGAATATATTAATTTGTGGAAAGGTTTTAATTTTAATTATATTAATGATAATTTACATATTGTAAGAGGTCATTTATTTAAAATTTATTATTCTGCTATGCAAAAAGAACCTAAATTTAATCAAATGTTAGCTAAATCTAAAAATTTAGATGATATTTTAAATGTTGCTTTTCAAATTAAAGAAATGAGAAAAAATGATAATTTAGAAAGTAAATTTGGTTGGTATAGAAGATATAGAGATAAAATTAATAAAAAAGATAATATTAATGGAAATAAAGATGAAAAAAATAATGATTTTAATGAAGAAATAATTGGAGACTTTTTTCAATGATTAATATATTTTTTTTCTATTTATATATATTGTTGATTATATTATATATGTGATTTTACTTATTTTAATTTATGATGATTAAATGGAATACCAAAAATATATTTTTGGATTTTATAAATTAAAAAATTAATATTATTAAGTTTAAACAATTATTTTTATGACAAATTAATATAATTAAATAAAAAAAAATAATTTTTATATTATAAAAAAAATTATAATATAATTAATAAAAATGTATCCTGAGTCATTAGACAAAAATTTGAAAATTAAAGTAATTTTTTTTTTAATTTATTCAATTAGGAAAAGTTAAAAAACATATTTAAAAAAGCTTTTTTTTCAACTCAAGATAAAAATATAGATATAGATGAAAACTTTTCTCAAAGGAAAACAAAAGAAGAAGAATCAGACCATTTTATAGATTATTCAAATAAATATTCAAATAAAAAAGAAAAATTAAATACTTCAATTACATCATTTGAAACAGTAATAGAAAAAAAAAATGAACAATTTTTAAATCAAAAATTAAAAAATATAAATAGAGGTAGAATACTTTATCTAATGGAAAAAATTAAAAAATTAGGTTCAAATAACGTTGCATTTTACCCAAAAGAACAGAGAAAAATTCAAATAATTCCTAAAAAATATAGTTTGAAAATTAGAAAATTAAAATTTAATTCTAAACCACAAGTTAAAAAAAAAATAAGAGGATTTCCATCTCAAAGAAAAGATTTTATAGAATTAAAAAATGCTTGTCAAAAAATGTATGAGAAATGTTCTAATTATTATATTAATAATAATTTGATTGAATATAAATGTGATGTATGTAATAATAAAAATGGAAATCCTAATGAATATATAAGATTTGATAATATCTTACAATGTTATCAGTATATATTTTATTTAATTTATGATAAAAAGTTCTTGTTTAAAAATATTTATCAACCTAGATACATATTTGAGTTAAAAACTAATTTAAAAAATGAAATTAATTATCGTAAAAAATTATTACATGAAAGTAATGTTAGAATTATTTGTAAATGCTGTTTATTGAAAATTATTTATACAGAGAATATTAATAAATATATTAAAGCAATATTTAGGATCAATCCTAAAAATAATATCAATTATGAAGATAGTAAAAATAATAAAAAAAATAATTTATCATTTTTATTTAAAATTGTTAAAGTGGGCTAATAATATTTATTCATTAATTTTTATTATCTAATCTTTATTATAAAATAAATGTTTTTTTATTAAATATAATAATAAAATTAATTAATTAAATAAATTTAATTAATTAATTTAATTTATTTTAAATAAATTAGAAATATTTTATTAAATAAAATATTGATTTTAAGAAAAAAAAAAAAAAATCAAAAAAAAAAAAAAGATAAATAAATAATTATAACAACAGATATTTATTATTTTTAAATTATAAAATTCAAGTTATAAAAATTATAAAATAAATATTATATATTTTTAAAATATAATTAATTTTTAAATGGAAAATCAAAATCATAAATTAAACAAAACAGTAAATTTTCCTAGTAAAAAGAAAGAAGAATCAAAAATAGTACTTAAAAAAAATATAAAAAAAGATTCAAAAGAAACAAAAAAAAAAGAAAAATTGATTAACGAATCAATAGAAAAACCAAAAAAAAAATTATTAAGTCAAACATTTATTTCTCATGTTCCAGAACAAAGTAAAAAAAATGTAAAAAGTAATTTTAAAACAGATAATGCTTCATCATTTCATGCAACCAAAATTAATATTAAAAATAAAAAGGATATAAAAGATAATTCAGAAAATCGTTTAAAAAATGAAAAAATAAATAATAATAATAAAATTAAAGGACATAGAAGAACAAGTTCATGTGAATTAAAAATTAAAATTGAAGGATTAAAGGATATTTCAAAAGCAAATTCAAAAGGAAATTCAAAAGTTGTGTCAAAAAAAAATATTACAAAAGTTCAAAAGAATAAAAAACCAAATGAAAATATAAGAGAAAAAAAAGAAAAAAGTAAGTCAAAAAATAAATTAACACAAGTTAAAAATATATCAAATTCAAATATAAATTATGAAGTTAATAATACAGAAAATTCATTAAATGAATTTAATTTAACAGAAACATTAAAAATAATTTCTGAAATTCAACAACAATTTGAAAATAGTTTAAAAGAAAATAAAAAACCATTAGAAGAAATAAAAAAATTAATAGATAATAATTTAACTGTTACAAATTATATTCCATTATCAGAAAATCAAAAAAGCAATATAACAAATGATATAGAAAAATCAAGTGAATTAAGAATTAAAAATTATGAAATGGCATTTTATTATATTAAAACATCTTTAGATGATATAAAAAATGCATTAGAAAATATTGTTGATCAAGAACATGAAGAATTAAATAAAGAAATGTTATTAAATAATTCAAATCATTCAAAAAATGATTTGAATGATGTTTCAAATAAAAATAAAACTGAAAATGAAAATAAAAGTAAAAATGAAAATAAAAATGAAAATAAAAGTAAAATTGAAAGTAAAAGTGAAAGTAAAAGTGAAAGCAAAAGTGAAAGTAAAAGTGAAAGTAAAAGTGAAAGTAAAAGTGAAAGTGATAATGAAAGTAAAAACAAAGATTCTTTAAATTCTTCTTTATCAAAAAGTGATATTGATGAACATTTAAATACAGATATTAATAAAAGAAAAATTGATAATATTATTAAAAATAAATATAAAATTTTAAAAAAAAAATCTAGTGAAGATACTGATTTTCAAGAAGGAATTATGCTTGAAAATGCACTTGTAATGCCACCAAAAAGTTCTGGATTTAATTATCAAATTGTTAAAGATATGACAAGAACTAGAAGTAAAAAATTTGGTGTCATGGAACATAATATTGAACAAAATAAAAATGATGATGATAATAGTTTAAATATTATTGAAAATGAAATTACTGATAATGTTAATAAAAATGTTAATAAAGATGTTAATAAAAATGTTAATAAAGATGATAATAAAGACGTTAATAAAGATGTTAATAAAAATGTTAATAAAGATGTTAATAAAGATGTTAATAAAGAGGATATTAAAGATGATAATAAAGAGGATAATAAAGAAAAT
>JAEEGL011386055.1_pt1 | contig 12235 bp, 9 predicted proteins | sample 9134231 | NCBI WGS metagenome assembly JAEEGL01 (sample SAMN16246548, study PRJNA631951) | gut metagenome | biome: gut microbiome; feature: rumen; material: fiber-attached | host: Bos | place: Iran: Karaj | collected 2018-10
ATCATAATAAAAATAAAAGATATTATTTTTGTTATCTTCTTTAGTATTGAATGTTTATTATTAACTGGATAACTTGGCTGGTTATTGTTATCAATATAATATTGTTGATTATCAGAATACATTTTCTATCCTCCTATAATAGTAATTATAACAAAAAAAGAATTGATTTACTATCAATTCTTTATAATACCTTTATAAAATTTATTTGCTTTATTATAACTGTCTATATTACCAATATCATATCTTTTGCCAGGCATCTTCATTGCATAAATATCTATTTTATCAGATAAATATGAAATTAATGAACCAGGTGCATCAATATTGCATCCATTATCAATTGCTTCCTTTATTTTAGGCAAATCATTTTTGCTATAAATATAGAATGGTGGAACACACCAATGTGACTCAGGATTATTTGGTTTTTCAAACATTTTTTCAACCTTGTCTTTAGAAGATAAAATCAAATTTCCACTCTTTTTTATTTTGTCAAAATCTTTTTCAAAATATCTCAAGATACAAGATGCTTTTTTTTCTTTAAAATAATCAATAAATGGTAAAAGAGAAAAATCTAACACATTATCTCCAGCCAGAACTAAAATATCATCATCAATTTTTTCTTTTTCAATCACTAATTGAATATCTTTAACTGCACCTAATCGAGTTTCATTAGATATACTTCCATCATCAATTATTTTTATATTTTTATTATTTAAGCTATTCCACTTTTCAAAATTCTTAATAAATTTATGATTTGAAACAACATAAAAATCAGAAATATCTTTTGATTTTGATATATCTTCAATTAACCAATCAATAATTCTTTTATTATTAACTTTTAAAAGTGGTTTTGGGTAATTTTCAGTCAATGGGTAAAGCCTTGTTGCATAACCTGCAGCTAAAATAATACATTTCATAATTACTATCTCCTTAATAATTTAACTTTATTAAAGTCATCACAGCCATCGGCGGTTTGACAAAAATATATATCAAAAGATTTTCGATATTCAGGGAATTTTTCCAAATATCGCTTTGTAATTTCTCTTTTAATTGTTTCTTCATATGATGGATCAATTATTGCAACACAACAACCTTTAAATCCAGCACCTGAAAATCTTCCACCATAAACCCCATCCGTATTATTCATTATTTCATGAATAGATTTTAATTCATTTGAACCAGCTTCATAATTATAGATACTACTTTCTCCACTCTCTCGTGATATCTTACCAAAAGTATCTATATCACCATTTTTCCAAGCATTAACAGCTCTTTTAACACGATCCATTTCATCATAATAATGAAGAGCTCTTTTATAAAAATTAACTGGTAACTTGTCTTTATATTGTTCAAAGATTTCTCTTGGAACGTCTCTTAAAACACTATCTTTATAACTACCATATTCCATTCCTGATAGAGCCTTTAATGAATATGACGCTGATTTTAATTCATCAACTCTTGTGTTATAAGCACTCCCAACTAATGTCCTTTTGACACCACTAAAAATAATTGCAAGCTCATAAGGTTTCATATTAGGATTACCTGGAATTAAATTATAATCTCCAGTACTTGTATCTAAATATAATAAATTATCTTTTTTTGAGTATAATTCACAAGATTGATCTAGTGTACCACTATTTATACCAACATAATTATTTTCAACTTCTTTTGATAATTTAATAATTTCTTCTTTAGATAACGTTATCTCATTAGCAACACATAACGCCTTCATAAAAGCTATAATTACTGCTGCACTACTTGATATACCACCAATAGGTAAACTACCATCAATAACAGCATATATACCTTTATCAATACCATATCTTTCATGAAGTAATTTGGCAGTTCCTCTTATATAATCAGCCCAATCGTTTTGTTTTTCACCAACATCTAGTAAACTATCACCCTTTGTACCAGAAAAATTTAAACTTGTAGCTTCAAAAAAGTGATTATTACTTGGAACAAAAGCAACAGTAATTCCATAATTTATAGCAAATCCTGTTACATTACCTTTTTGATGATCAATATGTGCTCCAACTGGACAAACACGATATGGACAAAATGAATATAAAATGTCATCTTCATTTAAATCACTATATAAAGATTTCATTTTTCTTACTAATTTTTCTTTCGAATTTTCAACCATATAAATCTCCCGCCAAAAATTATATCACATTACTGTAAATAAAAAAAGTCAAATATTACCGAAATAATATTTGACAATTGTTTAATTATAATTTTTATACCACTCTACAAACTTCTTTATTCCATCTTTAAAACTTGTTTTAGGATTATATCCAAGAAGTTTTTTTGCTTTAGAAACATCAGCAAATGTTCTATCAACATCACCTGGTTGCATAGGTAATTGATTAATTTTTGGGGTTACTCCAACTACTTCACCAATAATATTAATCATTTCTTTTAATGTTACTGGACTAGAATTGCCTAAGTTGATAATTTCATAAACATCATTATTGTTTATAACATAATCACAACTTCTTTTAATACCATCTACAATGTCATCAATATAAGTATAATCTCTACTAGTTTCTCCATCACCAAACATTGGTATTTCTTCATCATTTAACATTAATCTTGTAAATTTATTAATTGCAAGATCTGGTCTTTGACGTGGACCAAATACTGTAAAGAAACGAAGCATGATTACATTTAAATTTTCAAGTTTATGATAAACATGTGTCATAACTTCATTTGCTTTTTTTGTAGCCGCATATGGACTAATAGCAAAATCTACAATCATATCTTCTCTAAATGGTACTTCTTTTGTATTACCATACACACTACTACTTGAAGCCATAACTAAATTCTTGACATCATACTTTTTCATCGTTTCAAGAATATTTTGTGTTCCCATACAATTTACTTCTTGATAAAGAATAGGATTTTCGATTGATGGACGCACGCCTGCCATAGCTGCTAAATGAACAACTACATCGATTTTATTTTCTTTAAAAATCATATCAAGAATATCTATATCTCTAATATCTCCTCGATATAATTTATAATTTTTATTCTTTAAAGCTAATTTAATATTATCTTCTTTAATCATCGGATCATAAAAATCACAAAAGTTATCAATTACAATAACTTGATTCCCGTTATTTAATAAATCATCAGCAAGACTTGATCCAATAAATCCTGCTCCACCTGTAATTAAATAATTCATTTTTTATCCCCTTCCATAAGATATTCTTTCCATCCATTTGACGGTATAAATTTATGATTAAATTTGCTCATATTTTTTACTACTTTGTTATCATTATAGATATTATATTTATTATTAGATAAAATATATTTTTTTAATTTATACCCACGATTAATATACTTTATTTTAGTGTCACTAAATCCCATTATATTACATATTACATCATCCATATTTAAACTGTTAAAAGATGAAACAATCATACCAACTTTTTTATTTGAAGGTAACAATGGTCCCTCTTTTTCACCTGATATTATCATATCAGCCATATTAAAAATAATGCGTTGAGGTTTATCGGTCATTTTTCCTTTTTTATCTGCATATAAAACTATTTTGTTTATGTCAATAATACTTCTCCAAATCGTATCATTTCCATACCAAGAACCCTCCATATATTTATTTTTTTTTGTAAATTTAAGAATACCTTTTAAAAACAAACGAAACCCTTTTACAAAAATGTTTTTAGTATACATATAGTTTTTAACACTTGATTCCATTTTTTTTATAATTGAATTTTCTGGATACTCATCTCCACCACATTTTGTATTTCCATTTCTATGATGTGGAATATACTCCTTTTTCGTGTTTACACCAATAAAGTTTTTTAAACAAGCTGTCATCCCAGCCTTACGATGAGCCTTTGGTTTAGGTAGATTTATTATAACATCAGATTCTAAAATATCAGTTGAAATTAAATATTCGTGTTTTTCTTTATTATGATGTTCATGCATATACTTTAAATTATAATTAGTAATTGCATACCTCTTATATTCATTATCGACTTCAATAAATTCACTATCACATTTTAAATCTATCAATGTACTTCTAACGTTTTCATCTTCATTTTTTCTAAAATCTTTTAGTTTTACGCCATATCCTTTTTTATTGTAAATATTAATTGCATCCAATAACCCATTCAGTTTAATAACTTCACTAAATATACATTCTTGTACTGGAGCATCTCCTACAATTAATTCTCCTGTACCATCAAGTGCTAATAATGAATAATCAATTATCGGACGAATTATAGCAAAATTCGTTATTAAACAGTCTGTATCGCCATCTAAATTTTTATTTATATGCTTAACAAGATTTGGTTTTATAACAACTTTGTTATTTTTCTTAATAAAATCTCGAAACGGATTCCAGTTTTTGCTTCCAATATTTTTTTTATCCAATCCCATTTCAATCAAAATATTTCTAACCTCATCATATATTCTTTTATCACTTTTAATATCCAAATCTAAAGCTTCCGGATATTTTTTTGAAGGATTAAATACGTTACTATTATCATATTCAAAAATACTCGTTTGCTTAATATAAACATCTTGATTATTCATTTTTATTTCTCCTTAAAATTGGGCGAATAACTAAATAATTGATTATTACAATCACTAAAGATATTGCAATAAATATTATTACTGCTTGCAACGCCCATTGATAAAAATTATTAACATTCATAAACATCAATTTGTCCTTTAAAAAGAAAATTAATAATAATTCTATATATGACAAAATAATAATTTTGAAATGTTGAAAAAAGGAATCTTTTAATATGTTTTTAATTCCGTGATATATAAAGCCAAAACTTCTAATTGGCATTGAAACTAACGTTCCAATAGCAACTCCAATTAATCCCATCTTACGAACTAAAATTATTGAAACAATTATATTAACTATTGGCTCAACGATTGCATATTTTGTAGTTTCCTTGAAATGTCCCTTAGAATAAACTAATGTTGCATATGGATATCTAATGGCAAAATTAAACTCTGCAAATACCAATAAATATCCAAAAGTCCATTGAATATAATTGGCATCAGTAATATTTTTTGTATATATACTAACAAATGGTGTTATAAGAATCAATGTACAACTCAAGAAAATGGTAACTATTGTATAAAAGAAAAAAATATATAAATTGAAATTTTCTTTAATATTAGAATCATTTCTAACTAATTTTTTACCAAAATAACCATCTATTCCATTTGTTAATGATACAACAATATTATTAATACCTGTAATGATTAAATTATAAATTGAATAAATAGATACATTTGACAAAGTACTAAAGATAGTTAATATAACAACATCAGTATTTCCTTGAACAGTAGCTGCTATATGATGAGCAAACCCATTCCATTTATTCTCAAAATTATATTTACTTTTTTTATTAATTTTAATACCAATTTTTTTATCATAATATCTCTTTAATAACAAAGGTTTTATGATAAAAATAATTGAACCAACCAATCTGACACTTTGGATACTCTGATCAGTTTTAACAAGAATATATATCAAAACTAAACTTATTATATAACCTAAAATATTAACATAATCAACTATGTAATTTTTTTGATTTGATGTTAAGAACAATCGATATGTCATACCTAAAAAATATTCAAAAAAAGTTCCAATTGCAATAATTACAATCAATGAAATTGAAAATAATTTTGGAAATTCATTATTCACTATTGGAAAAACAACACATAAAATCAAAATATAACCAATTAAAATATATGCTATTCTCTTAAAGAAAATTGTTGATGCACCTAATATATCACCAATTTTTTTCTTATCATTTTTGGCTAGTGGTTCAAATAATGCATTTTTAATAACCGGCCCAATACCTAGTTGTAATAAATTTATATAAGCAATAAACTGAATAATTGACGATACTAATCCATTAACATTCGAACCATAATATTTTACAATTAAAATAGGTATAATAAAACCATAAACACTGGCAACTATTTGAGATAACAAACCAGAAAATATATTTTTAAGAATTTTATTTTTCATATAATCACCCTTTATTTTGGCAATTTAAGTAATTCCCCAACTTTATAGTCCCACTCATCAGGAGTAAATTCTTCAAAGCCACTTCCAGGATAAAAAGTACACTCACCGAAATACAATTTACCATTTATTTCATACCAATCTACTCTAATAAAACTTATGTTTTTAGAAATTTTTTTTGAAAATTCTATCATTTTCTTAAAATTATTTGGTTTCTTTATTTTTTTCTTAGCAGATGGATAATGTCTTTTAAAAGGTAATACATTCCAATCTAAATCGTAAAAAGTAACTTTTAAACCATCAGAATATCTATCAGTACAAGTAAACAACATCTTTGGATCACCATTAAAACACATTATCTTATAGTCAATTAATTCATTACTATTTTTATCTTCCATATATTCTTCAATAATTATTTTTGATTTAATCTTTGAATATGGCCATTCTCTATTTAAATAGTAATAGTTTTTTTCTAAACATCTTTCTATTTTTTTCTTAGCTTCTTTTTTATTAAATTTTTTCTTATCTTTGCAAATAACTAATCCACCAGAATCATGATTACACTTTATTACAAATTGATTTGGTAGTTTTGAAAAATCTATATCATCAAAATTATCATATATACCATAAGTTTTAATTATATATTCACTTCCGATAATTTTCGAAATATAATCTTTAACTAAAACCTTATCTACCATTTCTATATACTTTTCATTATGATCATTTACTTTTAACCATTGTAATTTTTCATTAAATGATTTAGGATTATTCATGTTAAGTTTTCTTCCAAATATCAATCTATATCTCAATTTCAAATACTTTTTATCAGATAACCAATTAAAGAAACCTTTATTCATCAACCATATTATTATTTTTGATGGATTTGTCATTACATCACATATTTTTCTAATTATTTTACATTTACATATAACATATTTATAGAACAAATAAACAAATCCTACCAAAAAGCTTGTCAATATTATTTGAAAAGAAATGTGTCCGAAATCTGATCGATGGAATTCATACACATATGGAATTAAACCTATATAATACATAAATTTAAACATACTTTTCTTTTTTAAAGAAAATTCTACATAACATATAATAAATCCGTATAATAAATAAATAATCATACCATAATAACTAAAATTCCAATATGCCTCTAAAATTGATGAAAATGCAGTTCCTGCAATGCTTGATATCTCTGCTTTAAAAGGGAAATATTTATCTCTAAATTCATACATCAATAATTTTGGCTTGTTTCCAGGATATAAATATGATGGTATAAAATGTGTAATCCCTTTTATATAACTGGAACCATATAAAAATTCATAGTCATTTGAAATATATAATTTATTAAAATTTCCAAATGTGCAACCAAATTCATTTTGACCAGGGTTAAACGCAGAAATCAAATTATTTTTTTCTAATACTTTATCAGTAAATTCACCGAAATTCTTAAACATTAGATTTGTATAATTTCTTATTGCAAACATTGAACTAAGTATAAAATATAATATAATGCCCCATAATACAAATTTCTTACTTAATTTATTCATAGGCTTAAATTGGAATATCGCCAAAAGAATCATCATTATAAAAGATAAAATATTTCCTCTTTTCCCTAGAAAGATTAATATCCCTAAATATGGAATCATTATTATAAATAAAAATGACATAAATCCCTTAGATATTTTTAATTTTTTCTTTAAGGATATAAAAATATACGCACAAAGTGAAGCAATGGACACCTGTGATAATTCGCTCGATGGTAATGTGAAACGTAATTCATCAACAGCAGCTTGATATATTGCTTTTCCTTTTAACATTGTAGTAATTCCACCAACTCGAATGAAATTAATCAATTCAAAAATGATTGCTATAATCAAACCACATTCCGCGACAAATAAGAAATACTTTCTATATTTATCAATATCTATATCTTTTTTTTCATCTAAATCTTTATATTCATTAATTGTTTTCTTTTTAAAGTATAAATTTCCTAAATAAAAGCCAATATATAGAAAAATTGAGACAAGAGAATATGCTATCATATAAGGATAAATGTTATATACATTTCCATATGTTGAAGTTAGTCCATTTAACCAAACTACAGAAATAGGACCAGATAGTCCATATAAAACATGAAATGCTGTGAATATAAATGATAAGCTAATATAGTTATGAACTATTTTCTTTATTTTATAAAGTAAAAATATACTTCCTATAATGCTACATATTACAGTTAAATTCTCATATTTTACCAGTGAAAATACAATTGACAATACAAAAAACAAAAACAAAAATAAATCACTATATGGAAAATCTAATACTCTTTTTTTTTCATTTTTTTTTGTTTTCATTATTTCCTCCATCTAATATCTTTGATATTTTATTAACCCAATCAAAAGATAATTCTTTATTTCTTTGCTTTTGAAGTGTTAAAATTTTTTTATTTATGTAATTATCACTATATACTTCTCTTATTTTTTCATATAATGATTTACTTTCAGGTTCAAATAGCATATCGTTATTATTTAATATTTCAGGTATACCACCTGCATTTGCACCAATTACGAGAATATTGTTATAAAGCGATTCTAATACCGTATTTGGACAAGAATCCGCTCTTGATGGTACAACTACTAAATCTACTTGTTTAATAACATCAATAGGATTATTTAATCTTCCCATAAAAATTATATTTTTATAATCACTATAAATATCTTTTTCATTTTCAAGCAGTTTTCCATCTCCAATTACATAAGCTTTAATATTCTCTTTTTCATCTAATAATCTTTTTATTGCATTTAAGAAGATATCATGCCCTTTTCTTGTATTTGAAAAATCACCAATAAAACATATTTTAAATGATTTATTATCTTCCATTTTATATTCTATTTCTTTTTTCGATTTATCAACAATCCAAGGTGCATTGACATTATTAATTTGAACATATGATTTTTCTTTGATTGATTTTTTTATTGTTTTATGCCTATTCAATAGATTATTTAAATCATAGTTACATTGAACAATAATTTTTTTTGATCTCTTACAACATAAATATTCACATAGATTCATAAAATTTAAATAAATCTTTGAATATAATTTACCTTTATTATTTTCTTTTAATAGTATTTTTCGATACTCGATTAAATCTTGTCTTAAAAATAAATTGACATTTTTCATTTTCTTTAAACATAATCCGATTGCTGTTGGCACATCAAAAACAATCACTTCATCATATTTATCTTTTTTTAATTCTTTTATTATTTTTCTATTATTAAAATAAATATTTATTCCATTAAAAAATCTTTTCTTTTTAATATCTCTATTAATACTAAAAGCCTGCTTATTATATTTATCTAATTCTTCTTTTGTTTCACCACAAAAAAGAGTTACATCGTAGCCCTTTTTTATTAGACCATCATATAACATTTTAAATCTTTTAATACCACCGGTCATTCTTTCAGTAGTATATATTTTATCATTCGTATACATCAAAATACGTTTCACAAAATCACTACTTTCTATTAATTAAATCTACCTCTTTTTGAATAGTATTCTTTGCAAAATACATTTCTTTTTTCTTATAAGGAAGATTCTTTGATAAATCATCTACTATCTTATCAAGTTTTTCTTCACCATCATTACTAATTAAGTTAACATTATCAAAACCACCAAATATTTCTCTACAAACCTCTATGTCTGATGTTATTGTTGGCATACCATACGTTGCCATCTCACAAGTCATAACCCCTTGTGTATCTTGCCTTGTGGGAAGCAATGCACATCTTGATTTGTTTAAATAATCAAGCATCTCATCATGTTTTAAATAACCATTGATAAATTCAATATTATCAGGTTTTTTAATATAATCATAAAACTTTCCTTTACCAACTACAAGAAATTTCATTTTTGGATTATTTTTAGCTAGTTCAGTGACAATATCAATCCCATATTTTCCTTTATCTAAAGCACTACCTCTTATTGTAATAAAATCATATTTTTTTTCACATTTTGAGTCATATGATTTTTTTTCAAATATTTCACCAACAGAATTATTAATAATATGTACATGATTTTCTATGATTTTTGGGTTTATATGTACATAATATAAAAATCTATGATAAATCCAATTACTAACAAATATCAATTCCGATTTGTTAATTATTTTTTTTATTTTCTTTCTCCAAACGATAAACTTAAAGTTATCATATACATCTCTCATTTTAGTTTTAATATAAGATTTTTTTATCCAAAAATAATCTTTTGGATATACTTCACTTAATTTTAAGATTTCATGTCCATGATAAAAGAAAAATATTCTTTTAAACCTTTTTTCAAACTTATTGATGAAACGATAATGATGTTTTAAGTTTGACGCATGTGAAACAAGAACGTCATATTCAGTATTACTACATTTATATGAATTTAAATTTATAACACTAATTCCATCATATTCATAATTTTCTTTTGAACGAAAATTTAATACTGTTACATCAATTTTATTTTTTTTATAATATTTATTTCTAACATGAACGTACATCATTTCATGTCCTGTTTTTGATGGATAATCTTCAACTAAAACTAATACCTTCATGTTTTCTCTCCTATTTTATTTTTTTCTCTCTAAATGCTTTATTAACAAAATAATTAAAAACATTTGTTACCGTATACAAGAAAGATTTAATTGGATTAAATTTGTTTATATCATGATGAACTTTATAATGATACTTCAATAATTTAACTTTACTTCCACTCGACAAAGAACCTGAACTATTTCCTTTACGATACTTTGCAAGAATTTCATCATATTTATATCCACATTTAACTTTTTTTAGTATTACACACCATAGCGCATAATCATTTCTTTTCTTTAATTCTGGTATACTTATTCTTCCAACTTCAACAGAGTCGTATATAACTGTTAAGCATCCAACTGAATCTCCAAGTAACATGCGATGATAACTCATCTTCTTGGGGCATTTACGCATTTTATTAAGAGAATTACTATTCTCATCAACATACTCATAATCAGTATAAGTAAAATAATAATTATTATCTTGCATAAATTTAATTTGCTTCTCTAATTTTTCAGGGTACCACAAATCATCACCATCAAGAAAAGCAATGTAGCGTCCCTTTGCTTTTGAAATCGCATAATTTCTTGCAGCGCTTGCGCCACCTTTCTTAGGAAGAATGTAATAATTAATTCTTTTATCTTTCTTTGCATATTTCTCTATAACTTTTTTAGTGTTATCTGTAGAAATATCATCAACAATGATCATTTCAAAATCTTTGAATGTTTGAGCTAAAACTGATTCAATTGTTTCTGAAATTGTATCTTCACCATTGTATACAGGTGTTACAATACTAACTAATGGTTTCAAAATGATCACCTCTTTTCTAATTATTATTTTCTTTGGTTTCTTCTTCTTTCTCTTCTTTTAATTCTTCTCTATTTATAAATGCTTTTATCTTTTCACTATTTTCAAGAACAGAATTAGCATCTTGTTTCATAATATATAAATTATACTTAGGCATTGAATAACAACTACCCATTGCATCTGTACCAACTAAATTTTGTCTTTCTGTTGTCCAGCCCGTCATATTATTAATTTGCATATTAACTATCTTTTTAATACTTTTCTCATCTAAATTTGTTGCAAAACTCTTACTTATAGCACCCAATAGCTCAGTATAGTTTTTAACTAATGTTTCAGATGAACTTACCTTTTTAATTATTGCATCAATTACAGCTTGTTGATTTTTAACACGTTGTACATCACCATCTTTAAAAGCATGTCGTTCTCTTGCAAAAGCAAGAGCTTGATCTCCATTTAGATGATTCATTCCCTTTTTGTATCTATAATGTTTTGGTGGGAAAGAAGAATCTTCTGTAAAGGATATGTCACTTTTAACATCAATTCCTCCCAAGGCATCAACCAAATCTATAATTGTTGAAAAATTAACTTTAGCATAATAGTTGATTTCAATTCCAAGTAGGTTTTCTACTGCTTTAATACTTTCATTGATTCCATAGTATCCTGCATGTGTTAACTTGTCATATGCATTTGCTCCCTTACTTGGAAGTACTACATAATAGTCTCTTGGAATTGATGTAAATAACATCTTATGGTTTTTAACATCAACAGAAATCACCATATTAACATCTGTATTCATAACTTTTTTAATAGAACCTTTAGCGTCGCC
>JAEEGL011596821.1_pt1 | contig 12235 bp, 8 predicted proteins | sample 9134231 | NCBI WGS metagenome assembly JAEEGL01 (sample SAMN16246548, study PRJNA631951) | gut metagenome | biome: gut microbiome; feature: rumen; material: fiber-attached | host: Bos | place: Iran: Karaj | collected 2018-10
AGTTCCTTCAGCTTGCCTCCACCAAATCCGGTCAGTCCTATAATCTTATTGCCTTTCGCTTTTGCATACTCGACTGCATTAATGACATTCTTTGAGTTCCCACTACCGGAAATCGCCATAACCACATCTCCCGGTTTTATGTGACCTTGCAATTGAAAGCGGAAAACTTCCTCAAAACCAATATCATTGGCAACTGCCATCAAAGTTGCCATGTTATCATTTAGGCAAAGAAAGTTGAACTTCTTTTCTGTATGCTCTGAAACTCCCTTATTGAAATCGTTCTGAAAGTGCGACGCTGTCGCAGAACTACCTCCATTTCCAAAAACATATACGGTATTTCCGTTCTCCATTGTTTGTAGCAAAAGATTCAATGCTTCGTTAATAGAATCCACATCCAAATTTTTGAGCGTTTCTATCTCTATATTTATATAATCCTTTATTTCGTTTCTATAATCGTTCATATCAAAAATTTCCTTCTATAATAGTTTTTATTCCAGCTAACAGGTCATCTGCCACGAAATCCGGTTTGACTTCATACTTGCCATCTTGACCAGCATCACCTGTACGCAACAGCACTGTGTGCGTTCCCGCATTCACCCCAGTCTGGATGTCTATCGTATTATCTCCAACTATCCATGACTCTGATAAATCAATATTAAATCGCGCTACTGCTTCCTTCACCATGCCCGTCCCTGGCTTGCGACATTCACACGGAATTTTATAAAGAGGGTTTTCCTCGGGATACCCCTTGTCTGGGTGATGAGGACAAAAATATATCGCATCGAGGAAAGCGCCTTCGCGACCTAATAGTGTTTCCATCTTGCGGTGAATGTTTTCTACGTCCTCGATTTCGCAAAGCCCACGTGCCACCACCGGTTGGTTAGTTATAACTATCGCTAAGTACCCCGATTGGTTTATCAGGCGTATTGCCTCCGCTGCGCACGGTTCCAATTCAAATTGTTCTTCTTTATAGACCAAATCATTCTTTATATTTATCGTGCCATCACGATCAAGAAAAATGGCCTTTTGCTTGTTTTTCAGATTTCTCTTTTCTAAATATCCACTTTGAATCTCCTTTTCGGACAGATGAATACGATCTACTGTGCCTACATCCTTTACATACTCCGGAGATTCATAAGCAAAAACAGGCTTGTTTTTTTCTATCAAGCCAGAAAGGAGTTCTTTTTCCAAATCTACTTTTTTGTTTCGGGGAACATAATTGCATATGTCACTATCAAACAAATATATCCCCGCATTTACGCAGTTACGATACCAGTAATTCCTATCATTGTTTTTCGAATCAAAACGCTGCACGCGATTATCTTTAGCACAAACTAGTAAATCCGAATCAAACGGGTGACCATTTGGATGCGCAAAAAGCGTCGCAAATGCGGATTTATCCCTGTGAAACCGATACATGCGCTCCATATCGATGTTAAACATCACGTCACCGAAGATTAAGAAAAACTCTTTTTCTTTCAATAATGGTGGCAGCATAGACAACGCTCCCGCCGTTCCAAGCGGCGCATCCTCTTCAATGTAATTAATATTGACGCCAAAGCTTTTGCCATCCAAAAAATACTCGCGTATTTTATTCCCCAAGTAGCCAATAATCAAAATGATATTTGTTACGCCTTGCCTGCGTAACTGCTCAATCTGCCACTCAAGAATCGGCTTTCCTGCAATAGGCGCCATGGGTTTTGGGATTTCATCATTTGTAATTTCCCTTAGGCGTGTACCTTTACCGCCCGCCATAATCACTGCTTGCATTTTAAATTACACTTTCTACTGTTTTTGCAACAGCCTCGTCACTAGTCATGGACGCCTTCCATCCGGTTCCATGTATTTTATCAAGATTGTAGCGGAATACAGGCACATCACCCTTCCAACCTCCACGACCACCGGTATACTCAAACGGAATACCGGAAATGCCCATCTTTTCACAAACAATCTCTGCAATCTTTGTTACGCTAGTCTGGGTTTCTACGCCAACATTGTACAGTGTAACTCCTTTAGGAGCATCCTTGAACCGCATAATTGCATCTACAAGATCTAGGACATAGATATATGGCTTACTCTGTGTTCCATCACCCAAGATTCTAAGATGTGAAGGGTCATCTTTTAGTCTTTTCACAAAATCAAAGATGACACCATGGGTTAATCGTGGTCCAATAACATTTGGAAAGCGGAAAACCAGAACGCTCATATCGTTCATGTATGCATACGATGATATGATTGCTTCAGATCCAAGCTTTGCCCCACCATAGTAAGAAATTGGCTTCAGAGCTACAGCTTCTTCACTTACCTCCGAACCCATCAAATCCCCATAAACGGCTGAAGTTGAGGAAAAGAATAATCTCTTACAACCGACTTTACGCATGCATTCAAGTAAAACAAAGGTCGTTGAATATGTGTTTTCGTATTCAATCATTGGATTATTGGCGCTCGCCTGAATATCTGAATTTGCCGCCAGATGAAATACGTAATCCGGCTTTTCCGTTTCAAAGATTTTTTGAACAGCGTCGAAATCCGTCAAGTCTTGATTATAAAAAGTAAAGTTCGAATTATCTTTAAGATGTTTTATATTATCTCTTGTCCCAATGAAGAAATTATCTACGCAGACAATTTCATTTCCTTCACGTAAAAGTGCATCCACAAGATGACTACCTATAAAGCCGGCACCACCTGCAATTAAAGCTTTCATGACTCTTCGCCTCCAATCAATCTTTCGCTGAGTTCAAAACTTTCCCGTAGAATTCTATCCATATTCCAGTATTCGAAGTTTCCGAAACGTCCGTTGAGTATAATTCCTTGCGATTCATAAAATCTACGAATCATTTCCATATTTTCACTGTGATTCAAGTCGTAAATAACATAGGCGTACTGATATCGTGTAATATCAATAATTTCAACATCTTCAGTGGATTTTGCGAAACCTATTTTTACCATGCCGTCTAATATGCTTTGACGAAATTCCTCTTCGCTCATCAAGTCAACTCTATCGTTACTCCTATATGTTACTTCAACCATGTATGTGGCTTCTCCAGCTTTGTGATAAGTTTCACCCAAAAAATCCATTTTGGAGATTCGGTGGAAAAGGACATCTTTGTCCGGTATCATGAAAGCAAAGTTTTCTCCACACAAATCATATGGTGTCTTAACAAAACTGATTGCAATGGAATTGTATCGAAGACTATCAGCGCATTTGCGCACTTCTTCCGTAGACGCATCATAAGCCTGTGTCAACGCTTGAATCGGAATGGTTGAAATCATGCATTCCGCTTCATACTTAGCTCCATCGGAAGTCTCTACGATAAACTCACCATTATTTCGCGATACTCTGCGTACCTCTTTCCCGCAGTAGACTTTGCACTTTTCTGAGTCGAGCTTTTTAAGAAACCCATTTGGCACGGATTCAATACCGCCATTCGTTGGGAAACTAAAATATAATTGATGCACATAACCGTCAACAGTTTCACCTGCAGCGCTCCTACGAATTTCTTCCGGAGTAGGCTTTGGAATACGGTCGACCATTGAAGTGTTCATAAATGCGGGATCATACTTCCAAATCTTTTCGTTGTAAGGACGCAAATAACAATTTGTTATTCCCTCGCCAAATGTTTTCAAGAAGAACTGTATCATATTTGTTGGCGCATAATTCTCATACGGATTATGGTTAAACGCTTCGATACAATACTTCAAGTCTCCTTCCGGCAACTTTGAAAGATCGTTTTCAAAAGGATATTGAACTTGTCTTCCATGATAAAGAATCTGATTGCTTCGCTTTAGATCATTCTTTTCATCAAGAACACTAAGCATTAGGTTTAACATTTCTTTATCTTTTGAAAATAAAATATGCGGACCTATATCATATATGTAGTCGCCTTTTCTTATAGAACGGCAAAGGCCTCCCGGGCGCTCTTCTTTTTCCAATAGCGTTATTTCATCAAAAGCTTCGCTCTTTTGTAAAAAATATGCCGTAGATATCCCGGAAAGCCCGGCGCCAAGAATGATTGCTTTCATATCAATCCCAATCCTTTTCTCCTATATAAATTACTTTTGTCCCGCTATTCTCGAAAGAAAACGGTAATTCAACTAAATCGCTAAGCGCACTGCGCAATCTTGGTTGCTTTTCCTGTGGACAATAGAACAGCAAAAATCCACCTCCACCCGCACCCAAAAGCTTCCCACCTAATGCGCCATTTTTCATGGCAACCTGGTAGTAATTTTCAACAGTTTCATTGGATATCTTGCTAGCAAGCTGCTTTTTTAGTAGCCAGTTTTCATTTAGGATGCGTCCAAAGTCGTCAAGATTCCCATTGGCTAAAATATCTCGTAAATCATAAGCAAGTTCCGTCATTTTGATGAGATTTTGGAACTTATCTTCCTCGCTAACTACATTTTTGCTTTGCTCCTCAAGAATATCGCCCGCTGAATGCGTCAACCCTGTATAAAACAGCAATAGATTATGGTCTAATTTTCTTAACCGTTCACTGCTCAAGATTAAAGGATCTACTTCGACGGAACCATTAGAGCAAAATCGAATAAACTTCAGTCCTCCCACGGCTGTTCCATATTGATCTTGCTTGCCTATAGGTTCGCCCAATTTGTCTATTTCAAGTTCGCATGCCTCGCGCGCAATTCGCTCTTGCGAGCAGAATTTCCCTTGAAATGCATATAAGGCATGTATCAAGCCCACTGTGTATGCGCTAGAAGTGGACAGACCTGTGCCGGACGGTATATCAGCCGTACTTACAATCTCTACTCCATCAAGTTTGTGGTCCAATAAAAGCTGTCGCGCAATTGGATGGTGTATATTCCTAATATTTGTCACAGTCTCCGTCTTGCTGTATTTAACGACAGTTTCATCACGATTAAATGTTGGGTGTATCACAACATACATGTATTTGTTAATTGTTGTCGATACAACGCAACCTTCATGCTTTTGATAAAACGATGGCAAATCGCTCCCGCCACCGACAAAACTTATACGAAATGGTGTTCGCGTAATAATCATCTATTTCCCCTCTACATCTTTTCTGAAAATAACAATGTTTTCGCGGTACCAAGGCTCAATCCTCTCATCTGAAGCGAACTGCTCTTTGATTTCAATAGCTGAAAAACCTCGTCTCGCGAATTTTTCCTCCCAATACTCGCGTGGTTGCTCGTTGTAATGACCGTCACCACCTTGCCCCGGATGCGCAGCCGAGAACAATATTGTATCGGAGCTTGCGCAAAGACTGTCGACATATGTCTCTGCGGCTTCCTCGTGCAAGTGCTCTGCAACCTCTACCGAAATGGCTAAATCGAATTTCTCATGCAAATGAACAGGATTTTCCAAGTCGGCAGAGATAAAGTCTTTTTCTTGAATCAGCAAAAGTGAACGTGGAACATAATCTCCATCTATTCCGAGGACACGATCTGCTCCAAGCATTTTTGCAGCCCGAAGCCATGTTCCTGTTCCACAACCGAAATCTACTACACTTTCGTGCGAAAACTTTGAAAACACAGCTTCTAAAACAATCTGCCCTGAGCACATCGAACCATAACAGTTGTTCCAGAAGAATCTCATGTCATATAGAGAATCCCATTTCTTGCCTTGCAAAATCTGCGCTGAGTCCTTTAGCATTAACGTATGAATCATTTGCGCATCCGCAGCATCGCGAATAAACTTTTCAACATCTCTCTGGCGGCATCTTACATCCCACAAAAGATCACCTTGGTCAAGCACCTTTTGTCTAGTTTCAGATACTTTATCATAAATATCTTCTCCTCGGCATTTCACTTGCCATACTGTATCCCCTTGATCAGTCATTTTCTGACAGAGTTCTTTATATATATCTTCATTGCGCTTATTTAGTACCGACAACAAAGAAATTTGCGTCTGCAATGAATCCGCGATAGTTGAAGCATCCTTGAGAAAAGCTGAAATCTGTGCATTCATCGAACATACATCTTCCTCAAGTTTCTCGTAAGCACTTTTCAAAATAGCTGCCCCTACTTCTCTGTGCTTAGCTTCTACGCTTTCTCTAATCAGCCACTGCGTGTCTTCGGCGGTCTCGTTAATGCGTCGCAAAAGTGTTTCAAATTGCCACTGTTGCTTCCACATTACATTGCGCATGGATTTTTCCACAACTTTTCTGAACACATTTGCTAATGGTCTCAGAACCCTCTTTATTACTTTTTTCAACTTGAGCGAACCAGTATTTTCGTTCCTAGGTTCTTTCGGCACATCCGCTTCATTAGATGCGAGGAACTCCTGAAAACGTTCCCACTCCCACGGTTCAAAGAACGCTTTGTCATATTCGTTCTTTTTGATGCCTTCTTCAAATTCCCGTCGAATTGTATCTCTTGTCTGTGCACGTATGGCATCATCTGCCATGTCAAGAGTCCACATATATGAGAAGAACTGCCTATATCTATAACTCTCCACGGCCCTATGCGGCAATTCAGGATGCGCTTTCAAGTATTCGTAGTTCAAATGCCACTCAGTAAGCGAATGTTCAACCAACTTTGCTGCATTGTAATGAATGGATGAACCCGGATTGTCCTGCCTCCACATATAAAATGCTTGATTAATAAAGTACACTCTTCGTGCATAATAAAGGGTTTTTAGGTAGAATCCGACATCTTGATATGAGCCTCCAGGAGTTTCATTGTGTCTTATTTTGTTTTCATCTAGGAATTTGCGTTTATAAATGCCACTCCATGTCCTAAGACCACTTTTATATGGACGATAATCCTTTTGCGGATCTAGAACCATATTATAGAAGTCGGCCTCGTATATTATGGATTCCCTTTTTAATTGCTCACCCTCAGGCATGCCTGAATAGTAATAGTAGATGTCACCTCGAATCCAATCTACATCTTCCTCACGTGCTTTGCGATACAATATTTCGTATGTCTCAGGTTTTACAACGTCATCGGATTCCACTATTCCTATATATTCACCCTTAGCCATGTCCATACACTCATTTACAGACTGGCCATATCCCGATCCTTTTCGACTGATTACCGTTATCCTTTTATCTCTTTGAGCATATTCGCGCAGGATTTCCAAAGACCCATCATCAGAGCCACCATCCCCGCAAAGAATCTCTATCTCTTTCAACGTTTGGCCAAGAATACTATCAAGACACTCTGCTAAATATTTTTTTACATTGAAAACTGGCACAACTATTGTGACCTTCGGGCAGTCTGTGTTTAGCCGATTATCATTGATAATTTCTAGAGGTGATTCTGTAACCATGTCTAATTTTGCTCCGTCCTTATTCTTGTTTGCGACTGCACACGCAATAGCATATGCTTTGGATTCTCTAATGTAACTAAGCTCTGGGCGCAACTGGTTACTTGGTTTAAGTACCTCAGCAAAGTTCAACCCATCTTTTACCAAGAGGTCCCAAATCGGCTCAAGTATGTACTGCCCATTTTTTTCATCGCCTGCATATCGTAACGGCATATCAGCATATCCCCGATGCATCATAGGTTCGAGATAGCTTTTTTCGGGAATTCCTTCCTTAATAGCAACACGAATTAAAGCTGTATCTACTTCATCATTTGCCTTTAATAATCGACATAATAGCTCGTAGTCACCTGCTTTAATGTTCTTGACAAAAATTTGACCATACTCATAGTTGATTCGTTGTAAAGTTAGCCAATGCAACTGTGCCAATTTTTTTTCTTTGCTTAAGCGCAACTGATCCGTCAGTGTAAGTACTGCATCCTCAGCCTTTTCCATTCCCCAGTCATAAGCCGGACCGCAACGGTATCTATATAGCTCAACAGGTACGACATAAAAAGTTTCCGCTGCAAGCATTGCGCGGATAAAGAAGTGAGTGTCGTCGTATGCCTTTACCTCTGCAAAACGAGCATCACTATTTAAAATCATATCAAGGTCATATAAATAGCTATGAAAATGGTAGTCATATTGCTTGTCTATATAGCGAAGCAATACTCCGTCTGGATTTGCTTTGCAATCATCCCTATGAAGCGACTCGTTCGAAACGGAGCCATCCATAAAGAGGGTCGATCGGTATGCACCGCAAACCTTCACATTATGCTCTTTGCATGCCACATACATCTTTTCAAGAGCAGAAGGATCTACATAAAAATCGTCTGCATCTAAAAACGTGATAAACTCCCCGGCGGAGTGCTCTATACCACAGTTTTTTGCGGCACCTATGCCGGGTCTGTCCTGAGTGAAAAGCTTTATGCGATTATCAACCGCTTTATATGAGTCAATAATACTACATGTATTATCTGTAGATTTTCCATCTATACAGATAATTTCAATTGAATGCAGAGTTTGTTTTAAAGCGCTGTCCAAACATTCTCTTATGTACTTTTCAGCATTATATACAGTAACGATTATCGATACTGCCGGTTTGATATCATTCATATCTATTATCCCTTTAGCTTTCTCTTTATTGCGATGTATTTTTGTCTTAGTTCTCTATATTCAGAAAAAAAGCGCTTTGTCCTAAAAAACAGTAGTTCGAAACGGCTTCGCTTTCTAAACAATTGATTATCCGAAACTTGACCTTTTGATATAGCATAAGGCATCCTATATCTCAACGCGGCCCATTCCGCAGCTATTGTTCGTTTTAAAGCGTCCTCGTTGTAATATCCTATCGCATGATTGGTTGCTAATATTTCCTTGAACAGTTTCTCTAGGTTTTCTATTGCCGAAGATTTTTCTTCAGGCGAAATGCCACTTCTTGGGTCATGGAAAGGGCTAACCCAGCCGGGAAAAAGCTTTTTTTGCTCAGGATTCAACTCAATTCGCAGATTCCTTTTTAGCGTTGATGCGACTATTTCCCCATGCTCGCGAATCAACCGATCCATTTTCACTTTTGTGATTCCACCGTCATAATCGCGATAATATCCCAATATTTCTGGAATGTTTTCAATGTTTCCGTAGTCCAAGACCCTCGTCCAGAGCTCAAAATCTTCCGCCTCAAAGCTCTTATCGTAAAGCAGGTTGTTCTCTAAAAAAACTGCTTTACGCAACATTAGGGTTGAATGGCAGAGATTGCATCTAAATAACAAGTCGGCTTTGCACTGCTCCGCAGATATACTTGGTTTATGACAATAACTCCGTAGCCCAAAATACTGCTGCCAACTTCCACATACAGCAGTCTCTCGATTCTCATCCATGTAATTCACTTGACGTTCAAGTCTGCTGCGTGCCATCAAATCATCTGCATCAATACGTGCTATATATTCACCATTTGCGCTTAACAAGCCTTGATTGAGAGCATCTGCAAGGCCTTCCCCCTGCTCCTGAATAATATGTACACGTGAATCTCGAAAAGAGTCTATTATCTCTACAGTTTTATCCGTTGACGCTGCATCTATTACTAAAAGTTCAAAGTCGTCATAGTTTTGTTTCAATATACTTTCCAAACACTCTTTTATATAGCGTTCAGATTGATATGTTGGTAACAGCACAGTAACTTTCGGCATGATGTTCCTACTTTAATTCCTCCCAAGTAATCGACGACGAAACACTTTTAGAATATGTAGCGCTTTCGCTGTCCGCTTCAGGCCTAAAACTCGTAAATACAGGCAAGATAATCTAATAAACACATCTCGGCTGTTGCCCAATATGCTCATCCAGTCGCGAAAAAGACTACAAGCTTCATTTTGATCATTAAGATTGACTTCTACTATTTGAGCAATGTTTAGCAGATATTCGAATCTAAACTGCTCTTCAATGCAATGTGCATACTGAAATTTCGAAGCCTCCAACATTTTGATACTCTGAGAAATGACTAGAACTGTGTCCTCTAATCTTTGTTTTGTCGGACAATCCATCAAAGAGTTTCCGCGCCCAACGTTATAAAAATAAAAAGGGCTATGAGAGAAAATGATTTCCGGTTCTGCCACAAACACCTTTGCCGTAAAGTCAATATCTTCGCTCATACGATTCTCAAGGAAGCTTATGCTGTTTTCTTCCAAAAAGCTACGTCGGTATACATAGCGCCACACATTCCAGAAGCACTGCTTCTTTGTAAGCATTTGAGGTAAAAATGCCATGCCTGCTTGATCCGGCGTGTTTTCTCCAATCTGGAAGACTTTTTCAACCTTACCGGACGGTTGAAGAATTCGAGAAAAATCAGTCACTAAAAGATCGCAAACGAATTCCCGCTTCCTTAACTTTGCAATCACGAAATCAAGCACTGTACTATCTACGTAATCATCGCTATCTATGAATAATATATACTCGCCTCTGGCAATACGCATCGCACAGTTCCGCGCATTAGAAAGGCCTTTACCCTCTTGGTGAATTACCTTTATTAACGGATTATTTTCCTGATATCTTTTGCATATATCGTCGCTTTTGTCTCGTGAGTTTCCGAGCGACAGAATTATTTCCAAATCTGTCAGATTGCACGCCAAGACGCTGTCGAGACATCTCTCTAGATACAGCTCAACATTATATACCGGGATGATTATGCTGATTAAAGGCTCTTTGATATCATTCATCGTTTTCATCCCCTAAACTAATTCTTTGATGCGAAAAGGCTTATTTTCTAAAAGCAGTATTGCATGCTGTATGGTGCTAATCTACGCGTAGTTATACTTTCGATTTTTAGACAAAATAACCCGTATAATTTTACCAAAAAATGCGCCTAAAATCAAGTTTTTAGGCGCATTTTCTTCGCTTGTATTTAGGCTAATTCGAGGAGGATTGGGTGTAGGATTACAATACATGTGTTAAACATAACAAAAAATTAAATACGGAAAACCAAGCTTGCGTTATGCTTTGTTTACCACAACCAAACAAACGCAGGAGGTTTTCCGCATGAACAGGATGAGAATTCGGAAAGGTTGCAAGTCCCTGATCGGCATAATTGTTGGCATAATCCTTCACCTCCGTTGCATTATTATAGCATAATTATGCTGCGAGGGTCAGACTCGTCAATATCTCAATGCTTAAAGAATCTTATTATTCTCGCCAATACGCTCTCTCTTTTCATCGGTATGCAGTCTGGCAATGGCTGTGCTGCAGTTCGTGATGCCTGTCTTTGCCGGTGTGACTCTTGAGACCTATTCAGCTTGGCCATTGGGTCTTCTCCGGAAAACAGGCGCTCGCGGAAATCTTCGAGATAGTCATAGTCGTCTTCTTCGCAGATGTCGGAATCAAAGCCTACCTCGTGGGCTAATTGGTTTCTGATCCATCGAGCATGCTTTAGGAGAGCGTAATCGTCTTTCCACGCCGCAATGGTCTGCCGCCCTCTATAATCATTTGCTTCCATCTGGCGGATATACTCTGAAACGCCTTCCGCTGAAGAATAGGCATCCCTTATGAATCCGTCTATGCTTTTGTATAAATCGACATAGTCTATGTTTAGGTCACGCATGGTTACTCCTCTCCATCAGGTGGGTAGATTTTTTTCATGACCCTATCAAAATCCATTTCCCGGTTTTATTGCCACCCTGACGCTCTATAACTTTCTTTTCCTTTAATGAATTAAGTATTTTTCTAACATATCCGTCAGAATATCCACTTTCCGCAACTAGTTCCTTTATTGTTATGCTTGAATTTTGACGTATATAATCAATTATTTTCTGTTCCGCTTCATTAATGCTCACTTTGTTCTCAGAAACCATTCCATCGGGATTCCTTTTCTCATAATTAAAAGGAATGGTGACATTAATGAAATTCTCCATAATATCGAAGGCCTGCTTGCCATAATTGCTGATAATAAGGGGGATTCCGTGACCGGTTTGCTCAGAATATCCCAATTGACCAAATATCTTTTGAAGCTTGGAATTCACTGGCTTGCTTATCCCTTTGTAAAATTCCTCCTTGTTTAAATCTACAGGTAAACCTCCCGTGGAAATGATTTCGATCCTATCCGAAAAAATATATACCGCCGGTGGATTCCCTTTGTCCCATTTCGTATGAATACATGCGTTCTGCCAAGCCTCCTTAAAACTTGGCATATCAAATAATTTTTCTTCTATTCTCCTGTGGCCTCCCATCGTAACCGTTGTTTCATTAATGGATTCCACATAATTCAGCACTTTATCAACAGCTGTAACCAAGCAAGTTCCCCCATACTCATTTCTCTTTATAAGCTTTGTCTTATCTTTCCCTGCAAAAGTAACAACCTTTATAGAAATATCATTTTCGTCAGCAAGTAAAAAAGCCATTAAATTGTATTTCCCCTCGCTATTTTTAAGCCCCGCATTATCTTCAAATTCCGTCTGGTCAACGGTCAGGCCC
>JAEEGL012303723.1_pt1 | contig 12235 bp, 10 predicted proteins | sample 9134231 | NCBI WGS metagenome assembly JAEEGL01 (sample SAMN16246548, study PRJNA631951) | gut metagenome | biome: gut microbiome; feature: rumen; material: fiber-attached | host: Bos | place: Iran: Karaj | collected 2018-10
CAAAGGCAAGGAGCCGGATCCGGGGGAGGCGACCTTCGACGCAATCGGCTACTGGGCACACAACGACGGCGATGATTCCCTCGGCATCGTGATCCACGACGACGGGACCGCGGTCTATAAATACGCCAGCGGATCCGATATCAACGCGCGCTGGGAGGTAGAAGGCGATACGCTCTCGATCTTCGCCGCCGGCGGACGTCAGGACCTCGTCTATGAAGAGGATAAGCTCATTGATACCTACAACGGCCACGTTTATCTCCGGTCCACCCTGCCCGATCGGGACGAGCCCGCTGTCGTACCGGGCGAATTCGATCCCACAGGCCTCTGGGAATACAACGTCGGAGAGGATTATCTCGCCATCCGGATCAACAGCGACGGCAGCGCCAGCTACGTATACAGCGACGGCACCGAAATCGAAGCACGCTGGTCGATTGAAAACGGCAAGCTCTCCGTTTTTGCCGCCGGCGGCCGCCAGATTTTCACCTTCAGTGAAGACTGCATCACCGATACCTTCAACGACAACGCGTATTTCAAGGCCGGCTGAAAAACCGGTTCCTCAGCGCCGGCAAAAAGGAGTTTGCTCTTATGAAAGCACTGATCGCCATGAGCGGCGGGGTGGATTCGAGCGTCGCGGCATATCTGACCCAGAAAGCGGGCTACGAATGCATCGGCTGTACGATGAAGCTCTACGACGACCCGGAAACCGTCCGGGACGGTTCGCATACCTGCTGCACGCTCGACGACGTTGAAGACGCGAGAAGCGTTGCTCAGAAGCTCGGGATGAACTACTACGTCTTTAATTTCAAAGACGGATTCCGGGAAAAAATCATCGATAAATTCGTCTGTGCCTACGAAAACGGCCTCACTCCGAACCCCTGCATCGACTGCAACCGCTATATGAAGTTCGACAAGCTCTTTGAGCGGGCGGAAATCCTCGGCTGCGAAAAGATCGTGACCGGCCATTACGCGCGGATTGTCAAAAAAGGCGACCGCTTCGCTCTGCTCAAAGCGCCCGACGAATCGAAGGACCAAAGCTACGTCCTCTATTCGCTTTCTCAGGAACGTCTCGCAAAGGTGCTGCTGCCGATCGGTGATCTGACAAAAGCCGAGACGAGAAAAATCGCGCAGGAAAACGGCTTTATCAACTCCCAGAAACCCGACAGCCAGGATATCTGCTTCGTCCCGGACGGAGATTACGCCGGGGTGATCCGTTCGCTGACCGGGAAAGAATATCCCGAAGGCGATTTTGTACTGAAAAGCGGCGAGGTGCTCGGCCGCCACCGGGGAATCATCCGCTATACGCGCGGACAGCGCCGCGGCCTCGGGATCGCGTATTCCGAACCGCTCTACGTCCTGCGCGTGGAAAAGGAGACGAACCGGGTCGTCCTCGGGAGCAATTCCGATCTGTTTTCGAAAAAGCTCGTTGCCGGCGATTTTATCTGGACCTGCGGGATCGTCCCCGAAAAGCCGATCGCCTGCCGCGCGAAAATCCGCTACAAGCACAAAGAACAGCCCTGCAAAGCGCAGGTGCTCCCGGACGGCAGCGTCGAGGTCGTTTTCGACGAGCCGCAGCGCGCGATCACGCCCGGCCAGGCCTGCGTCCTTTACGACGGCGACGAAGTCCTCGGCGGAGGAACGATCCTTCCGGACTGAACCGCCGCTATCACACCCCGCCTTTTGAGGTAGAAACATGTGCGTCAGTTTTTACGTGGACCCAAACGATGAAGAAATGCTCGAGCTGATCCTCGAAGCGCAGCGCTCGCATCTCTACGATCGGTTCCTGCAGGCCGGAAATCCACTTCTTGCCCGCGGCGCGGCGCGTCCGACGAACGTTGTTGCGGCGCTTGCGCCGAACCGTTCCGGCGAGATCGGCGTTTTCCCGATGAAGTGGGGCTTTCAGCTCCCCGGGCGTTCCCTTCTGATCAACGCGCGCTCGGAATCCGCCGCGCGCAAACCGACCTTCCGGTCTTCCTGGGTAACCCGGCGGTGCATCATCCCCGCTTCCTGTTATTTCGAGTGGGAACATTTCAAAACGCCGGACGGCAAAACGAAGACCGGCGAAAAATTCGCCATCCGTCCGCAGGGCGAATCGCTGACCTGGCTCTGCGGGCTCTACCGCTTTGAAGAAGGATTTCCGGTCTTTACCGTGCTGACCCGCGAACCGGGCGAAGCGCTGCGGAAGATCCATAACCGCATGCCGCTGATCCTTCCGAAAGCGGATCTTTCCGATTGGCTGGATCCGCACACGAAGCCGGAGGATCTGCTCCCCCGCGCTCTGACGGATCTGATCGCGGAAAAAGCGGGATAACGACACGAACGGAGAATACGATGGAATACAAACGGCTCGAGGCAGACGATCTTTCTCTGCTGCTTTCCTTTGAAGACGATGAACAGACGCAGTACGAACGCGGCTCCCTCCTGCGGTTTCTCCAAAGCGGGAACGCGTTCGGATTTCTCGCGAAAGAAAACGGCTCAGCCGCCGGTTTTGCCTTCGGATATACGCTCCCGCGCCCGGACGGCAAAACCGATTTTTATCTCCACGCAATCGACGTTGCGCCAAAATATCAGCGCAGAGGCGTCGGCACGGATCTGATGCGCTATATCGCCGGCTTCGCCCGGAGCATCGGCTGCCGGAAGCTGTTTTTGATCACGGACGAGCAAAACCGCGCCGCCTGCCGCTGCTACGAAAAATCCGGCGGCGTTCGGAAAGCGGGCGACGCCGTTTTATACGAATACCGGCTGAAGGAGGAGAAAAAATGATTGTTAAGGAAATTCCCTTTACACTAAAAGACGGCCGGAACGCACGGCTTCGCTGCGGCCGCGACGAAGATATCCCCGGGCTGCTCGAATACCTCCGCCGTTCCGCCGGGGAGACGGAATTTATCCTGCGCTATCCGGAGGAATGCGGAAAATACACGGCCGAAAAGGAAAAAGAATACATCGATACGCAAAACGCCGCCGACAACCGCGTGATGCTCGTCTGCCTCGTTGAGGGAACGATCGCCGGCAACTGCGAGATCTTCTGGTCGAACAATCTCAAAACGAAGCACCGCGCGAGCGTTGCGATCGCGCTGCTCAAGGAATACTGGAATCAGGGCATCGGAACGAAAATGTTCGAAACGCTCATCCGCATCGCCGAGGGAAATCCCGAGCTGATCCAGATGGAGCTCGAATTCATCGAGGGCAACACCCGCGCACGCGCGCTCTACGAAAAAATGGGCTTCCGGATTACGGGCATGCTGCCCGACGCGATCCGCCTGCGCGACGGTACGCTTTTAAACGAATATTCGATGGTCCGCAAAATCAGGCGCTGAAAACGCCGGCCGAATCAAAAAGGAGCACTCATGAACTACGAAATCGTTCCGCTGCCGAAAGAAAAATGGAAAGGTACGCCGATCCTGATGCGCTATACGACCGAAGAATACTTCGATCTGGAGCGCTCGCAGGATCCGGACGCGTTTCACTTCGAATTAAGGAAAAAACCGTTCGAGACGCCGGTGACCCATACGCCGGAGGAATACGATTTTCCGGACAAGCTCTATCAGGATCATTGGGAGGGCGCCGAGGCCTTCGGGATCGTCTCAACGGAAAACGGCGAAGAAAAGCTGCTCGCCTGCATCGAGGTATGCCCCGAGGAATGGAGCAACCGCCTGATCGTAACGGAGCTCTGGGTTGCCGACGGGCTGCACCGCCGGGGCGTCGGCACGCGCCTGATGAACCTCGCCAAAGAAAAAGCGCAGGCCGATCATCGCCGTGCGATCATCCTCGAGACGCAGTCCTGCAACGTGCGTGCGATCGCCTTCTACCGCAGCCAGGGGTTCGAGCTGATCGGCTTCGATACCTGCTGCTATACGAACCGCGATATTGAGCGGCATGAAATCCGCTTCAACTTCGGGTATTTCTTCGACCGCGAAGACGGCCGCGCCCGGTAAAGGAGCCGAGTATGAATCTCAAAAAAATGACCGGCCGCATCGAAACCGAACGGCTGGTCCTCTTCCCCTACACCGCGGAGAATCTGCATCTTTTCAATACCGATCTTGCAAAATTCGAGGAAACCTTCGGCGTCGTCTACCGCGGCGAAGAGCTTGATTATCTGCTCACGGAGTTTCTCCGAAAGCTCGAGCAGGAGATCGCGGACGACCCGGAGCACTTCCTCTTTTTTACGGAATTTCTGATCGTCTTAAAAGAAAACAGTCATGTGATCGGCTCGATCGATTACAAATACGTCCCGTGCGGCGGCGTGACCGAGGTCGGCTACGGGCTCAATCCCGCCTATACCGGCCGCGGCTATATGACCGAGGCGCTCGGCGCGTTTCTGCGCTTCGGAAAAAGCCTCGGGATCAAAAAAGTGCGCGCCGATACGCTCCGGGACAACGTAAAATCGCAGAACGTCCTCAAGCGCTGCGGTTTCTCGTTCCGGTACGAAGAGGGAGATCAGCTCTGGTGGGAGAGATCCCTCGAACCGCAGGAAGTATAGCTTTTGCCAAGGAGGTTTCAACATGCAGAAGATAGAACCAGTCAAACGAAAATCCGTAAAACCCGTGTTTTCCATGTGCGTGCAGCCGCTGTTTCTGATCGGCACGAACAACGAAGATGGCTCCTGCAATTTTGCGCCGATCACCTGGGTCAGCGTAACGAACGAGCAGGGCGACGATTATCTGATCGTGATCAGCATGTTCGGCACGAAACGTACGAAGCAAAACGTTCGGCGCACGGGGATGCTGAGCGTCAACCTTGTCAGCCGCGATCTGCTCCCCCTGGCGGATTATTTCGGCACGCATCACGCGCAAGAGGGCAAAATGAAGGATCTTCCCTGCCCTGTTTCCCGCGGGGAAGTTCTGGACGTTCCCGTTCTGGACGCAAGCAGATGGGTCTACGAATGCGAAGTGCAAACGTCGGTGGAAACGGGAGACTCCGAAACCTTCTTCTGCCGGATCCGAAACGTTCAGATCGACGAACGGATCGAATGCAAAAACGCCTTCGACGTTGATCTTACCAAATTCGATCCCGTGATCTACTCGGGAAAATACCACAGCATCGGCCGGCTGCTCGGCGAGATCGGCGATTTTCTGCCGAAAGAGGGGCTTCTCAAAAACGACGAAGCCGTAAAGACCGTAAACATTTACGGCAAGAATTACTCCGGCGTTACAAATCACGAGCGGATCGCAAGCCGCGGGATCGTTCTGCACGAAGGAAAGATCCTGCTTTCGTACCTGCAGAAGCCGGACGTATGGATGATCCCCGGCGGCGGGATCGAAGGCAGCGAGACGCCGGAGGAATGCTGCGTCCGTGAGCTTTCCGAGGAAACGGGCGTGCTTGCAGCGCCCGGGAAGCGCTTCCTTTTGATCAACGAATACTACGAGGACTGGAAGTACGCGAGCTATTATTTTCTCTGCGAAGCGATCGGCAAAACCGAGCCGCATTTAACCGAGCTTGAACGGTCTTTTGAGGAAACACCGCGCTGGATCTCTCTGGAAGAAGCGATCGGGCTCTTCTCGAAACATGCCGATTATGCCGAAACGGACGAAGAAAAGCGCGGGATCTACCTGCGCGAATACACCGCGCTGCTGGCGCTGACCGGCGAACCGCAATAAAGGAAAACGACGATGAACGCTTACGATCTTACAGACCGGCTCGCCTCCGTTTATGAAAACGGGCGCTTCTCTCTCCCGAAATGGCGGGACTATACGGACGCCCGGATGCCGGGGATCACGCAGCTCTGCGAAGAGGATCTGAGGGAATGTCTTGCGGCGGGTCTCTCCTTTGAAAAAGACTATCTCCCCGTGCTCAACTCAGCCGGCGAGGACGGCGCCGAAATCCGGGAGATCGCCGAAACCTACCGCCGGATCACCGGCCGGCTCGAAGATCAGATCCGGCGCGTTTTCGGCAGAACGGTCGACGCCGACCTCGTTCTGTACCTCGGCCTGTGCAGCGGCGCCGGCTGGGCGACGCAGCTCGGCGGGCGCCCGACGGTCCTTTTGGGGATCGAAAAGATCCTCGAGCTGCATTGGGGCGATCCCGATTCCATGAACGCGCTGATCCTCCACGAGCTCGGGCATCTCTATCAGGCGCAGTACGGCGTTCTCCACCGGGAGTTTTCGTGCAGCGCCGACCGCTTTCTCTGGCAGCTCTTTACCGAGGGGATCGCGATGGTCTTCGAGCAGGAGATCCTCGGCGACCCTTCGTTCTATCACCAGGGCGCGCAGTGGACCGCCTGGTGCGGCAAAAACCTTGCGCGCATCGCAAAGGGCTTTTCCGAGGCGCTCGATACGATGACGTTTGAAACCCAGCGCTTTTTCGGCGACTGGGTCCGCTTCGAAGGTCAGCCGGATACCGGCTATTACCTCGGCGCGCGCTTTATCCGCAGTCTGCTGAAAAAGCACCGGTTCGACGATCTTCTTTCCTGGGAAATCGGTTCCGTTCGGGAAGCGTTTTCGCGCTTTCTCTCGGAAGGAATCGATGAACCGCCGCCGCTTTGCGGATAAAATCTCCTCTGTACATTTTTCTTCTTTGTGATACAATAAGAATGGATTGATGTTTGTTTTTACAGGCAGACGTTCCGATGCATTTCCGGAGGTGACTTTATGAGCCTTTCCCTGATCGCCGTATACGTTCCGGCGGTACTCCTGTTTCTGGTTTTGCTGCTCTCACTGGGATTTCAGCCGCGTTTCATTACGCGGATCTCCGGCATCCTGCTGCTGATCACGGGCGTATTCGGCACGCTCTTTTACGGCTACGGCTTTTATACGATCTACGGAAGCATCCCCCAATCCGTTGCGCGAACGCTGTTCGCGGTTTTCTGCATGTTCCTCGGGCGAAACGAGATCGGCGCGATCTCCTCTGCCCCGCTGTTCCAGTCGCCGGCAATGCTGGTTTGTCTCTATCTGACGCATCTCCTCGCGCTTTACTGCACCGCGAGCGCCGTGGTTGCTGCGATCGGAACGCGTCTGATCCGTACGCTGAACCTGATGCTCTCAAAGCGCGGCGATCTGAGCCTGATCTACGGCGTCGATGAAGATACGGTCGCTTTTGCGCAGAAGCTGCCGAAGAAAACGAAAATCATTTTCGTCGATTCCGGCAGCGGCGCTTCGTTTGATTCAAAAATTCTCCACATGGGCAGCCTGATGCTGAGCGACAACGACGCAAAAGGCGGCACCGCCGATTTTCTGCGCCATATCGGTTTTCGCAGCGGGAAGCGCCATCTTTCGGTCTACTGCCTCGATTCGAATCCCGCCGCCAACCTCCGCTACGCCCAATCGCTGCTCGGCGCGCTCGAGCAGTCCGGCATCTCGCCTCAGCAGACGAGTCTTTCGCTCATTCTGCCCGACGAGACGGTTTCCGCCGGATTCCAGGCCTCAAAAGATCACTACGGCTACGGCAGCGTTCTCGCCTACGAGCGCGAGGAACTTCTCGCCCGGCTGATGATCGCCGCCTTCCCGCCCTGCGATACCATGCGTTTCGACGGCCGCGGAAAAGCGGAAGAAAACTTTGAAGCGCTGATCGTCGGCTTCGGAAAGACCGGTCAGGCGGTGCTGCGCGCGCTCGTCATGAACGGCCAGTTTACCGGGAGCCGCTTCCACGCGACGATCGTCTCCAAAGGCCACGCCCAGCAGGCGGGCAGCTTTTTCAGCCGCTATCCCGCCCTGCGCGAACAGTTCGACCTGACCTTTATCGATTCCGACGCGCGCAGCGTTGAGCTCTACGAACAGATCCAGAAAACCGGCCCGGCGCTCAATTACGTTGCCATCTGTACGGGCAGCGAGAAGGAAACCGGCGAAATCGCCGTGGAATTCTCCCGCCTGTTCGACAGTCTCGGCATCCGCGCGCTGATCCTGCAGTGCGGCGCTTCTTCGATCCGCAAAAATGCGGACAGCCTCGGCCCCTCCAAAACTGTTTCAACCTTAATCCCGGAGATTCTCTCCAGCGACGGAATGGACGCCGCTGCGATGCAGATCAACTACGCCTACTATCGCGCCCAGGGCGGAACCGCGCGCGAGCATTGGATCAGATGCGATTATTTCAGCCGCATGAGCTGCCGCGCAAGCGCGGATTTCCTCGATGCGTTCCTGCGCTCGGCGGGCACGAACCGCGAAGAAGCGAAGCGGAAAGACTTCCGCCTGCCCGACGAAGTGATCGAAAACCTCGCGCAGACGGAGCATCTGCGCTGGTGCGCGTTCCATTATGCCATGGGCTACCGCCCGATGCCGGAAAACGTCTGGCAGGAGCGGGCGGCGCTCTACCGCGCGCAGAAAAAAGCCGGCGAAACGCCGCTGCGGATCGCCAAGGATCCCGAAAAGCGCCTGCACGCCTGCCTGATCGACTGGGACGCGCTCGACGCGCTTTCCGCGCGTGAAAACGAAATCACCGGCGGCCATACCGACTACCGCCGAATGGACTTTGAAAACGTTCTGATGCTTCTTGAACTGCTGCGTCAGGATCCGGAAGGAGGAAACTGAGATGCGCCGAAAACGTTTTCTTGCGGCGGGGATCCTGATCCTGTTTTGTTTACTCGTATTCCTGCTGATCCTCTCGGAATCCTCCGCGCCCGACGCGACCATCGTATCGGTTCCGACGGCGCTGTGGTATCTTCTCACCACCGTAACGACGGTCGGCTACGGCGATCTCTATCCGGTCACCGCAGCGGGGCGCGTGATCGGCGCGCTCTTCCAGCTGATGACGCTCGGCCTGCTCGGCGTTCTGATCGGAATGCTCGCGTCGTTCCTGCGCGGCCGCGCCTTCCAGCTGCTGCGCCTCTCCCTGCTTCAGGGAAAGACCTGGTACGTATTCTCCGAAAAAAACGAGGCGAGCGAAGCGCTCGCCAAAGCGCTCGACGCCGAAGCGCCGGGCAGGATCCTGCTTTTTGCGAATGCGCAAGGCGCCTGCACGCCGGGCAAAGCGATCCCGCTGAGCGCCCGGGAAATCTGCCGCCGGAAAAAAGACGGCGATTTCTGCCTTTACTGCATCGGCGAAAACGATACGGAAAACGAACGGCTCGCAATGCAGTTTGAGTCGCTCCCTTCCCGCGTCTACTGCCAAAGCGCCGTGTTCCCCGACCGGCTCCCGGAAAACCGCCGGCAGTTCGATCCCGCGCAGATGTGCGCAAGGCTCTATTGGAATTCCCATCCGATCCTCTCTCCGCACGAAAAGGTCCTGATCGTCGGCGACGGAAAATGGGCGCAGGCGCTTCTGGAGCAGGGGCTCCTGCTCGGGGTCGTTGATCCCGCGCAGCAGATCCGCTATACCACCGCGGGCGATTATTCCGGATTTTTCCGCAGCCATCCGCTGCTCGGCAAAGCGCTCGAAGTCGACCCGTCCTGCGGCGGGGTCGATACGCTCGCGGTTCTGGAGCATTGGAACGACGATCCCGCGCTGCTGCGGGACGCGGACCGGATCATTTTCTGCTGCGACGACGAGGACGAAAACCGCCGGAATCTCGGAATACTCCGGCGCTATTATCCGACCTGCGCCGCCGTCTTTGCGCGGCTTTCCGTCCCGTTTGAAGGCGCCCGGTGCTTCGGTTCCGTCGACGAGCTTTATACGCCGGAGCTTGTTATGAACGAAGCGCTCAACCGCCGGGCGGTCGCGATCAACGCGCAATACCGCCGCTCGAACCCCGGAGCCCCGGATTGGCGGGAGCTGAGCGATTTTACCCGCCGCTCCAATCTCGCCGCCGCAGACCACCTCACCGTCAAGCTGCGTCTTCTCGGAGAAGGAAGCGCCGCGAAGGAATCTTTCGACCGGGCATGGAAGCGTTTTATGAACGCGGACGAGCAGGAACGGGAGCGTTTCCGCCGGATCGAACACGCCCGCTGGCAGCGCTTCCATCTCCTCAACGGCTGGCAGTACGCCCCCGAGCGCGACAACGCACGGAGGCTCCATCCGCTTCTGCTTCCCTTCGACCGTCTCTCTCCCGAAGATCAGCAGAAAGACGACTACAGCTGGGAGATCCTTCGCCTCGGCGAGGAAATCATCTGAAATTGTATTTTGCCGTCTTCGTTACCGACCGAGACGGCAAATTGATTTTTACCGTTAGCTCAAGGAGGGTTTTATGAATCGCTCTCAAAGCGCCGGCAGCCGGATGCTTAAGGAATCCGGCTATACCTATTTTGCCTTCATCAGCTACCGCCGTACGGATTCCCGCTGGGCGTCGTGGCTCAAGCGCCGCCTGCAATCCTACCGGCTTCCCCAGCGGACCCACCGCAACCACCGGGAGCTTCCGCTGCGCTTTTCCTCCGTCTTTCTCGACAAAACCAATCTGACGCCCGGGCTCCTGGACGAAGGGCTGCGCGCGGAGGTTCAGGCTTCAAAATATCTGATCGTGATCTGTTCGCGGTCCGCGCGCGAAAAGTCGCAGTATCTCGACGATGAGATCCAGTATTTCCTCGACGGCGGCGGCGATCCCTCGCGCATCATTCCGTTTATCGTAGACAACGCTCCGCGGCCCGAAGAGGAATGCTTCCCGCTGCGGCTTTCACAGCTCTGCAAACAGCAGACGATCCTCGGCGCGAACATCCACGACTCCGGAAAGCGAAACGCTTTTCTGAAAGTCATCGCCTATATGCACGGGCTCAAGCTTGAGGAAATCGAAAGCGACGATACCCGCCGGCGCAGGAAAAAAGCCCTGATCGCCTCCCTTGCGGGCGCGGCATTTATCGCCGGCGCGGCCGCAGGCGGCTATTTCTGCTGGGATTACTACGCGCCGAAAACGGCTTACTATCTCGATTACGCGGAACGCAGCGGCATCCCGGAGGGGATCGGCGAGCTGACCGAAGAGGAGGTCCTCCATACCGCCAATCATTACGCGATCGTATCGAGCCGGAGAAAGGTCCGCGAGCTGCGCTATGAAAACTCCCACTGTCAGCTCGATACCCACAGCGGCACGGACGACCACGACCGGCCGATCCGCGCCACCTACGAATACTCGGAAAAGGACGAGCTCGATAAAGTCACCTGGTACAATACGTCCGGCAATCTCGTGATGGTTATGAAGTATTCCAATCTTCAGACCGTGGACCTTCAGTACGAGCAGAAGGATTCCTACATCGGCAGCACCTTCCTGCGGGTCAGCAATCCGCTTGAAAGCGACGACAGCAGCAGCGCGCTGCTCGAAAACGTTTCGCGCTATTTGATCGATTACGACGAAAACGGATTCGTCTCCGAACTGCGCTACGTCAGCAATCCCGCCTACAACAATGCCGCCGCGGATCCGGACGGGCTCGGCGGGATGCGCTATGAACGCGATGAAAAAGGGCGCGCGAAACGGATCTGGTATCTCACGTATACCGGAGAACGCGGCAGCGCGCGTTTTTCCGAGGATTACGAAATCCTCGGAATGAGCAACGGTGTCTGCGGGATTTCTTTTTCCTACAACGAAAAAGACGAGGTCGAGGGATATACCTATCTGAATATCGAGGGAAACCCGATCCGCAACAGCCGCGGTTTCGCCTCGGCGAAAATCACCTATGACGGCCGTCATAATCCGATCGAAACCCGATACTATGACGTCGCCGGAAAACCGGTGCGGCAATCGGGCGGGTACAGCGTCTACGCGCTCGAATACGACGCGCAGGGAAACCGGACGGCTTCAAAATTTTACGGCGTCAACGGAGAGCCGGCAATCAATACCGACGGTTATTCTTCCGCCTCCTGCACCTACGATATCTGGGGCAACATGACACGCTCGGATTTCTACGGTCCCGACGGAAAACCGGTCGTCCTGCCGGACGGCTTTGCTTCGATCGAATACGAATCCGACCGAACGGGACGAATCCTGCGCGAAAACTATTACGACGCCGAAGGCAATGCAATGCTCAACGCAAAAGGCTTCGCCGCTCAGGCTTGGGAATACAACGAAGAAGGCCACGTCTCTCAATGCTCTTATTTCGGAACGAACCGGAAACTCTGCGCCGGTGCGGACGGCGTCGCCAGAAAGACGTTCCAATACAATTCACAGGGGCGCTGTGAACTGTGTTCCTGCTTCGGCATTGACGGAAAGCCCTGTATGTATACGGAAGGATTCAGTTCCTTTTCGCAGCAATACGACGAAACGGGAAACCTGATCGAGCTTCGCTTCTTCGGGACCGACGGGAAACTGATCTGCATCAACGACGGCTACGCCGTGCTGCGCAGCGTTTACGACGAGCGCGGCAATACGATTATCGAACGTTATTACGGCGCTGCGGAAGAACCCGTTCTCTGCAGCAGCGGCTACGCCGCGGTCGAATACGAATACGAC
>JAEEGL014861355.1_pt1 | contig 12235 bp, 11 predicted proteins | sample 9134231 | NCBI WGS metagenome assembly JAEEGL01 (sample SAMN16246548, study PRJNA631951) | gut metagenome | biome: gut microbiome; feature: rumen; material: fiber-attached | host: Bos | place: Iran: Karaj | collected 2018-10
ATAACTTATATAAGCAGTAGAGTAGGTGATAGTTTCTTTTTCATTACCGGCTACAGCATCAATAACCTGAAGTTGAAAAGCATCGTCTCTTAGCAGTAGGGTTTCATGCTGAGAGTGGATGTCAATAAGCATATCAGTCAGCACCCGCAATATTCCAAGCGATACCGGCGTATCATTGATAAATGCTCTGGACTTACCACTGACAGAGAGTTCTCTACGTATAATGCATGTGTCAATGAAATCTAAATCGTTCTCATTGAAGAATGTTTTAAGGTGAAGATTTGCCTCGTCAAGATTTTTGAATACGGCTTCTACCACACATTTCTGCTCGCCTTCCGTAATGGAGCGAGAATCGGCACGGTCGCCGCGTATCAGTGCCAGAGCACCGAGGATAATCGATTTGCCGGCACCTGTCTCACCGGTTATCACCGAGAAACCTTCCTTAAAATCTATATCCAGAAGCGAGATCAGTGCGTAGTTTTGTATGTGCAGATGAGTTAGCATCGTGTTTTGTTATAAATAGTATGTGCACAGTTATGCATATTAAGCGTGCAAAGTTACGAAATATTTTGCATACATGCAAAAATATGTATATCTTTGTGGTCGAAATAATTATTGAAAAAATTCAACATTATGAAAGTTTTGCTTATAAACGGCAGTGCTCGTAAGGACGGCAATTGCTATGCGGCTTTACAAGAGGTAGCTAAAACTCTGCAAGATAGTGGTATAGACTCTGAAATAGTTCAAATAGGTATGAAACCTGTAAGGGGTTGCATCGCGTGTGGTAAATGCGTTGAGATGGGTAAAAACAAGTGCGTGTTCGATGATGACATTTGTAACGCAACGAGCAGGAAAATGTCGGAATGCGATGGTTTGATAATTGCTTCGCCTGTATATTACGGTCAACCCAATGGTACAATGCTATCGCTTATCCAGCGTATGTTTTTCTCTGCCGGTATATATTTCAAACGCAAACCAGCTGCAGCAATAGCAGTATGCAGACGGGGAGGTGCAACAGCGGCATATCAGACACTGAACATGCCCTTCGAGATGATGAGCATGCCTGTTATAACTTCGCAATACTGGAATATCGTTTACGGCAGAGACAAGGGTGAAGCGCGATTGGATAGAGAAGGTATGCAAACTATGCGCACTTTGGCAAAGAATATGGCATGGTTGCTGAATAAAATACACGCCTCAGGCTCGCCGGAATATCCGCAAGACGAAGAATGTGAAAGAATGAATTTCATCAGGTAGGCTCTATTGACTCTAATAAGAATGAGGAGACAAACTCCTATCTGCAGATAGAAGAAGATAATATTCATATTTCTCGACTTGTATAAATCGATAATTATGATTCTTGCTCAGCGAGAAAATCTTTGACCAAAACATTGAGAACATCAGCAGACTGCCGAAGTTCATTATATCGACTCCAAAACATCTCCCTTTCCGGAGTAGGGTTGCGCAAGAACAGTTCTGTACCTTGGCGCTCAACACTCTCAATAACACTGCCGATTGTAATGGTATTAATATCGCGGGCAGGTACGTAAGTGCGTTCCTGCTTGCCTTCTATATAGGTCTCACGCACAACTCCCACCTCAACCAAGCGTGATAGAAGTTGATTTACCAATCTGGCAGGAAGACGGTTGTTGTGTGCCATTTCATGAGCAGTTTCAGGAGTATCTCCCACTTCGAAACGCTTGACAATCAGATAGGTGAGATATAGAGTAACATAGTCTTTATATCGCCTTGACATCTTGCGCAAGTCGCTATCATAATCGAAATCTTCGTTATTTTGAATAGCGAAACTGAGTTCCGCTCCTGACAGAATAAACAGACAGGATAATTGCAACCAGGTGAGTAGCAATGGAATAGCAGCAAACGCACCATATACAATGCTTGTGCGAGAGAGGAATGCTACCAGATAGAATGAAAGAATCTGTAATAGTTGGAACAAAGTACCAACTAAGATGCCGGGAATAAATGCTGCCCAGGCGCCAACCTTAGTGTTCGGAATAGCCCAATACATCCAGGAGAAGATAAGCCAGGTGGTGATCAATGGTGCAAGTTTTATTGCAAACTCCTTTAAGGGTGCCATAGCACGGAAAAAAGGTATATCGCCCAGTGTGGAATTGAAAAGAATGCTGACACCGGATGAAATTACAATCAGCATCGGTATTAAAAGTAGAAGGGAGATATACGTAGTGAAGTGGCGTAGATATGAGCGTGAACGCTTAACCTGCCAAATTGTATTGAAAGATGATTCAATATTATTGAAAAAAGCATAGACTGACCAAAGCAATATCAACAATCCTATACCAATGAAGACACCGCCTTGTGCAGTTTCAAGATAACGCTCAACAAACCCCATGATGGTAGGGACAAGGTTCATTTTCCCGAGAAAACTCTCGTATAGTTTCTCCTCAATTATTTGCTCAAATCCGAATCCCTTTGCAATTGCGAGCACAAGTGCGAGAATAGGCACCAAAGCAAACATCATAGAATAGGTGAGTGCGTTGGCGCGTATATTGATACCATGATCGAGGAAACCTCTAACGGTGATTACAATACTTCGCAAAGTCATGTATCCCAACCGTTTCCATCGGCTGAATTCTTCTCCTGTTTTTCTCCAGAGATCGTTAAGAAGAAAGTCGGTTGTTTTCTTAATAAAACCCATATCTGAATGATTTAGGGTGAATTATGTTGTTATGTGTAGTTTCAAAAAAAAGCAGCAGGTCTGTAAGCCGGGTTCTGTATCCGTCAGTTGACGGTGTCTGTCATTAATCTCGAGCCCTGTATTACTACAGTCTTCTCTCGCATTCTACCCTCCGACTCGGGCGAGCAACCCTTCTGATGAGAATCTCATCGTTGTCGGTTTACTTGAATTTGCAACTCGTAGTGTAGCCGTTTCATCATCCGTCAAAAACGGATGCCATCGTCGCTGTTCCATTGACCAAACATTGCTGCCTGCCGGCCGTTAACCGGTACGATGCTCTATGTTGCCCGGACTTTCCTCTGCCAGAAGTGTTTCTTCCCGAGGGTTGACTTCTTCTGCACAGCGACAGACCATCCTGCTGCGTATTGTAGGTTATCTATAAAGAAACCTGGTTAAAGTTCAGTATTTATATTTTCAATTGCCGCCTTAAGTTCCTTGTCATCCTTAAGCGCCTGATGTATAGCCCCACGTTGGAAATAATAGCGTTGAACAATCTCTCTGCCAAGCATGAGTTTGACCTCATTTGCATGTTGATGTACTGCATCTTCAAAGGAGGGTGCTAGTTTCTGCTTAAATGACTCCAACTCGGAGAGCACGGTGCTATCGATATCCTCATGATGAGCCATGTCGAGCATATCATCGAAAAATTTGGACGTCTCCGTTTCGTAGTTGAAGTTGCGTTGTTTTAAGTATTCTATAAATTGCTCGATCTCCTCGTCTGATACTTGATAATCGAGAGAGTCGCTGAGTGTGGCATGTGTATTCCTATATAAGTTGGCATAGTCGAAGAAAAAGTTCTTTGTATAAAGTGAGTAGGTAATGTCAACTTTTGCCGAGTCATCGATAATGATATCAGGTTCTATGCCGCCTCCATCGCGAACTATTCTCCCGCGTAGTGTTTTAAACTCGTGTGTGAGACTATCAGGCACTCTCTCCACAGAGCCGTCAGCGCGTCGTTTGCTATAGTCGATAGCCTGAATGCATCTACCGGAAGGAATATAATACTTTGAGGTAGTAACCTTCAAATGTCCGTTATATGCTATAGGTCTGATTGATTGGACAAGTCCTTTTCCATATGTGCGAGTGCCGATAAGCAAAGCACGGTCGAGATCCTGAAGCGAACCTGCGACAATCTCTGCCGCTGAAGCAGAGTTGTGGTTTACAAGCACAGCAAGTTTCATATCCGGGAAACGAGGTTGTGTGGTAGTGCGATAAGTGCGGTTGGCATTCTCGTTTTTCCCTTTGGTAGATACTATTTCTGTGCCTTTCGTTACAAAGAAACTCATAATCTGCACTGCTTCATCTATTATACCACCACCATTATTGCGCAAATCGATAATAAGGCTTCCTATGCCGGCTTGTTTGATCAACTCGTCGACGGCAATGCGGAAAAGATTTGCAGAACCCTCGGTAAACTCTGAGAAAAGTATGTAACCTATTGGCTTTCCCTCGGTTTGAGCATCAAGTACTGTGGCATATTCTACAGGTGGAAGTTTGATTTCCTCTCGTTCAAACGATATGCTGAAAGGCTTTTCTATAGTGGGTCTGAGCAGGCGCAAATTTACAGTAGAGTGGGGAGTTCCACGCAACAAAGACGACACTTCTGCGGTAGTCTTCCCTACAACATTTTTTCCGTCTACTTCTATTAAAATGTCGCCTGCACGAACATCGTTTTTCTGTGCTGGCATGCCCTCATATGGTTCGGATATGGATACATATCGATTGGCCGCATTTTTAGGCTTATATTTTTTAAGCGCTTCAGGCATTGTGTCCTGACGCTGCATAATCATAGCCCCTATTCCTCCGTATTTGCCGGTTGTCATGAGTTTGAGGTCGTTGGTTTTGTCCTCGGGTATATATACTGTATACGGGTCGATCTTACGTAGCATCTGATGTATGCTGGTTGCGACCAAATCGTCGTAATTCAAAGTGTCGGCATATGAAATGTCAAGCTGCCTTAAAACATCATTGAAGATGGTAAGGTTTTTCTCTGCTCTGGATGTCGCTTTCTGAGCTGAAAGTGAAAAACTAATTGTAGTGAGCAGAATAGTGATTATGAAGGTAGTTCTTTTCATGCAAGGTATTCTGTTATATCGTGTCCATGCTGGTACAAATCGCGTACCAAAGTGGATGAAATATGTGCATACTCAGGTCTGGTGTATAGAATCACTGTTTCGAGTCCTGCCAATTGTTTGTTGGCTTCTGCCATGTTTCTTTCATATTCGAAGTCGGCAACACAGCGAATGCCTCTTAAAATAAATTGAGCATTTTGTTCGCGCGCAAAATCCACCGTCAATCCACTATATATCTCAACAGAGATGCGTGGCTCATTGGCAAAAGCTTTACGTATATGTTGAAGACGTTTTTCTTCTGGGAAGATAGATTGCTTGAGTGAATTTGTACCAATACCTATCACTATCTTGTCGAACATAGAAAGTGCTCTGTAAACTATATCGGCATGACCGATTGTAAATGGATCAAACGACCCGGGGAAAATAGCTATGCGCATAATATACCAGGTTTAAAGCTTTGCGTTAATTTGATTGATAAGTGGATTGGCATACATCTCAAGTATTTTTGCCTGAAGAAACGCCTCGTCTTTGTTTTCTATTTGCACTTTATCTATGCGACTCTTTATATACAGCATGAAGGCATTCTTTTCATCTGTTGTATATTCACCTACAAACCTTTGCTCGTTCAAGTAGAGGTCATAAGCAATGCGGTTTACGTTGTAGATATGGTAATTTTTGTGAATGTGATTGTCGATTGTTTCTGCCAGCATTTGAACCTGTTCGTTTCTGTTGCTTGTTTTGCGTCCGATCTCATCAAGTTCGGGGTTTACAGAAGGTGTGATGGTGAAAACTGTTTGTCCTTTATAACCGAGCATTCCTGTGCGCATACTTAGAAAATCGTCTTGAGGACTCTTTTTCCACGCAGGATTGTCGCGTTTGAGTTGCATCTCCTGAGCTTTAAGATAGTCGCATGGATCATACTCATAACTTATTGACAGGGGCGTAATGTTGAGTTGCTGCATCTTGCTGATGAAGTCTCCTTCTCCTGAGAGTGCCAGCATCTTTAGAAGTGCAGGTTGGGTGCGATCATCAGAGTTTTTTGCTCGACCTTCTCTTTGAGCAAGCCACACTCCTGCTTTTTGCTCTGAGAGTAAATAGCGGATATATGCCGATAGTTGACCGGAGTTGCGAATCATCTCATGCACAGTGCCTCCGCGTATAACGGCAAATCCATTGTTCATACGAAGCATATCTTCCACCCACGATTGCACATATAGATTCGTCCCTGCACCAAAGAATATTCGTTTGCCGGTTTCGTCTTTGATGAGTACACTCAAAAAAGCAGCATCCATGATGATATCTCTATGATTAGTCAAGAAGAGTGAGGGTAGGCGGAGATTCTCTTTTCCTTTCAGTATCAATCCGTTGCATGCTTTGTCGGCCAAATGCTTCAATCCGGTTATGATAAGTGCTTGGTCGAGTTCTTCCTGTGTATGTACCTCATAGAGAGGACGTATGATATCATCGGCTTTGCATGCGTCATTCAACTGATAATGACAAATACCCTCAACTATTTGATGAAACTCTACATTGTCCAGTACGCGTAAAAGAGCGTCTCTGAACTGAGATTCGTCGTAGGCAGCAATATTTTCAAATTCTGGTTTCATATATCTTTTTTATGTCGCATTCTATTTCGCATTCTGTATTCATGTATTCCTGGCGGATTATTGTGGCATCAATGTCTTTCAATACTCGCATTATGTCGTTCATCTTCTCGTATGGAAAACGTATAACCCTGCGCAGGAGCACATCTTTCTCCACAATTTCGGCATTTTGCAGTGCATCGGCAGATGCTTCTTTGTAAGCCGTTACCAAGCCACCAGTTCCCAACAGTATCCCTCCGAAATAACGTACAACCACTATTAGTATATTGGTTAGTTGCTTTGAGTTGATCTGCCCGAGTATGGGTCTGCCCGCAGTACCGGAAGGCTCTCCATCATCGTTTGAACGATATAACAGACGGTCAGGTCCTAGCATCCATGCATAACACACATGGCGAGCGTCGTAATATTGTTTCCTGTACCATGCAAGGCGTTGCTTGATCTCTTCTTCTGTAGCAACAGGTTCGGCAAAAGCCAGAAAACGGCTTCCTTTGTCCTTGTAGATGCCATTTGCCGGTTGCTTTATTGAGAGATACTTATCCGCCATTATAATACATTATTTAACAAGCTGCAAAGATAATACAAATAAAAGAAATGTGCAAATATCTAATCATATCCGGCGACTCAAGCAGATGTGATATTTCACTCATTCATAAAAAATGTTCTTTTCGTAATATTATCAATAAAAAATGTTGCATGGTTCAGGGATTTTTACTAATTTTGTACGCATTTATGATTAAAATGGGTAATATGGGGTATGAAATAGAGGTTGATAAAATAGAAACCAATAAAAATCCTTAATATATGGAGAAACCTTTAAATGCTTTTATTCCCAACTTCTTGCTGACAATAGCAGGTGAAGTGGAACTAAGGAAACTAAACATGGTGTCGCGTCATCCGCGATGCACTCAAGAAAATACACTCAGACGCATTCTTAATTATGCAAAAGATACAGTATATGGCAAGGAGCATCATTTTGCCGATATCCTGAAGGCTAAAGATGCTAAAGCGCTCTTTGATTTGTATCAGAAAAATGTATCACCAAACGATTATGAGGATTTGCGTCCGTATGTGGAACGACATAAAAATGGCGAAAAAGATATTCTTTTCCCCGGCAAACCTTTTATGTATGCCACTACCAGCGGAACAACCGCTCTTCCCAAATGGATTCCTATTACCAACGAGTATTTCAAAAACGTGTACGGCAACATGACACGCCTTTGGATGTACTCGTTTATTATGAACCGACCCAAAGTTTTTACAGGGGTATGCGTAAGTATAGTAGGTAAAACCATCGAAGGTTATGCTCCTGACGGAACGGTGTTTGGTTCGGTTTCGGGAGTGACACAGAAAAATGTCCCTAACTTCTTGAAGCATCTGTATGCCTCTCCTTATGCAGTATACAGCATAACAGATTACAATGCACGATACTATACCCTTATGCGTATGGGTATTGAGCGAAATGTTGCCCTTATCATTACTGCCAATGCGTCCACCATTGTGGAGTTGGAGAACAATGCGAACCAGTATTTCGATGAATACGTGAAAGATATCGAGAACGGAACTCTTTCCGACAAGTTCGATATTGCGCCGGAGATTCGTGCTGACATACAACCTTTCCTTCATCCTAATCCCGAGCGTGCTCAGGAGTTGCGAGAATTGAAAAAGAAATATGGCACGGTCCTTCCTAAACACTATTGGCCTAATTTGCAGGTACTTAACACATGGAAGTGCGGCAACACAAAGGTGTATGTAGACAAACTCGAAGGTTCATTCCCAGACGGCATGTTGCATAAAGAGTTCGGTTATTTTGCTTCAGAATGTCGTTTCGGACTCACTCTTGATGGTAGCAACGATACGGTGCTCTTCCCGCATTATCATTATTATGAGTTTATAGCAGAAGAAGATCTGGGTAGCGATAATCCTCATTTCCTGCAACTCGACGAATTGGAGACCGGGAAGCGTTATTGTCCGTTTGTGACTACGATGTCGGGTCTGTATCGTTATAATATGAATGATCTTGTGGAAGTAGGCAGAAACTACAAAAATACACCCACAGTTCACATGATTCAGAAGGTGAACGGAATAGTCACTATCACAGGCGAGAAACTTCATGAGCGACAGTTCATAGAAGCTGTACATGCTGCAGAAAAAGAATTGTCGTTACCGTTACGTTTCTTCGTGGGTTTTGCCGATGTGGAGGATTCAAGATATCATTTCTATTATGAGTTTGCCGATCTTAATACAACTCAAGAACAAGCAGAGGAGTTCACTCGAGTAGTTGATGAACAACTCAAGCATATAAACATAGAGTACGAGCAGAAGCGTGTATCTCTCCGTCTGAAGGATGCGCGAACCTATCGCTTGCAGCGCGATGCATTCGAGCAGTTCAAACAGCGTTGCATCGAAGAAGGATTCCGTGACGGACAGTTTAAGGTTAATCTGCTCATGCAGGACGAAAACCGTCATGCCAAGTTCAAAGAATTAGTAATCAAATAAAATATTTCATTATGGAGAAACCAGTAAGTGCATTTGTGCCAAATTTTCTGCTTGGAATGGCAGGTGGCATACAATATCTGAAACTGAAATCAGTTAGTAAAAACCCGCGTAAGGCAAGTGAGAAGACACTTCGCGGTATATTGGAGTATGCTAAAGATACGGTATATGGTAAGGAGCATCATTTTGAGGAAATTTTGAAAGCAAAAGACGACAAAGAGTTGTACAGTCTCTATCAGAAGTATGTTCCTGCTCAGGAATATGAGAGTCTGCGCCCATATGTAGAGCGTCATAAAAACGGGGAAGCGGATATCCTGTTTCCCGGCAAACCGATTATGTATGCAACAACGAGTGGTACAACGAAAGAGCCTAAATGGGTGCCTATCACAAAAGTATATCTGAACTCGGTGTATGGCAAGATGACAAAGGTATGGCTGTTCAACTTCATAAAGAACCGTCCAAAGGTATTCACGGGAAAAATCGTAAGTATTGTCGGAAAGGTAATTGAGGGTTATGCCCCCGATGGCACTGTGTTCGGCTCGGTGAGTGGTGTGACGCAACGCGATTGTCCGAAGTTTGTGAAAAAACTTTATGCATCACCTTCCGACATATTTTCAATTGCCGACTATAATGCTCGCTACTATGCCATCATGCGTATGGGTATTGAACGTAATATCACGCTTATTGTTACTGCCAATCCTTCCACCATAGTGGAGATGCAGAATAACGTAAATGAATATTACGATCAATATGTAGAGGATATCGAGAAGGGTACAATCAACGAAAAGCTTAATATCTCTCCGGAGATACGTGCGGCTTTGATGCCATATTTCAAACCGAATCCAGAACGTGCAGCCGAATTGCGAGCTTTAAAAGAGAAATACGGTCGTGTGTTGCCCAAACACTATTGGCCCAACATGCAAATACTGAACACATGGAAGTGTGGTAATACAAAGGTGTATCTCGACAAGTTCAAAGATTCGTTCCCGGAACAGATGCTGCATCAGGAGTTTGGTTATTTCTCGTCGGAATGCCGTTTCGGATTGGTGCTTGACGACACTAACAATACCGTGCTTTTCCCGCATTTCCATTATTATGAGTTCGTGGAGGAGCATGAGATAGAGAGCGAGAATCCTCATTACTTGCAATTGCATGAGTTGGAAGAGGGTAAACGCTATTGTCCGTTTGTAACAACATATGCCGGTTTGTATCGCTACAACATGAACGATTTGGTGGAGGTAGGTCCTAAGTTCCAGAACACTCCTACAGTTCATATGATCCAGAAAGTGAACGGAATTGTTACAATGACCGGTGAGAAACTGCATGAACGCCAGTTCATTGAGGCTGTGCATACTGCCGAGAAAGAGTTGAAGATGCCGGTTAAGTTCTTTGTGGGATTTGCCGATTTGGACATCTCCGCTTACCATTTCTACTATGAGTTTGAGGACTTGAATACAACTCAGAAAGAAGCAGAACTATTCACAAAGAAAGTGGATGAGGTGTTGCAGCAGGTGAACATCGAATACAAAGCAAAGCGCGAATCATTCCGCGTGAAAGATCCTATTACGCATCGTTTGCAGAAAGAATCGTTTGAGACATTCAAAGCACAATGTATCGCAGAAGGTGCACGTGACGGACAATTCAAGATGAATCTGCTGATGCAAGACGAGAAACGTCATGCAAAGTTCAAAAAACTCGTTATAGAATAAAGTGAAAGAGCTTAGCATAGAAGATATTGATCTGCAGGGTGTTAAAGTCGTAATATTTGACCTCGACGGCACTTTGTATGACAACTCATGGTTGCCAATACGCTTGATACTTGCCGATCCGAGGCATATGTTCATGCTTGCTTCCGAACGTCGTTCCAGACGCCTTCTTAAAGGTCAGGAGTTCGGCGATGCCGATACCTTTTACAAGACATTGTTTACTCATATCTCCACGCATCAGAATGTGCCTTATATGGTGGCAAAAGAATGGTATTTCGGCAAATATATGCCTCTTACTGTGAGTATTCTGAAAAAACACTATAGGGCAGGGCAGTTCGTTGTTCCATTGGTGGAAGAACTGAAGAAGAGAGGTATACTGACTGCGGTTTTCTCCGATTATCGTTGTGTGGCAGAGAAGTTGGAGGCAATAGGTTTGAATCCTGATATGTTCGATTATCTGGAAGCGGCACCCGAACTCGGCGGTTTGAAACCCAACCGTCAGTTGTTCTTGCACTTGGTGGAAGTGATAGGTGTAAAACCCGAGGAAGCACTATTTATCGGCGACCGTGAGGACACCGATGGTAATGGTGCAAGAGCAGCAGGAATAAAGTTTTTGAAAGTGTAGAGAAATGAATATCAGATTCGATGATCTGCAAGTAGCAGAAGGTGTATATGTGCCTGAAATAGGCAAATCGTATCCTCAGGATGATCCAAACAAGAGCCTGTTGCATCCGGAATACAACAATAACCTTGTTTTCGATGAGAACTATCCGTATCTGGATGATTCCTGGCATTTTAAACTGAACAATTGGTTCGGGTACTATTTCTTTCTTTATCCGTTTGTATTTACTGCCAATCGCATAAAAAACGGATTGCGAATCCGTGGCAGAAAGAATCTGCGTAAATGGAGGAAAGAGCTTAACAAGACAGGTGCTATCACTATAAGCAACCATTGCAATAGGATGGATGCTCCTGCAGTGCTCAATGCCGTTTTTGCAAGTCACAACACTCGTATACCAATGTTTGCACCTAATTTCAACACCAGAGACCATTGGTATATGTGGGCAGTAGGAGGCATTCCGATACCGGAATCCGGCATGCAGGCAATGAAGTGTTTCAATGCCGCTTTCGACGAGTTTGACCGCAGAAAATGGTGGTTTCATATTTTCCCGGAGGCAGCCAGATGGGATGCATACAAGCCACTGAGACCTTTCCAGAAGGGAGCGTTCACTATGGCATATAAATATCAGAAACCATTGCTTCCATGTGTCATAACTTTCCGTCCGCGTACAGGTATTTTCAAGTGGTTCGGCAAACCTGAAGAACCGCTGCTTACGGTTACTATTGGTGAACCTGTCTTCCCAGACAAGACTCAACCGCGCAAGCAGGAGGTAGACCGATTGCGGGAGGTGTGTCACCTTCAAATGCAGCAAATGGCGGGCATAAAGAAGAATACGTGGCCTATAGTGCCCGAAAATGAGTAAGGTTGCATTTTTATTTGCATATTTCGCAAGAAAGCCGTACCTTTGCACTTTGATTTACCAATGGTAAATAAAGGACTCGTAAATAGTAAATAGATACTATTGCGGCATTAGCACATCGGTAGTGCATGAGCTTCCCAAGCTTAGGAGGTGGGTTCGACTC
>JAEEGL014917134.1_pt1 | contig 12235 bp, 8 predicted proteins | sample 9134231 | NCBI WGS metagenome assembly JAEEGL01 (sample SAMN16246548, study PRJNA631951) | gut metagenome | biome: gut microbiome; feature: rumen; material: fiber-attached | host: Bos | place: Iran: Karaj | collected 2018-10
GTTGCTGGGCTCGCCACGCAGCGAGAACTGGATGCAGGCACGTGTGTGCTTATCTAATTGCTTGATACTCTTACGACCTGTCAGACGCAGGATAGAGTCGATATTCAGCCCCTGGTCTGCAAGAATCTGAGTGGCGGCCTGTATCTGGCGTGCCTCCAACTGCCGGCCCAGCACCATGAGGATGTAACGGTTCTTGCCCTGATGACCAACCCAGTCTTCGTATTCATCATCGCTAATGGGTGAAAACCCAATGTTCACCCCTAGCTCGGTAGCCTTGAATAACAGCTCTTTCATGGCTAATCCAGACTTTATCTCGTCCATACGAATTAGTATGCCGAGAGACAACGTGCTGTGGATGTCTGCCTGACCAATGTCGAGAATCTGGGCGTCATATTTGGCCAGAATACTCATAATTGCAGCTGTGAGTCCAGGACGGTCTTGTCCTGTAATGCGGACCAATATCTGTTCTTCTTTCATATTTTTGTCTTTTATGGGGCCCATGAGGACTATAAGCCTTATGGACTCTATTTTAAGTAGTCTTCAAAATATTGTGTGATACGTTCGTGCAGATGAACACTGGCATGGCCTCGCATATTGTGCTCTTCACCAGGATAGGCAAAGAAGTCGGGTTGAGTGCCAGCCTTGACACAGGCATCAAGGAACGACAGGCAGTGCTGTGGAACAACGGTGTTGTCGTTATACCCCGTGATGATCTGGAGCTTACCCTTCAGATTGCCCGCCTTGCTGATTAAGCTGGTCTTCTCGTAGCCTTCAGGATTTTGTTCTGGCGTATCCATATAGCGTTCGCCATACATCACCTCGTACCATTTCCAGTCGATGACAGGACCACCAGCGACGCCTACCTTGAACACGTCGGGGTAGTTCAGCATCAGTGAGATGGTCATGAAACCGCCAAACGACCAGCCGTGTACGCCCAGGCGGGTTATGTCGACATAAGGTAGGGTTTGTAAGTATTCCACACCTTTCATCTGGTCAAGCATCTCTGTCTGTCCCAATTGGCGGAACGTAGCCTGCTCAAACTGAAGGCCGCGATTCTCAGACCCTCTGTTGTCGAGAATGAATATGATGTAGCCTTTCTGTGCCATGTAGGTTTCCCATGAGCGGCTGTACCAGTGCCAGTTGGCCTCTATATTGTGGGCATGTGGACCGCCATAGACATAAACTATAGTAGGATATTTCTTTGAGGGGTCAAAGTCGTAAGGTTTCACCATGCGGTAATAGAGATCGGTCTCGCCATCAGCAGCCTTGATGCTGCCACACTCAAAAATGGGTTGTTGATAATCGGCCCATGGGTCAGCAGCTGTCAGCAGGCGTATGGCTTTTCCTGTGGGGGAACCGCTGGATAGAGAGATAACATCGATGTTACGAGGTTGGGTGGGTGCTGAATGACGGTCGAACAGGTTGTTGCCCGATGGAGACAGCGTGCCGCGATGTATGCCATCTGCAGTGGTCAGCTGTGTCGTCTTCCCATTGCTGATATTAACGCTATAGAGTTGCCTATGCAGGGGATGGTATTTATTGGCCTCGAAAATGATACTCTTCTGCTTCTTATTAAAACCGAGCACGTTAAGAACAACCCACGAGCCGCTGGTCAACTGTTTAAGTTCCTTACCAGTTGTGTCGAAAAGGTACAGGTGATTAAATCCATCCTTTTGGCTCTGCATCACGAACTTTGTTTCATCCCATGGAAGAAACTGAATAGGGTGTAGCGGTTCGACGTATTTGTTGCTGGTCTCGCGATATAGTTCAGCCTTCTTCTCACCCGTTTCAGCATCGTAGCTCACTAGTCGGCAGTCATTCTGGTCACGGTTCAGTTCGAAAAGATAGATGGTCTTGCAGTCCGTACTCCAGGCGATGTTTGTAAAATACCGGTCTGTCGGGTCGCCAGCCTGTAGGTAGGTGGTCTTGTCTGTCTCCAGGTCATAGACACCTACTGTTACCTTATGGCTTGCCATCCCCGCCATAGGGTATTTGTCTGGCTCGTAGGAGGCACTGCGTGGGAAAATGTCAACCTGTGGATAGTCTGTCACCATCGATTGGTCCATCCTGTAGAATGCCAGACGTTGGCCATTGGGACTCCAGAAAGTTCCCCTTCTGATGCCAAACTCATTTCTGTGCACGGAAGAGCCATACACCACATTACGACTGCCGTCAGTGCTCAGCTGGTGCTTCTTTCCTTCGCCATCGACCACAAAGAGCTGATGGTCTTCTACGTAGGCTGTTGCGCGTGAGGTGCTGTTCCAATCGTTTGCCGTCTGACCCGAGATGCTGTCTTGCCAAACAATCTCATGCTTCTTGAAGTCCAGCAGTAGGAACGACTTTTTATTGCCCAGCGCTACCAAAGGTTGGTCAGGGTAGGGGAAAGTAGCGTTCATCAGGTGACGCACGTAGCGGTTCTCCTCTTCGTTGCTGTCTGCCCATTTGTTCACTTGATCAAGTGTGAAGAGTAATTTTTCCTTGCCTGTCTTTTTGTCAACAAGATAGCATTTCTCCACATCGGTGCGAATCAGCTCATCGCCCCACCAGGTATACCATTTGTTCTCTGGTTGCAGGTTGCGGTAGTTGTTGCCACCGAAGTTGAGGTCTTCCAGCGTGAAGAGCTTTTTTTGTGCAGACATGCTGAGTGACAAAGTTAGAAGAAAAAGTAGTGTTTTAATCTTCATCATCATTGAAACGTCTGTTGCTCTTTCTCTTGTCAAAACTCTTGTCAAAGCCGCGCCCACCCTTCGTGAACTTGCGTGAGTCCCTGGGACTCCTCTCTTCGCGGGGTCTCCTGGAGTCTTTGCTTTCCAAAGAGTGGAACTTGAAGTTCCGGATGTCGGCACCTTCGTTCTCTTCTTGCTCGTCAATGCGCTTTTTGAACTCGCGGTTCTGCTTGAAGCGGCGCTTTTCTGCCATCTGACGCTTTTCGTCTTCTGTCTTGACAACACCGCCTTCTGAGCGGAATTCGCGCATCTTGCCGTCAAACATCTGATACTTGCGGAACTCGCACTCCAGTGAACCATTATAGAGTGGAATTTTGATGCTGGGCTTAAGGCCAATCTGGTCGAAGCATTCCTCGCGGTAGCTGAGTATCCAAGCGTCGTTACCAGTAAACTGGTGCTTCAGACGCTCACCAATCATCTTGTATGTACCCAGCAGGTTGGGGGTGGAGATGCGCTCGCCATAGGGTGGGTTGGTGACGATGATACTCTTTTCTTTGGGTAAAGTGAAGTCCTTGAAATCCTGCTCGGCTATGGTGATGTCGTTGGTGAGGCCGGCAGCCTTGGCATTGAGACGTGCCGTGTTGACAGCCTTGATGTCAACGTCGTAACCATAGATATGATGGTTGAACTCACGCTCCTGAGAGTCGTCGTTGTAAACCTTGTCGAAAAGATCGGCATCAAAGTCGGCCCATTTCTCAAAGGCAAACTCTTTACGGAATAGGCCGGGTGCCATGTTGCGGGCTATCAGTGCCGCCTCAATCAGCAGGGTGCCACTGCCACACATGGGGTCAATAAAGTCACAGTCGCCCTGCCAGCCCGTCATCAGTATCATGCCTGCAGCCAACACTTCGTTTAGCGGTGCCTCGACAGTTTCCTGACGGTATCCGCGGCGGTGCAGCGATTCACCGCTGGAGTCCAGACATAGTGTACATTGGTCTTCTGCAATATGAATGTGCAGTCGGATGTCTGGATTGGAAATACTGATATTCGGTCGCTGTCCATGACGCTCACGGAACTGGTCGACGATAGCATCCTTGACCTTGTATGCCACGAACTTCGAATGGCGGAATTCCTCTGAGAATACCACCGAGTCTACTGCAAATGTTTTATTCAGTGTGATATATTGTGACCAGTCTACGTCCTTGACACCCTCATAGACATCATCGGCAGACAGTGCGCGGAAGTGCTTGATGGGTTTCAAGATACGTATTGCAGTATGTAGCTGGAAGTTGGCGCGATACATCATTTCCTTATCACCTTGGAATGAAACCATGCGACGTCCGACCTTTACATCGTTTGCGCCCAATTGCGTTAGTTCTTTCGCTAAGACAGGTTCTAAACCCATAAAGGTCTTGGCGATTAGTTCAAATTGTTGTGCCATTATGTATACGGTATAATTATGGTGCAAAGGTAGTGGAAATCAGCCAAAACACAAAATAAAATATGATTTATTTTTGTTATTTCAAATCTTTTGTGTAACTTTGCCGACAATCATAAGGTCTTAACCTGATGAATGGAATAGGTATGATATTGCTGTTTTCGCTTGGCGAACTGATGCGACTCGACATATTGGTGTGGGTGGCATCTGTTTCATTGTTGCTGGTAGCCGGTGTTATCTTCTTTGTCCAGCATCGTCAATATCACCGCTTGGCAGGAGAACTGAGACAGTTGAAAAAGCTTAGCCGGCATACTATAGAATATGACCTGGTACTGAAAGCCATGAAACTCAGCGTGTGGCGTATAGATCTTCCCACCCGAACCATCACCTATGAGAGTGACTACCGCGAGGGAATGGATATCCCCACAAATAAGGGGGGGGCTAATGTCCAGTCGTTTTGTGACACATTGTTACCCGGATATCGCGAGAAGGTTCATGAAGGTATGGTGGACTTGTTTGAAGGACGTATTGAGGAGTTCCACGAACAATACGAGATGCGGCTACCCTATGGTGACAACACTTGCTGGGGTGAGTCGTTTGCTATTGTCGACAAGCGCGATTTGAACGGAAAGGTGTTGAGTGTTGTCGGTACTTCTATGCGTATTGATCGTCAGAAAGCGATAGAACGTGCACTGACCGAGGCTCGCAACAAGGCTGAGGAGAGTGATCGCCTGAAATCTGCCTTCTTGGCTAATATGAGCCATGAGGTGCGTACACCTCTGAATGCCATTGTAGGCTTCAGCGAGGTGCTGCCTATGGCACAGGACGAGGAGGAGCGTGCCCAGTTCCTGAAGCTAATCAAACAGAATAATGCCCATCTGTTACGCCTCTTCGACGATATGATGAACTTGTCGAGGCTGGAGGCTGGCGGTGAGGCAGTCAAGAAGAGTCAGTTTGATCTGAACATCTTGCTGAAGGATGTGAAGGACCGATATAACAGTATGGCTGCTGACAAGGGACTGACGCTGAAAGTTGAGGCACAGGCCGATGCACCCTTGGTGTGTACTGATCGTAATCGTCTGCGTGAAATACTGAACCAATATGTCAATAACGGCATCAAGTTTACAGAAAAAGGTAGCGTGACGATAGGCTATGACGTTCGTGAGGGCGATACGCTACGGCTTTGGGTACGTGATACGGGTATCGGCATTCCTGCTGAGCATTGTGACGAGCGCCTCTTCGAACGTTTTGTGAAGGTTGATGATTTCGTGGCTGGTACAGGACTCGGACTGAGCATCTGCCGCAGTTTGGCGCAAAGTTTGGAAGGTCGTGTAGGCGTAGAGTCAAAACAAGGAGAAGGCTCTCTCTTCTGGGTGGAGCTTGCCATCAGTTGACATGCAGGGAAAAACAATTGCTTTTATCGGAAGGGCTCCAGTGTTTTCGCCCCAAAACGTCGACAACGATGCCGCTATTCTGGAGGCTGTACGCTGTCAACTGTTGTCGGCAGGCTTTGCTTGTCTGCCCGTATGTTCTGAAGACGAGTTGACCACCCTGCAACAGGCTGACGCCTATCTGACGATGGGGCGTCGGCAACAGACCCTCTCACTGTTGTCACAGCAGGAGTATGCCGGTCGACAGGTCGTCAATCGTTCTGATGCAGTACAGCTGTGTAACCAACGGACATTGCTCATGGTGCGGATGGAGAACGCAGGCATTGCAGTTCCATCACTCTCAGGTACTGATGGCTACTGGGTGAAACGCGGAGATGGCTGTCGTGAAACTGCTGCCGATGTGCGATACGCTTCTGACAGAGCTACTGCCGACCGCTTTTGTGAGGCATTACACCAGCGGGGTATCCGGGAGATAGACGTCCGGGCTCATGTTATTGGCGACTGGGTGAAATTCTATGGCGTGCGCCAAGCGAAGTTCTTCCGCTGTTATCGCCAGGATACGACGCCTCCGTCAGCCCAGGTCTCTCAGCGTGTGTCGCGTCTGGCCGATGCTGCGGCACAGCTTGTCGGTATCGATATCTATGGTGGCGACTGCATTGTGCGCCCTGACGGTCAGCCCGTTCTGGTAGATTTTAACGACTGGCCCAGTTTTTCGCGGTGTCGTGATGAGGGCGCTGAGGCCATAAGCCGTTGTGTAATAAAGAAATTGAAGTAGTGGTGAATAGTCCGGTAATGAATAACGAAGCACGTGCATTCCTCTTCGACTATGGTGGAACGCTTGACACAGGTGGTCGTCATTGGGGTAAAGTGCTGTGGGCTGCCTGGCAACAGTCAGGAGTGCCCGTTGATGAAACGCGTTTTCGTGAGGCTTATGTCTATGCTGAACGGACTATGGACAGAGAGGCCGTCATCCAGCCCGGCGATACATTTCGCCAGACCCTTGAGACAAAGTTACAATTGGAACTCGACTATGTCGGTCAGCCAGACCATCTGCAACGTGTTCTGGACATCGTCTACAGACAAACCCTACGGCATACCGACCATAGCCGTGAGGTGTTGCGCCAGTTGGCAGAGCGCTGTCCGTTGGTGCTGGTAAGCAATTTCTATGGCAACATCCGAACAGTATTGCAGGAATTCGACTTGGATGGCTTGTTCCTGCAGGTGATAGAGTCGGCAGTCGTGGGCATTCGGAAACCCGATCCGAGGATCTTTCTTTTAGGTGTCGAGGCCTTAGGACTTCGTGCCAGTGAAGTAGCTGTCGTTGGCGACAGCATGGCGAACGACATATTGCCAGCACGCCAAGCGGGCTGTAAGACCATCTGGCTGCGTGGTGAGCAATGGGAAAACAGCATGGTCGATGAGACTATTCCCAATCGTATTATTTCAGACTTAACGGAATTATTGTGAGAAAGAGCGTGAGATACATCTTTTTATTGTTTATGTTGCTGTCTGTCCTGCCTCTGAAGGCACAGCAAATGATTAAGGGTCACGTAGTCGACGAGGCGACGGGACAGAATATCGGTTTTGCCAGCGTACAATATAAAAACCGTCAGGCGGCAACCATCACTGATCCACAGGGACGTTTCACTATCCAGCGCATCAAAGGCGGCAAACTGCAGGTCAGCGTGTTGGGATATAAGAGCCGTACCTTCGACATTACGGATGATATGAACACGCTATTCGTGTCGCTACGCCAGGACGCGAAATCGCTGAAAGAGGTCACGGTCAAGTCGAAGCGCTCGCGTTATCGCCGTAAAAACAATCCTGCTGTGGAGTTGATGCGTCGTGTGATAGCAGCCAAGAAACGTACCGATCTCGCCAACCGTGATTATTATCAATATAAAAAATATCAGAAGTTAACACTGGCTTTGAACGATGTGAAGCCAGCCCTGCTGGAACATCCGAAGTTTGGTAAGTATTCGTGGCTGACCAGTCAGGTCGAAGTCAGTGAGCAGACCTCGAAGCTCATCCTTCCTGTCAGCGTCGAGGAGACCGTGTCGCGCAAGATCTACCGACGTAGTCCGCATAGCGAGAAGACCATTATCGAGGGTCAGCGTTCATCAGGTATCAACGATTTTTTCCAGACGGGCGAGATTCTCAATACGGTGACGAAGGACATCTTTACCGATGTCAATATCTATGACGACCAGGTGCGCATCTTGCAGCACCCGTTTACGTCGCCCATTGGCGATGGCGCTATCTCGTTCTATCGCTATTACATAGAAGACACGCTAACCGTTGACCGTGACAGCTGTATACACCTGCATTTCCTGCCCAATAACCAGCAGGACTTCGGGTTTCGTGGTGACCTCTATGTGCTCAAGGACTCTTCGTATCAGGTCAAACGCTGTGAACTGATACTGCCCAACCAGACTGACGTGAACTTCGTAGAAAACATGAAGCTGGTACAGGAGTTTACTCGTCTGCCCAGCGGCGAGTGGGTGTTGTCTGTCGACGATCTGGTGGTCGAGCTGGTGCTGTTCGACTTCTTGCAGAAAGGTGTTGCCATTCGTACGACGCGCCTTTCCGACTATTCCTTCGACGAGATACCCCGCCAGCAGTTTCGAGGACGTGGGAAGACGCGCATCGATCCCGATGCCCAGATGATGGGTGATGACTTTTGGCAGCAAAACCGCAAAGTACGATTAACCCGTAGTGAAGATTCTATGGACAAGTTCCTTCAGGGTATGCAGCAGACAGGAGGCTTCAGGTACATTCTCTGGGGATTGAAGTTGCTGATGGAGAATTTTGTCGAGACCAGTCAGAACAGTAAGGTCGACATTGGACCTATTAATACACTTGTCAGCCGCAATTTTATCGACGGCCTGCGCACCCGACTGAGTGCCCAGACGACGGCCAACCTCAACCGTCATCTGTTCTGGAAAGGCTACGTGGCCCGTGGCTGGGGAAGCAAGAACACCTATTACAGCAGTCAGCTGACGTGGTCGCTGAATCGTAAGAAATACTTGCCCGACGAGTACCCCAAGCGTAACATCTCGTTCCTGTCAACCTACGATGTGATGTCACCCTCTGACCGTTTCCTCAGCACTGACAAGGACAACGTGTTTACATCGTTCAAGTGGGCAAAAGTCGATAAGATGATGTTCTACAACCGCCAGCGCCTGACCTTCGAACGCGAGGAGGTTTGGGGACTGCGCAGCCTGTTTAGTGTACAGACTGAACAGAACGAAGCCGCTGGCAATATGCCGTACTTTAAGTTCCGTACGTCTGAACTACATGCCGAACTGGAGTATAGTCCTGGCGCCCTTTATGTAAACTCAAAGAACCGTCGCCACAAGGTCAATCGCGATGCGCCAGTCTTTATGTTGGGATATACCGTTGGTATCAAAGGATTCCTCGGGGGTGACTATACTTACCATTATACCGAAGCCAGCGTGTTTAAACGCTTGTGGCTGGGTAGCTGGGGACGTATCGACTTCTTTACGCGGGCTGGTAAACAGTGGAGCCGTGTGCCCTTCCCACTCTTGTGTATGCCTCCTGCCAATCTTTCGTATATCAGCCATCGGCAGACTTTTAACCTGATGACCAACATGGAGTTCCTTACAGACCGCTTTCTGCAGGCAGAGTTCAATTGGGATATGCAGGGAAAGATTTTCAATCGTATCCCACTCGTAAGGAAACTTCGCTGGCGCGAATATATCGGTGCAAAGATGTTCTGGGGTGGACTGTCTGATAAGAATAATCCTTATCTTTCAGAGAACAATGTCGGCAACGTGCTGATGGCCTTCCCGGAGCAGACAAACCTGTTGAATCCCAAGGTCCCCTATTGGGAGATTTCGTTAGGTATACGTAGTATTTTCCGCTTCTTCCAGATAGAGTATGTTCGCCGCATGAACTATAACAACGAACGCTATGGCCCCAAGAATAGCGTACGCTTAGGTTTTACATTGATGTTCTGACCGTATGAAGTTTGCTATCATCGCAGCAGGAGAAGGTAGTCGTCTGGCGGCAGAAGGTGTTCAAGAACCCAAACCGTTGGTAAGAGTAGGGGGTGAACGGCTCGTCGACCGACTCATCCGCATCTTTATGCAAAACGATGCAGACGAGATTATCTGCATTTGTAACAACCATACTAACGAAACAGCCCGCCACCTGTCGGACTTGCAGCGTGATGGACTGTATGGCCGTTCTGTGCCGTTACGTTTTGTGGTGAAGAGCACACCCTCGTCCATGCATAGCTTCTTTGAGCTCAGTCGCTATCTGCAGGATAGTCCCTTTGTGCTGACAACGGTCGATACCATTTTCCGTGAAGACGAATTTGCTAACTATCTCCGTGCTTTCAGCCAGTATCAGGGGGAAGCGTTGATGGGAGTCACCGACTATGTTGACGACGAGCGTCCGTTGTATGTCCAGACCGATGCCCAGCTGCGTGTGACAGCCATCCTTGACCAGTCGTCCGACTGTCGCTACATCTCGGCAGGCATCTATGGCCTGCATCCCTCGGCTCTTTTCTCACTCAGCAACTGTATAGCCCGCGGAGAACACCGCATGCGCAATTTCCAGCGAGCCCTGCTCTCCGATGGCTATAAGGTTGCTGCCTGGCCTTTCTCGAAAGTGTTCGACATCGATCATGCCAGCGATATCCGCAAGGCAGAGGAAATGTTAGGTGGGGGTAAATAAAAAACTAAGGATGTCATCACGACACCCTTAGCCCTTTTTCTAACTAACTTATTATCAACTATTCATTACTCATTCTGAATTCCGATGCAAAGGTACACAGTTTTTGCGTTTTTTGTAACAGGAAAATGATAAAAAAGCACGTAAACGTTTGCGAAATTGCACTTTTTTAATTATCTTTGCGGGCGACTTACTAAATAACTACAGCTATTCATGGGAAACAAGAAACAACATAGGACATCGTTGAAAGATCTTGCCAAGGAATTGGGGGTGAGTATTGCCACGGTGAGTCGTGCCTTACGCAATTCTCCCGAGATAGGACTGGATATGCAACGGCGTGTCAAGGAGCTTGCCAAGCGGTTGAACTACCGTCCGAATCCGTTTGCACAGAGTCTGCGCAAGGATGCGCCTAAGGTAATCGGCGTGGTGGTGCCTAACCTGGTGACGCACTACTATGCTGCCGTGCTCGACGGCATAGAGGCTGAGGCTCGCAAGGCGGGCTATAGCATCATCAGCACTAACAGCCATGAGAGTTTCGAGGACGAGGCCCAAGCCATCGACAACTTCATCAGCTTGCATGTCGAAGGTATTATAGCCTGCTTGGCACAGAGTACTACAGACTATAGTCATTTTGAAGAGATTGCCGAGATGGGTATCCCACTGGTATTCTTCGGCCGGACATGTCTGACAGATAAGTTCTCGTCGGTGACTGCCAATGGTGACGAGGCGGCACAAATGGCCACGCAACATCTGATAGATACAGGAAGTCGTCGTATAGCCTTCATTGGCGGACCTAATCATCTCGACATGGTAAAACGGCGCAAGCACGGCTATCTGGAGGCGTTGCGCGAAAACCATATCCCTATAGACCGCGAGCTGGTGGTCTGTGACAAGATAGACTACCAGGTAGCCCTGAAGGTGGCGGAGGAGATGTTGCGCAGTGATAGCCGTCCTGACGCCATACTGGCTTTCAACGATATCATCACCTTTGCTGCTTTTACGGCAATTAAGAACTGTAACCTGCGCATTCCAGAGGATGTGGCGTTGATAGGCTTTACTGATGACCAGCACGCTGCGTATGTGACCCCTCGGATGTCAGCCATTGAGGACCAGTCTTTCAAGATGGGTGCTAAGGCCTGTGAATTACTGCTGCGCAACATTAATGGTGATGAAAAGGTGTATAAAGCCATCGTGCCCCAACAACTGGTCATCAGAGATACATCTGCCAAACGATAAGATGAGATTATGACAAAGACGTTCTATACACTGCTATTTTTGCTATTGGTCCCAGCCTGTGTGCATGCTGTTGTTCCAGACATAAAGTTTCGTCGCTTGGACACTCGTGACGGCTTGTCGAACTCTCAGGTGAACTGCGTATTCCGTGACTCGCGCGGATATGTATGGATAGGTACAGCCTACGGCCTGAATCGCTATGATGGCTACCGTCTCAAGACTTACTACTCCAATCGTTTGGACTCCACGTCGATGCGTGACAACTATACCGACCAGATATATGAGGGCTATGACGGGAAATTGTGGCTGAAACAAGGCATGAACTATTGTGTTTTCGACCCAGTCACGGAAACTTTCGAACGGAATGTCAGCCGAGAACTGTCGAAATATGGTATTCAGGGTGGTGTAGAGCGTCTTTACATCGATAGTAAGAAGTGTTTCTGGGTAAAGCTCTATGACAAGGGCTTTGTCTATTGCGACCCGGTGAATAAAAAGTTTGAAACCATTGAGCTGGGTTACGATGTCAACCAGTTTAATCCGACGTATGGTGTCTCGTGGATGACCGATCATGACGGGCGGTTGCTGATTGCTACCTATAATGGCGAACTGGTATGCCTGAATGGCCATCGCGGTATAGTAGAGTGGGAAGACAAATGGATGCGCCAAAACGGTGGTCTGGAAGGACAGGAGTATCACGTCTTTGTTGATCGTCGCGGCAACTACTATGTGTCATCCCCCAGTTATAGCTTCACCTATCGTGCCCGTGACAAGCGGTGGTTCCGCCAACTGTCCGACATGTTGCGTGACCA
>JAEEGL010900614.1_pt1 | contig 12234 bp, 11 predicted proteins | sample 9134231 | NCBI WGS metagenome assembly JAEEGL01 (sample SAMN16246548, study PRJNA631951) | gut metagenome | biome: gut microbiome; feature: rumen; material: fiber-attached | host: Bos | place: Iran: Karaj | collected 2018-10
CGGGAAGCCGATATTCTTCCAGATCGGCCTCCGAATTGGCTGCCTGAGGCAAACCGCAGCCGATCAGGAAAAAACAGATGAGCAGAAAAGCGAGCGCCTTACATCTTCTCATGAAGCATCTCCTTTTATACCACCTGGAAAAGATAAAACTTCAGATACTCTGTTTCCGGTACATTCCATAAGACCGGATGATCCGGAGCCTGCTGACGCACTTCAATCTGGCGAAGACTGACCCCGGCGTCTCTTGCAGCAGAACGAAGCATCTCTTCAAAGTCTCTGATTGCCATAAAGTGGCTGCAGCTGGCAGTGGCGAGATATCCGCCGCGCGGAAGGAGCTTCATAGCGCGGTAGTTGATCTCTTTGTATCCTCTTTCGGCATTTGTGACCGTTTTTCTGGATTTTGTAAACGCCGGCGGATCCAGAACAATCAGATCATAATGCGTTTCGCCGGATTCGGCAAGTCTCGGCAGCAGCTCAAAAACATCTTCCGTAATAAAATCAATTTTTGAATCCAAACCGTTTCTTAGTGCGTTTGCCTTCGCGGTTTTGATTGCGGTATCCGAAATATCAACCGCAGTCACCATCTTCGCTCCGCCCATGGCAGCATTTAGGGCAAACGAACCGGTATGAGTAAAGCAGTCCAGAACGGTTCGGTCCTTTGCAAGCTGTGCAACAGCACGGCGATTATACTTCTGATCCAGGAAAAAACCAGTCTTCTGCCCATTTTCAACGTCCACAAGATAACGAATCCCGTTCTCGGTAATCTCCGCGGCAGTTTCTCCGTAATCCCGCGTCCCTGCGATCGGAAACCATCCTTTTCCGGGAAGCAGGCCTTCTTTCTCCCGCAGAAGATTGTCGTTGCGTTCATAGATTCCCCGGATCAAAACGCCGTCCGATTCCAGGCACTGCAGGATCATCGGATACAGCATCGGTTTTATCTGCTCCATTCCGAAAGACAGGCATTGTGCTACAAGCAGATCGGAAAACCGGTCAACCGTGAGCCCGGGGAACCCGTCAGCTTCCCCGAAAACAATCCGGCAGCAGCTGATGTCGTTTCCCATCACGGTCTTGCGGTAACTCCATGCATATTCGACCCTTCTCCGCCAAAACGCCTCATCAAAACGGTCGTTTGCATTTCGGGAGAGGATCCGAACGCGTATTCTGCTGTTTTTACTGAGAAAGCCTGTTCCCATGTATTTCCCGTTTTCGGAAACCGCATCGACGAGGCATCCGTTATCCAGGTTTGAGTCGTCCGTCAGGATTTCATCGGAATAGATCCACGGATGCCCGTTTTGAATGCTTCTGACCCCTTTTTTTGAAATGAACAGTTTTGGATACGGCCGTTCGCTTTTCATCCCAGCACTTCCTTGTCGCAGATTCTTATCATCCGGCGAAATCATCCTGTCCTGATAAATACACGAAAATCCCCGAATCCTAAGAAGGTCGGGGATTTCAGTCTGGAGCGGATGATGGGAGTCGAACCCACCTTATCGGCTTGGGAAGCCGGAGTTCTACCGATAAACTACATCCGCACTATTCTGAAAGTATGTGCGTATCATATCATAATCGGGAATGATTTTCAATAGCGAATTTGCTGCATTCGGAATCTGCAGCTTGCAAAGAGTCTTCTCTGGACGTATAATAGATATGTTATATATTTTTACAAAGGTGTTTTTGCATGCTGGATGCTTTAAAAGATGCTCTGATCGATACGTTAAAGATTACTCCGTTCCTCTATCTTACCTACCTGTGCATGGAGTACCTGGAAGCCCATACCGAGGACAGAATTCAAAACCTGGTCAAACGTGCCGGATGGATGGGACCGTTTTGGGGCAGTCTTCTGGGCGCGGTACCGCAATGCGGATTTTCTGCGGCAGCCTCGAACCTTTACGCCGGCAGAACGATTACACTCGGAACGCTCATCGCGATTTTCCTTTCCACCTCCGACGAGATGCTTCCCATCATGCTCTCAGAATCTGTTCCCGTGACAAGAATTCTGAGAATTCTGCTCGTAAAAGTCGTAATCGGCATCATCTGCGGTTTTTTGATCGACGGATTCTGTCATCTCAGGAACAGCAGAAAAACCGGGCAACCGGATGACGGCGAGGCTTTTCTGATCGAGCGGCTCTGCGAGAAGGAACACTGCCATTGTGAAAACGGAAGCATTGCCCTTTCCGCGCTGAAGCATACCGGAAATATCCTTGTCTTTGTTCTCGCCGTCACGTTTCTTTTGAATCTGTCTTTCCTGTTTTTGGGGGAAGACACATTGAATTCTCTCGTCAAGACAAAACCTCTGCCCGGTATTCTGATCTCGGCTCTCATCGGGCTGATTCCGAACTGCGGTGCTTCCGTTCTCCTTACTCAGATGTATCTTCACGGGATTCTTCCGGCGAGTCATCTGATCGCCGGGCTTCTGGACGGGGCCGGTGTGGGACTCTTGATTCTTTTCCGGGTAAATCCCGAACACAGACAAAACCTTTTCATCACAGGTTTGTTGTATCTGCTCTCCGTTTTGTTCGGACTGCTGCTTTATTTTCTCAATGCCGCATTCTGACTCTCAGCTTTCTGCGCAGGAGGCTAAAAAATGATCACGCTCACACAAATCAAAGAGGCGGACCGGATCAAGGCACTTTCAGCGTATTATGCGATGGATATCCGTGCGAATGCCGGCGATCCGGATGTCAGCCGTATCACATCGGTTTCCGTACTGAAGATCTCAGATCGTGAAGTCGTGAATGAGGCGTTTCTCCCAATCGTTTCTGTTGAGGACGCCGACGCCCCGGATAATGCCGGGTTTTCAATTGAAAACGTGGCGGCCGGAGTGTCGAAGCTTGTTCTCGGCGAAGTAGTCGTAGCGGAACCGGAGACGGTTGTCCTGCTTCGATCAATGCTGGATGCCTTCGGATACGATGGAGACATTCTGTTTTTGCCGGCATGCCGACTGGCTTCCGCAGTGTTTTCCTCTGTTTCCGGGGAGCACGTTGAAAGCACGGCTGCAGAACTGTCCATTCCGGATTCCGACTATTCGGAGGAACTCTGCGAAGTCTATCTGGAGGCCGACATTTTCGAGCGCTGTCGAGCCTCACTTTCAGGTGAATTGGATGAATCATTGCCGGATTCACTGCTTCTTCAGCCTCCGAAAAAAACTGCAAAGGCTCGTGGTGCCCGCCCTTCAGCCAGCAAAAAAATCCCCGTCAGCGACGAAACTTTGTCCCACTGGGCAAAATCGGCCTGGACAGCGAGCCCTTGGGTCTTTGGTGTCATTGCCATTCTTGTGCTGATTCTTGCAGCTGTTTTGCTTCCACAGTCGTCTGAGAAAAAAGTGGACCGCAATGTGCCGCCTGTCAGTTATCTTGTTCTCTCCTGGGATGAAACCGGCAAGTACGGTTCGGAGCAGAAGGCGCGTGCCGGAGAGGAAAAACCCATTCAATTCCGGATTCCTTACGGTGTATACAGTGTTCTGAACAACAACTCCATCCCGGTGGAACTGCATATTATCAATGAGAACAGCGAAAACGAAGAACCGGATTATCAGGCTGAAGATGATGCCGTTGCGGCTGAACTGAACATCTCAGATTCTGCCGAGGAAGAAGACCAACCGTCAAACAGCAGGGTGATCCTCCGTCCGAACAGCACCAGACAGATCACAATTGACACAGATCAATATTTAACCCTCTCCGAAGATGCCAAAGACCTGATTTTCTTTTATCAGTCTCCTGTTCCGGAAGAGCCTGAATCTGACACGACCGGTCAGGTCCACGCTGGTCAATCCGTCATTTATGCCTATGTGAAAGGAACTGAAGTTCGTTTCCGCAGGGCTCCGTCTTTGGAAGGGCAAATCATCGATACTCTGAATAACGGCCAGCAGGTTCAGGTTCTTGCCATCAGCGGAGAATGGACTCATGTACAGATTCGGGATCAGAAAGGATACATTTTCTCGCAGTATCTCACCACAGAAGACCCGAATCAAAAATCATCTTCAAGTCCTTCGGCAGAATCTTCCGATGCCGGACAGGCATCGGAAGAGAGCACGGAAGCAGCTCCGTCAGAATCCGTTTCTCCTGACTCTGCAATCCCTGCGGCAGATGATCTGGCCGCTGATAAAGTTCCCGAATCTCCGGATGAAGACCTGCAGGCATCAGCCGCCCCAGCCGTTAACGTCGATTGATGCGGAAAGCTGAATCGTTTTTCTCAATGTAACAAAAGATCTGCACAGGAACACCCTGTGCAGATCTTTTTACTGTCTGATTGATTTCAGAAAACGAAAGGATTACTCCTCCGCGGCTTCCGTAAACTCTTCCGCGTTTCCGCTCGCTTCGCCGTCGGCATTCACTTCATATACAAGCTCATCGCCTGCTTCGGCATCTTCTGCTTCTTCGGCAACCGCCGCTCTCGCAGCAGCCTTCGCTTCATTCAGAAGCGCACGGATGGAAAGGGAGATCTTATGCTTTTCTTCGTCAATGGCTGTGATCTTCGCTTCCACGACATCACCGACACGGAGAACATCCTCGGGCTTCTCAATGCGGTGATCGGCAATCTGGCTGATGTGAATCAGCCCGTCGACACCGGGAAGCACTTCTGCAAAGGCTCCAAAGGTCATCAGCTTGACAATACGCACCTCGGCACTGTCTCCGACAGAATAACGGTTGGTGAACATCGTCCAGGGATTGGCTTCGGGATCCTTGTAGCCGAGAGAGATCTTTCTCTTCTCACGGTCAAAGTTGATGACATAAACATCCAGTTCATCACCGACAGAAACAACTTCCGACGGCTGGTGAATTCTGCCCCAGCTGAGTTCGCTCACATGCACCATGCCGTCAACGCCGCCGATATCAACAAAGGCACCGTAGCTGGTCAGTGACTTTACAACACCGTGGTACTTCTTGCCGACTTCCATTTCGTTCCAGAGTTTTTCAACACGCTCGCGGCGCTCAGCCTGGGCAACGCGGCGGATGGAGCCTACAACACGTTTTCTTGCACGGTTTACTTCGGTAATGCGAAGACGAACCGGCTTGTGCAGCAGCTGGGAAAGTTCTGCTTCACGCGGCAGATCAGTCTGGCTTGCGGGAACAAATACGCGGACACCGTTTACATTGACGACGACGCCGCCCTTATTCTCTTCCACAACGGTCCCTTCCAGGATCGCATTGCTGTCAACTGCTTCTTCCACATCGATCCATGCCTTTGCAGCATCGAGACGGCGTTTTGAAAGCATGGCAGTGCCTTCAATGTCATTCACCCGGACGACAATCGCATCGATGGTATCACCGACTTTAACAACGTCCTCAACTTTAATACCGGCATCGGTAAATTCAGAAGTGGGAATGAAACCGGAATACTTAGCGCCAAGGTCGACACTGACTTCCGTGCCGGTGATGGAAACGACAGTACCGCTGACCTTCTCCCCGTTATATATATTCTTCATGGTTTCTTCCAGCATCTCGTCAAAGCTGAGTTCCTTTTCCACTGGAACAGAAACCTTTTCCGCTACTTCTTCGGCAACAGCCTGATCGGCTTCCGCAGCCGCTTCCTCTACTGCCTCTTCGGTAACCAGAGTACCCGGAACTTCTTCCAGAACCTCATCCACTCTGATCTCATCACTCATTTTACTACTTACCTCCTTAATGATCCACGCAGGCGTTGATGCTCCCGCAGTGAGCCCGACAACCGGGAATTTTTTTAATATGGAAAAATCCAGTTCTTCCGGCCTTTCAATGAACTGAACATTTTCACAGCTTTGTCGGCATATCTCTGCAAGGTGCTGACTGTTCGCACTGTGCCGCCCACCGATCACAACCATCGCATCACAGGCAGCGGAAAGCGCAGCCGCTTCCTCCTGTCTTTTTGATGTTGCAAAGCATATTGTATCAGAAATATCCGCATTTGTACATCTTTTTTTTATGGCATTTACGCATTCATCAAAATTGTTTTTTGTCTGCGTCGTCTGCACAACAACCGTGATCGGATCATTCCATTTTTCCGGATGATCCGTCAGCCAGCTCTCGGTTTCCGAAGAATCCTCCACCACCACATATTCGCCGCATCGGGCGCGGATTGCCTCAACTTCCGGATGGTGTTTCATCCCAATGATGATGACAAAACGGCCTTCGCTGCCAGCTTTTTCAACAATCCGATGTATGAACTGCACTTTCGGGCAGGTGGCATCGGAAATCACGGCATTTTTCCCCTCCAACGCCGTGATCGTATCCGGCGGAACTCCGTGGGCACGAATCAGCACATGCTCTCCCGGATGAACTTCATCGACGGAATGGACAATCCGCAGCCCAAGATCCGTCAGTCTGCGTACTTCATCCTCGTTATGAATCAGCATCCCGAAGCTTGCGCACGGGCCTTCCAGAAGCATGGTTTCGGCCATCTTTACCGAACGGCTGACTCCGAAGCAGAAACCCGCGCTTTCAGCGATCCTTAGTTCTTTCAAATTGTTTCCTTCTCCACGGCGTCATCGGTAAAAAAGCGTTCCAGTATCAACTGGCTTACAGCTGAAAAACTCTCTTCAAAATTCAATTCGGTCGTATCGACCAGAACTGCATCCTCTGCGCGGCGCAAAGGAGCGGTTTCCCGCGTGCTGTCCTGTTCATCGCGATACAGGATATCCTGTAAAACCGATTGAAAATCCGTATCGATTCCCTTTTCCCGGAGTTCTTTCAGCCTGCGCTGCGCCCGTGCTTCCGCACTTGCGGTCAGGAAGATCTTCAGGTCAGCGTTGGGAAGAACGACTGTGCCGATATCTCTGCCGTCCATAATCACATGATGGGTCCTGGCAATTTGCCTCTGCATCTCCAGCAGATAACTGCGCACAACCGGGAGTGCCGAAACATCAGAAGCGCAGATGGATACTTCCGGCAGCCGAATCGCATCCGAGATGTCCTCTCCGTTTAAAAACATTCTCTGTTCTCCGCTGTCGTTGTAACGCAGGTCAATGGCCAGGCCGGGTAAAATACCAGAAACTTCAGAAGCTGATTTTCTGTCAACACCTGCGCGAAGTGACGCCAGGCCGACTGCACGATAGATCGCGCCCGTGTCCACATAGAGAAAATCAAACGCCGATGCACATTTGCGGGCTATCGTACTCTTTCCTGCGCCGGATGGTCCGTCAATTGCAATTGAGTAATACTTTTTCATCATTCCTGCTCAGCTTTCTTTGATTTTTTCCCGGCTGAAATGCCTGCAAGCCGGCCTGTCGACCAGGCGATTTGAAGATTAAAGCCTCCCGTATAGGCATCCAGATCAAGAACTTCCCCCGCAAAAAACAGACCGGAAACAAGTTTTGACTCCATACTTCGCGGATTCAGCTCTTTTGTGCATACGCCGCCGGCCGTGATAATCGCTTCTGCCCATGGCCTTGTTCCGGAAAGCGGAACCGGGAAAGCCTTAAAGGCGCAAAGAAGCTTTCTGCGCATTTCCTTTGTAACGGAGTTTGCTTTCAAATCTGCCGGAATCCCTGAAATCCTGATCAGTTCCGGAATCAGGGACTGCGGTGCAAGTTCCCCGAGTGCATGCCGGAAATCCCGGTTTCTGTACTTTGCTAAATCACGCAGCAGACGATCGTCCAGTTTTTTTTCATCCAGTGCGGGCTTCAGGTCTATTTCCATCCGGTAGTTACACCGGTCCCAATGCAGCATTCTTGCCGATGCGGACAAAACAAGCGGGCCGGAAACACCGAAATGGGTAAAAAGCATTTCTCCCTGATCGGAGCACAGCAGCAGTTCATCCTCATAGATGCGAACTGTCACGTTCTTCAGGCTCAGTCCCTGCAGTCTCTGACAGCAGGGGTCCGGGCTTTCAAGCGGGACAAGCGACGGGCGCAGTGCGGCAATTTGATGTCCTGCCGACTCGGCAAAGCGATATCCATCCCCTGTTGAGCCGGTCAAAGGGTAAGACATTCCGCCGGTGCAGACAACACAGCAGGTGCATTTAATCAGCTGGTCGCCAACGAGTACACCGATCATTGCCCCATCCTGAAAGGAGAGTTCCGATACACATCCCTGCCGGATGGATACCCCCGCATTTTTACACAGTCTGATCAAGAGGTCAGCAACATCATCCGCACGATCCGACTGTGGGAACACCCGTTTTCCCCGTTCGGTCTTCAACGGGAGTCCGTTCTGCTCAAAAAAAGCAATGGTATCCTGCGGTGGGAACGCCGTCAGTGCGCTGTAAAGGAATCTGCCGTCCCCGGGAATATGCCGGAGCATCTCGTTGACCTCACATTCATTGGTCAGATTGCAGCGGCCTTTCCGGTAATTCGAAGTTTTCTGCCAAGTTTTGCATTTTTATCCAGCAGCAGAACGGACGCACCCTGTTCAGCCGCGTTTAATGCAGCAATCAGGCCTGATGCGCCTCCGCCGATCACAACGACGTCCGTTTTCATTTCCGCTGATCTCCAAAGACGGAAGCGATTTCTTCCGCTGAAAGTTCTCGGGTCTTTCCGGTCGGCAGGTTTCCCAGAGCAAGTCCGCCGACGGAAACACGAATCAACCGATCCACATGCAGTCCTGCCATCTCACACATTCTGCGTATTTCCCGGTTTTTCCCTTCACGCACTGTAATATCCAGGACGGCCTGTTCAGCATTCTGTTTCAGAACACGAAGCTTTACCGCCTGTACTTCAGCGCCGTCCAACAGAAATGGTTCCCGAAGCCTGTGAATCCCGGAATCGATCTGCGATCCGGAAACACTCGTCCGGTATGTTTTCAGAACTCCCCGGGACGGATGCATACAGTTCATTGCAAAATCACCGTCATTGGTCATCAGAAGCAGGCCTTCCGACATGATATCCAGTCTTCCGACCGGATAAATTCTTCCGGCATCGGAAGGCAGCAGTTCACGCACGGAAAGTCTTCCCTTCTCATCGTGCAGCGAGCATACATAACCGCGCGGTTTGTTGAGGATAAAGTAACGCTTCTTCTCTGTTGCGGGAATCGGTTTATCATCTACCAGAACAGAATCGCCTTCCTCAGCCTTGTCCCCCAACCCGGCAGTCCTGCCGTTCAAAGTCACCCGTCCGGCTGTGATTGCCTCTTCTGCGGCACGCCGCGACATGAGTCCGGATGCAGCAATGATTTTTTGCAGGCGCTCTGCCATCAGGTTGCGTTCTTCTGCCTCTCGATAAAGTTGTCAACCTTATCCATGACCTGCGGCACCAGGTCAATCAGGCGGTCAATGGTGTTGTTTGCAGGAGGAGTAACGTTGATCATGCGAATGACGCCCTCTTTAATCACCAGGAAGCCGATTGGTTCAATTTTTACACCGGTCGCGTTGCCGCCGCCGTAAGGGCGGTCTCCGCCGATTTTTTTCCCGGTAAACTCAACTCCGCCGCCGCCAAAGCCAACGCTGACTTTTGAAATCGGAACAAGGGTGATGCCGTCCGGTGTATAAATGGGATCTCCGACAACGGTGTCAACTTTCAGCATATTCTTTACGTTGTCCATCGTAGCCTGCATCAGATTGCCGATCGGATTGATGTTCTCCATGTTCATATTTCCTTTCTTCATACAATGTTATTACAAGGTACTGTGCCGGTATTATCTGCGGAATCAGGATGCATCTCAGGCCACATCCTGTTCGGCTTCCAGTTTTTCACGATCCTCCGGATGCTGCTTCAGCCAGGCTTCCAGCGCTTTCTGTTCTTCTTTTGCTTCCGCCTTGGTCCGGCGTTTGCTGCGCAGGTAAATCCTCAGAGCGGCAAATGCGATCCCGAGTCCCGTTCCTATGATCTGGCCGATCCGAATTGTCATCGTCAGTCCGAATTCTAAAAACATATCATCCCGGACAAAATCAATGTCAGTCCATACACTGCTGTCCTTACAATGGAATCGTTCCGTGCAGATCGGCGAAAGCTGTGAAAGCCCCGCATTGACGATGGAAAAAACCCGAGCGATGGTATAAGGTTCCCAGCCTGCCGCAATCCAGTGCAGCACGAATCGCTCGACCTTGAACTTCTTCCCAAAACGTCCGAAACGCTTCAGGACTGTTCTCAGCAGTTCAAGAATCTCCTCCGCATTGAACGGAAATTCCCGTTTTTTCCGGGGGGCTGATTCTTCTTTTTTATCCTGCGGCGGTTTTTCCTTCTTTTTTCTCGCTTTAGGGGGTTTTTCTTCTTTCTGGCTTTTTTTCGGTTTCGGGATCAGCTGCAGCCTGATCCAAGCCGCTTTTGCCGACAGCCGGACCACGCCGTCTTCATAACGGATATCAGCTCCGACGGGGATCAGCATTATCAGCGTCACGATCACGACGATCACGGCAAGTATAATCCACCCTACCATTGAAGGCTTATCCCTCCTCTCCTGCGGAGTCCGCAAACAGATCTGTCTGTTCTGAATCCTGTGCAGTCAGTCTGGCAATGGACTGACGCAGTTTTTCTGCTCCTTCGCTTCCCTTCTCTTCCGGAAGCGGAGGCAGTTCCTGCAGATTCTGAATACCCATCACACGCAGAAAGACATCTGTCGTTGCGAAAAGCGTCGGTCTTCCGGGTGCGTCCAGTCGTCCGCAGGGAGCAATCAGACCGCGCTCCTGAAGGAGCGATACCGTATAACTGCTTTCAACGCCGCGCATCTTTTCAATCAGAGCACGGGTTGCAGGCTGGTAATACGCCACAATGGCCAGTGTTTCCAGCGCGGCGGACGAAAGCGTCGGTGTCCTGCGCTGTTCCAGCGCCTTGACGATCACAGAGGCATATTCCGGCGCAGAACATAATTGAATGTGATCCTCCATACGAAGCAGACGGATTCCGCGTTCTGTATGCTCCAGTTCCGCCGCCAGGTCTTCCGCAATTCTCTGAATCTCGCCTTCTTCGACAGAAAGCACCAGAGAGAGCCGCCCAATCGGCACCGGTTCCCCTGCCGCAAACAGAATTGCCTCTATGGTATGTTTCAGTTCGTTCTCAGTCATTCTTCATCCTCAATGGTATTCAGGGCGGATTCAATCATTTCTTCATCACCGGACAGGGAAAGGACATATTCCTCGTCATTCTTCTCCAGTTTCAGACTCCCGGATCCGCACAGTTCCAGGATTGCAACAAAGGTCGCAACCAATTCGGAATCGGATCGGCAAATTCGGTAAAACCATGACAGCGGTTTCGATCCTTCCCGTAAAACCGAGATAAGTTCAAGGCTTTTTTCCCGAAGGCTGAACACGACTCGGCGCGGGACCGCTGCAAAGAAACGCTCTTCCAGCACCGGGCCCGAACCGCTGTCACGCGTCCAGACGGCCAGCATGGCCCGAAGCAGTTCAATGGGCTGGTGCCTGTAATCATATTGGAGATTTTCGGGATGTACCGGTTCCGGAGCTTTCGTCAGGTACTGAAACCCTTTCTCTGACGCCACTTTCATCCAGGGAATAACCGTTCTCAAAGCGGCAAAGCGGTCTTTAGCCTGCAGTTGCTCAAGCGACTGCCTTAAAAGGTCCAGCTCGCTGACTTCTTCCTCCACTGTCAGGAGTTCTCTTGTTTTCAGGTACAGCAGATGGGATGCCATCTGCACGAATTCGCTGGATATCTCCAGGTCCAGACTCTGCATCTCTTCCAGGTAGGCAAGGTACTGGTCCAGGATATCAGAGACTCGCAGGTCTTTGATTTCAATTTTGTTTTTTTGCAGCAGCATCAGAATCAGGCTCAGAGGGCCTTCAAAATCCTGCATGCTGTCTTTCTCTTTTACAATGCTTTCCAAATGAAAGCTCAGATTCTCCATCATGTTCTGATCATCCGTTAATCAAGTGAAATGCCGCCTGTGCAACCGGCCACAGCCCGGAAAAAGCAAGACTGATCAGCTTCCCGAGAGGCTTTCCAAGCAAGCCGGACCATACCAGGACCAGCAAGAGCAGCGAACCGTATCGTTCATAACGCATGAGCTTCAGATACAGGCGATCGGGCAGCAGGCTGAACAGGACTTTGGAGCCGTCTAGAGGGGGAACAATAATCAGATTGAAAAAGCAGAAACCGAGACTGATATAAGCGGTCAGTTCAATGCCCTGCAGGAGGACTTTTCCAGTCTGGGTACCGGACAGCGGAACCAGCAACAATCCATAAAGGAACAGGAAAACTACCGTAATCAAAAGGTTGCAGGCCGGGCCGGCCAAAGCGGTGACGGCCATGCCGCGCTTCGGATGCTTAAATCTCATCATATTAACCGGGACTGGTTTTGCCCAGCCGAAACGGAAGACCAGCATCATAAGCAGCCCGATCGGATCCAGATGTTTGAGAGGATTCAGCGTCAG
>JAEEGL011354345.1_pt1 | contig 12234 bp, 17 predicted proteins | sample 9134231 | NCBI WGS metagenome assembly JAEEGL01 (sample SAMN16246548, study PRJNA631951) | gut metagenome | biome: gut microbiome; feature: rumen; material: fiber-attached | host: Bos | place: Iran: Karaj | collected 2018-10
ATTTTCTTGGAATTTTTCAAAATTCAGGTGTAGCTTGTCTATACAATCGAGTTTGTCAGCATTTGTGGTTTACGCCGATTTTTGGATTTTCACGCCGACTTTTGTAGTCAAAAAAGGTCAAAAAACGTGAATTGATCAAAAATCGGCTTTTTTCCCAAAAGTCGGCGTGAACTTGTGGTCAAAATCACAAAAATCGGCTTTTTTGGCAAAAATGCCAGAGGCGAATTCGCGAAAAGTCGGCTAATGGATTTTGAAGTTTTTCGCTATTTGCCTCTGCTGCTGCCATTGTAAAATGCGCCGACTTTTTTTGCACTATACGTGTTCCATGGAATTGACGAAAATTGAATTGTACAAATTTCGGTCCAAAAGTCGGCTTTTGCCAGAGGGACGAAATCAAAAAATGTCACAAAAATCGGTTTTTTGTCAAAAATTCCAGAGGGAAGATTCACAAAAATCGGCGTAACAAAAATGAAGAAACATGATAAATCACTCTGTGGAAATACATTTTTCTTTACGCCGACTTTTTTTATATTACTTGCGTTCTATCACAAAAATTTAATAAAAATAGGGGTAAAAATTCAATATTAAAAAAGGGTATAGGGCTACAAAAATCGGCGCAAAATGTAGCTACTCTCTTTAAAATACTCTCTGGAGTCCGAGCCGAATTTTGGTACAAAAATCGGCGCAAAAATTTGCAACTTGTGGTTTTACATTGTCCAATGACGATTCCCAAAAATCGGCGTAAAATTGACGTTCGGGTTTTTACTTATTATATGCAAAATTTTTCCTTTACCTTTAAAAGTAATGAAAATCGACTATTTACAAAGTTTCAGAAAAGTAGTATAATGAAATTAGATTTGAAGGAGTAGAATAATTATTATGGTGTTGCACGAGCCTGATTTCTTGAATTTTCAAAAGCAACTGAATATGGAAAAGGTCGGGGAATACGGATTTCCTCGGGTGAAAGGGGTTCGTCTCAAGCATCCTGATGATACTCGGTTGATCGGTTTCAACTATGCTACTAATCCAAAGACAAAGGATAAAGACAAACAATGGGTTCATTTCTTCCTGCCTGATTATCGGTTTCAGCAGGTGTGGAATCAGCCTACTAAATATGTTGAGTGCTTCAAACAGTACAAAGGAATTTGCTCACCTGACTTTTCTTGCTACATAGGAATGCCCAAGGCGATGCAAATATTCAACGTATACAGGATGGCATTTTTGTCAGCCTATTATGAACAGAACGGCATCAAAGTCCTTCCATCGGTAACTTGGGGAGAACCAGACACATATTCGTGGTGTTTCGATTGGGTTCCCAAGGGTTCAGCGGTGGTAGTTTCGACAGTTGGTTGTATGCAGAATAAAAAGGCTACTGTCGAGTTTCTCAAGGGTTATGAGAAGATGCTTGAAGTGGTTAATCCTTATCAGGTCATACTCTATGGTCACGTGTCAAAAGACGTGGAGGAAATGTATCCTACTTATACAAGAGTCCCTGACCTGATGGAATTAAGAAAAGCAACAGCTCTCTGGCAACAGCCAAAGAACTGGGATATGATAATGCAAGAAGACACAAAACCAAAACGATTGGAGGTAAAGAAATGATCAAAATGAATTTACAGCTGTTTGGAGGAAGAGGTTCCGGAGGCGGTAACAATCCTGCAGGGAAGGCTGCAAAAGTTACTGCAAAGACAGCAGCAGAGAAGGCTGCACCTGCTCCTTCAGTTACAGAGAAGGCTGAAAAGCAGACTTCATCTGAATTTACATTCAGTAAAGCTGCTGTCGGTAGAAGCTATGAGAATTCAACACAGTTCTATAAGGCTCTTAGAGAAGCTGGATATACTTCGGTTTCGATCAGTGAAAATACTGATACCAACATTCTAAAGATGGGAATAGCAGAAAGAACAAATGATAAGAAAAAAGTCATCCAAGAATCTGAATGGAACCGTATGGATCGTATTGACCGTAGAGAGTATGAGATAAACGGTTATCATCCTGGAAAGAGCGGCAGCATCGAAATTCAGAAAAAGGGCAATAGATACGTTATCACAAAATTTCAGAAATATTAAGCGAGGACAAGAATGGACATGGATAACTTAGCTACTGAGCTGCTGCACCAGATTAAACTCAATGCCAAGCGGTGGTTCATAGCGTTTCTGGTGATGGTTGGTATTGAGGTTGCTACAATAGCAGGGTTCATGTGGTATATCAGTTTGCCTGTGGAAGAGTGCTCTATCGAGCAAACAACAGAAGAGACTGAGAATAGCACAGTCATACAGAGAATAGGAGATACTTATGGCGAAAGCGACACAAAAGTTGACATACAAGAAAAGAGCAGTTCGGAGTAGAAAAGGGACAAGTAGAAAGAGGAAAAGGAGATAATGGCAACTAATTTTGGAACAATGATAAAAAAGTTGCAACAGGCTTGTAATTCGAAGTATGATGCCAAGCTACTGATCAACAGAGCGCAGATCTACTCGGATAAAGCCAAGAAACCAATAACCATCATTTCGGTAAAGAAAGCGATCTATGATGAGAAGACGGAAAAGATGAAGAATATAGAGATCTTCAACACAACGTCTGAGAAGGATGTGGTCTTCTTCATGAGAGACTACTGGTATGAACTGAATGGATGGGAAGTGCCAAAGGATAATGAAGAATGGGAAAGAGCAAAAGAGAAATACAATCTAAGAAAGAAAAAGGGCATATCGATAGCAAACGAACTTCCGTAGAAGCTGACTTCTCTGATGATTGGAGTTCTTGGTTGTCTGAAGGCGAAACTCCTGAGCAGAAAGAGAGAAGAGAAAGAGAAGCAAGAGTAGAAGCTGCTCTCAAGAGTGAGAAGATGAAGCCAAGTGAGGATCCTGATAGACCATTGTCTAATAGACAAGAAGAGTTCTGCAAAGAGTATCTGAAATCGAGCAATGGTCGACAAGCAGCGATAGCTGTGGGATACAGCGAGAATGGGGCAGAGGTGACAGCTTCTGGACTCCTAAGACAAGCTAACGTGGCGAAGCGTATAAAAGAGCTGCGTGATCGAATGGCACGTCCTTCCATAGCCACTGGACAAGAGGTAATGGAATTCTTCACCAAGGTCATGAATGGTGAGGTCAAAGATCAGTTCGGACTCGAAGCTTCACTGAGCGATCGTACAAAGGCAGCAATTGAGTTGGCAAGACGAACTGTTGACCTTGATCAGAAGTTAGCTGGCAAGCCCGATACAACTGTAGAAATCAAGTTAGACTGGAAGAGAGATTAGCGGAATAGCCAAGTGGCAAGGCATAGGACTTTGACTCCTTGATGCGTGGGTTCGAATCCCACTTCCGCTGTGTGATAAGAACTCTGCAATATAGCTTTCTTCCTTGTAGGCAGGTTGTAGGGTCAAACTTACTTCCTGCATTTAGAGGTGGTTTATGAAGACAAAAAAGAAAATTAAGAACATGACCAAGTTCGTCATAGGGGCTATCATTCATGTAGATGTATTTACGATTGTGTGCATCGTTGCTAATATGTTTGATAAACAGGTACAGGATGCAATCATAACAGGCTTTTTCTCCGTGTTTACAGGAGAATTGGCGGGAATGCTGCTTAAAAAGTTACTTGACGGACGTAAAAAGAAAAAGGAGGAGAGCAATGGCGAAGATGACATTCAGGAGTTGTAACGGCTGCTATTGGTGCAGACTGAATTATGGGTGGGGAAAGATGAATAAATGCAGATTGTTCCCGTCAAAGAAATTCAATCACCCAAAGCTCCATGGCTGGCTGTGCAAGTATTTTTGTAGATTCAAGGAGGGTTTTAAATATGAGACATGATAAGAAAACAATGAACTATCAAAGGCGAATGCTGGCGTTGATGGGATTTCTGCTGCCCATACTTTCGACACTCCCTGGATTTATAGCAGGAGATAGAAACGCTCCCGACTTCTGGTGGAGCATTTCAGCTACTTTCTATGCAACAACAATGATCTTCATGTGTTCAGACCTGAGCATTTTCTCGTTCTTCCTCTGTACTTACAAAGGCTATGACATAGGGGATAGAGTGACTTGTTGCTTTTCAGGAGCAATGTCTGCTGGAATCTTACTTTTTCCTTGTAAAACATCAGCTGCTGGAGAGACAACAGGCGTTTTCAATCTCCCGACACCCATCAGCCACATCATACATTGTATCGTTGCAGGTCTGTTGTTCGGCTCGTTTGCGTTCATGATTGGGTGCAGGTTTACAAAACATGATCCCGCATTAGTATTGACGGAGAAAAAGAAACAGAGGGATAGGATATACAAAACGTGTGCATTGGTTATATTGACAGCTATGACGATGCAAATATTAACTTCCCTGTTGGACATCGGATGGTTCACAATAATAAATGAGACTATAATGCTTTGGGCTTTCAGTTTTGCCTGGGCGGTCAAGTCTGATTTATTCAAGAGGTGGAGAGATTGAGTACTTATCGCTTTGAGATGTATAATCAAGGGAAATGTATCTTAAAGACTGACGATATGTCATTTGAGAAGGCACAAAAATTCTTTATCGCTAATTACACAACAAACTATGCACTCAGACTTTTTGTGAATAATGAACGCATTCCATATCTTGAAACCGCAAGAACACTTCATCTGACTAAATCACAGTGTTTAGATATATTCATCCCATCGCTTCGAAATGTGAAAGGAGTCAACGATGTTGTATGAACCAAGATTATCCGCACCCAAGAAAACAGAAGAATTGCTATTCTCTGATAAAAACTTCTTTACAAAACATGGTTATCCCATGAACAACTGCACCACATATTGTTGGGGCGAGTGGATGAGACGAGTGGGAAAGTCCATTGGATGTAGAGGGTGTGCAGGTGGATGGATATGGGAAGTAGGTTATAGAAATCTTGGATGGAAGATAAGTCAAACACCTGTTCTTGGAGCCGTTGCCGTATGGAAAGTTAAGGGTGTTAAACTCGATGGAGTGAGAACAGCAGGTCATGTCGCCATGGTGGAGCAGATAAGAGCCAATGGTGACATCATAACATCTAATTCAGCATACAAGGGCACTATGTTCTATCTGCAGGAGTTAAAGGCAGGATTTAAGTACGCTTGGACTTCGAAGATTACAGGAAAAGAATACGAGTTTTTGGGCTTCATTTGTCCACCCATTAATTTTACTGAAGAGCCGAAGAAACTTCATGCAACTGCTTCAATACAGTTTAGAAGAAATGCTGAGAATACAAAAGATCGTTTTGAGAATATTCCTAAAGATGGAGAATTTTTGTATGACGGCAACTTTAAACTCATCAAAGGAACGAAGTGGCTGAGAGGAATACACAATAGTCTGTTAGGCTGGGCAAGTGCAATATTTCTGAGGTGAGCTATGGCTGTTGTAAATGTGCCAATTAAAGATTGTATCATCCCGATGTATGATGATGTGCTCGAGGATATACTGAACCATAGACACACTCACTATGTATTCCCTGGAGGGAGAGGTTCGACGAAGTCTTCATTCGTAGGCGGTATCTCTATTCCTCTGCTGATCATGGCTTATCCGAAGGTTCATGCTGTAGCTTTCAGAAAGGTCGGCAACACAATACAGAAGTCGATCTTTCCGCAGATCATATGGGGCATACATCAGCTCGGTGTGGATGAGTTATTTCATATCCCCAAGACCTTTGCTACACCAATAGTGTACAAACCTACTGGGCAACAGATTATCTGTATGGGACTTGACGATCCCATGAAGGTGAAGTCAATCAAGCTCCCATTCGGGTACATAGGCATAGACTGGTTCGAGGAATTGGACCAATACGCTGGAGAGAATGAGCTTCGTACTGTAACTCAGTCAACAATGCGTGGTGGTGACTTATTCTGGGACTTCAGGACATTCAACCCACCCATCTCTAAAAACAATTGGGCGAATGAATATGCTGAAGAATGCGAGATAAAGAGACCCAAAGATACTCTGGTTGTGAGGAATACATACCTCGACGTGCCGAGACATTGGCTGGGTGAGCAGTTCTTTGAGGAAGCAGAGCAACTGAAAGAGCTCAATGAGCGTGCCTACATACACGAATATCTTGGTGAGGCAATAGGCACAGGCGGTGACGTCTTCCAGAACGTCGAAGACCTCGATATGGAGCAGCTTGTAGATACTTACTCAGGCAAAAAGCCTATGTGGCAGACGTTTGACCATCTGTATAACGGCTTAGACGTGGGCTTTGCGATGGATCCTACTCGTTTCGTTAAATGTCATTTCGATCCGCAAACACTTGACCTCTACATATTCAGAGAGTTCAGTACTGTTAAGAACAGAAGTGAGGAGATCTATAGACAGCTCTATGAGGAGAAAAAGCTCATAACTCCTTCAGAGCAGCTGGTTGCCGATCCAGGCGGCGGAGGTCTCTTCGTAATAGCAGACTTCAAGGCTTTCGGGGCATTAGTAAGCCCTGCAGATAAAGGTCCAGGATCCGTTGATTACGGAATCAAGTGGTTGCAGGGTTTACGGCATATCTACATAGATAAACGCAAGTGCCCAGAGACTTGGAAAGAGTTTACAACGTATGAATACGAGCAGGACAGAGACGGTAACTTCATTTCAGCTTATCCTGATGAGAATAACCACTCTATTGACGCTGTAAGATATGCCCTTCAAAAATGGGCTAACAAGAAAGGAAATTAACATGCCAAAGTATAGCATTATCGTGCCTTTACACAACTCAGCAGAGTTCTGCCAAAAGTGCCTCGATTCGGTTAGAGACCAGACTTTTAAGGACTATGAACTCATCATTGTATGCGACAAGTGTACTGATAACACCGAGCAGGTGGCTCGAGAGTATAGTGATAGGGTTTTGGTGACTGAATACGGCAACGATGGTATGGCACGAAATGCTGCACTGGATCAAGCTACTGGCGAATGGGTGCTGTTCTTGGATGATGACGATTGGTGGCTGCACGAGTATGTACTTGAGCAGATAAACGAGAAGCTCAGAGAGGCTGGAAACATAGACCTGTTGTGCTTTAGCTTCATATTCAAAGGCTGGTGCTATGCGAAGCCACACCATCCTTCCGGAGGGTTGTGGATAGCAATCTGGTGCAAAGCTTGGAGACGGGCAGCGATAGGTAACACTCGATTCGATAACGTCTATCCCGCAGATGTGACGTTTCATAAGAAAATGATGGCGAAGCCTTTGCGCAAGGCATATTGGGACATGCCCATGTATTATTACAACTACATGCGCAAGGGCAGTCAAAGTGATATTTACAAGGAGGTGTGATGTGGCGAATTATCTGATCCATGCCTGTCCTTCACGATTGTGGTATGTTGAAGGACACCTTATACCTTCAATGTTGAGCGAGGGCATTTTAAGGGAAAATATCAAGATTTATAACGATACCGATCACGAAGGCAACCTGCGAGCGTGTTTGAAGGCATTTAAGAGTTGCGAGGGCGACGGTGGAACGTGGCATCTACAGGACGATGTGTGTATTTCAAAGGATTTCAAGGAGCGCACCGAGTGGTATGACCACGGTCTGGTATGTGGGTTCAGCTCATTACTCTATGATGGAGACATCGAAGAGAAGAAAGGGGCTGTAAACCGCAAGAACATGTGGTTTTCCTTCCCTTGTATCCGGATTCCTAACGAATGGGCACGTGAATGCGCTGAATGGGTTGAGAAGTACATCATTGGCAATCCTGTCTATGAGCGGTATTGGAAAGGCGGTGCAAATGATGATTGGTGCTTTAGACAATGGCTCAGTCAGGCACACCCAGATGCGGTAGCTTTGAACATTATGCCATGTCTCGTTGATCACGTTGACTATTTACTTGGCGGTGGTACAGGTAAAAAGCCCAGAAAAAAGCCTTGCAGAGCTCAGTATTGGACAGACAATGACCTGATAAAAGAGCTGGAAGACTCAATAGCTGTAGAGAAGCAAGATTGGAGGTGAGTAAGATGGGAGGTAGAGGCTCAGGAGGTTTACGCAACAATTCTCAAGGAGATATTAGTATGGAATCTTGGGAACGCAACCATTTCCTCAATGGTGATTTAGGTCGAGGAGGGGTTATAGGTCCATATCGAGAATATATGCGCTCTAAAGGCATCTCTGACGAAAATACTGAAGCAGTTAGACAGCTTTTAAGTGAGCATTCTGGCTATAACTATGGAGAAGCAGATAAAAAGATTGTAGAAGCTCTGGAATCAGACACACCTCTTGGAGATGCCTTTCGTGCTAAGATTGAGTTTGAAGAAAAGCTCTATAAAATGTGGATAAAAGAACATGCCTCTAAAGAAGATGCTTGGAGAGATAAAGTTTATGATGGAGAAAAGACAATCTATCGTAAAGGCAGCAGAAAATCAGGCATTGAACCATGGACAGTAAATGAAGAAGGAGCAGATATGGGCTATGGTGGCATTGGCTATGATCATAAAAGCACTGTAGAACAATTGTTTAGAGAGGGATATCACTTATTAGGAGGTGCTGGTTTACATCATGGGAGTCCTGGAGAAGCAGAGCTCACTTTTGTTAAGTATAACAGGAGGAAGAAATAATGTCACTATGGAGCACAATAGCCTATAAAGTCAAGGAGGTATTACAAAAGATGATAGGAGCAAGGACTATCGAAAAGACGTTGCATGTCGCACCAACGATATCCTCTCAAATGGAGGAAGCAATTCAGCTGTGGAGTGATATGTATAAGAACAAAGCACCGTGGCTCAAGGAACCTGATTTTAAGGATCCTACAAGGATCGTATCTCTCGGGTTGCCTGCTCTCATAGCCAGTGAGAAAGCACGAACGGCTCTCATAGAGCTGGAGAGTGAGGTTACAACTCCTGTTGAAGAGGTTGAAGTGCCGAACCCTAACTACACAGCTCAGCCGACTCCGGATGCATATGGTAACATCATACCGACAACAGAGTCTCCTACCATCAAGGAGAACCGTCCGAAGACGAGCACGGATCGAGCTACTTATCTGAATGAACAGTATAAGAAGCTCAAGAAAAAGCTCCGGACACAGATTGAATATGGTATCGCCAAAGGCGGTCTCATCATCAAGCCTTATGTTGTCATCAACCAGAGTCTCGGTGAAAATGCCACAACGACCTATGCGATCGAGTGGGACTTCTGTCAGGCTGACGCTTTCTATCCCATAGCCTTCAACTCTTCAGGCGATATCACTGAAGCAGCATTCTTACAGACTGTGGTTAAAAAGGACGTCACTTACAGACGTCTTGAATATCACAAGTGGGAGAATAACACCGTCACAATCGTGAACAAAGCCTACAAGTCAACAGCTCCAGGCATGTCAGTAGACAATCTGGGTGTAGACCTCGGTCAGGAAGTGCCTCTCAGTGAAGTGCCTGAGTGGAACGACCTTCAGCCTGAAGCAAAGATCACGAACGTGACCAAGCCCTTATTCGGTTTCTTCAAGATGCCTGAAGCCAACACAATCGATACAAATTCACCTCTGGGTGTATCCGGATACAGTAGAGCAGTAGATCTCATCAAGGATGCCGACATGCAGTATAGCCGACTCCTCTGGGAGTATGAGGGAGGCGAGCTGGCGATCGATATTGACCGTGATGCCCTGAACTTTGTAGAAGGCACTGACCGCAATGGCAATCAGGGTCACTCAGTGCTCTCAACGCTTCAGCGAAGACTCTACAGAAAAGTCGATGTTGGTATCGACGGTACAACCTTCCAGCCATATGCTCCTGCTCTTAGAGATTCAAGCTATCTGCAGGGACTCAATAGCATTCTCATGAGGATTGAGGATTGCGTTGCCCTTTCAAGGGGTACAATATCAGATGCAAGTGCTGAAGCTCGCACAGCTACTGAATTAAAGATCCTCAAGCAGAGATCTTATCAGGCGAATGTTGATATTCAGAACGCTATACAAGAGGCTATTGAATCCGCTATGTACGGTGCAAATGCTTACTGTACTCTCTACCAGATCACTCCTGAGGGTGATTATGAGATGAGCTTTGAGTGGGATGACAGCATCATCACCGACATCGATGCAGAGCTGAACAAACGTCTCAGTCTCATGCAGCAGGGCTTGGCAAGCAAGGTTGAAACTCGTATGTGGTATTTCGGAGAGACCGAGCAGCAAGCCAAAGAAGCACTTCAGAAAATTCAGGCTGAATCTCAGCAAGATATGGAGAATCAGCTTATCATGAATTCAAACTTTCAACAAGAATAAAGGAGGAAAAGAGACATGGTCAAGGTAATTAAAGTGATCTCTGTAGACAGAGAAGCTAAAGAAGCACAAGTGGATCTGTTTGCAGATACCAGAACCGAAATCACTGACGAGATGGAAATCCAGGGAATGCTAATGGGTTTCAGTCCTGGTTTTGGTAGTTCTGTGCTTACTGCTAACGGTGAGATCGGATTCCTGAAGTCTGACGGGACTTGGAATTGGGCTGGAGAGGAGGTATAGGATGGTTGATAAGTTTTCATACTTACTCGGGAGGAAAGCCGCAGGTGGTGGCGGTGGTGGCACAACGAATTATAATGCACTTAACAATAAGCCACAAATAGGTGGTGTAACGTTGCAAGGTGATAAATCCTTGTCAGACCTTGGCATCGAGCAGATACAGGTATCCACGATGCCCGAAGCAAGTGCAAGCCTTGTTGGGCAGATAGTGCAGTACATCGGTGCAACCGACACGTATACCAACGGCTATTTCTATAAGTGCGTAGAGAATGACGGGGTGTACAGTTGGGAAGCTTCAGACACGCAGGCACAACCCACATTAAACACGTTCAACGAGGATGATTTTGATGTGGTAAGTAATGAGGTATCCCTCAAACCTTCTCGCAGAACATTTGTTGGAACACGGCTTGAGTGGGAAGCTCTTACAGCGGAACAAAAGGCACTGTATGAGATGGTAGCACTCACGGATGATGAGGATGCAGATTATAAGGATGTTTATAGCACATCGGAAGTAAAGACTAATAAGGTGTGGATAGACGGGAAGCCGATATATCAGAAGACAATAGATTGCGGAGCAATGTCAAGTAGTGCTGGTACAAGAACAGTAGCACATAATATTACTAATATTGATAAAGTAGTATCTTATGATGGTATGATGTACCATTCATCAGGGACATCGGAAAGATTTCCTACAATGGAAAATGGTTCATCATTTTTTAGAGTGCAAATTACGGCTTCTAATATAACTATAATTCAAAGTGGCACTTGGGGAAGCTGGATAAGTTCTTATGTTACTATCAAATACACCAAAACCACAGATTAAGGAGGTGAGTACATGGGTTATTATAAAAACGATGACGGAGATTTAATCAAGGTAGCAGGCTCATCTCTTTACGCAGACAATCCCATTGGCACTATTCTCGCCTTTGGTGGGAGTGAGATACCTGTGGGATGGCACTTGTGTGATGGTACGGCAGTGAGCAGAACGGCTTATGCTGAATTGTTCGCCATTATCGGTACAAACTTTGGTGTCGGAGATGGAAGCACGACATTTAACTTGCCCGACTTACAAGGTGAATTCTTGAGAGGTGCGGGAACGAATAGCCATAGCGGACAGGGTGATGGTGCGAATGTTGGTGTACACCAAGATGGAACGGTTACGCCTCATTCTTTCGGTGGTATAGTTGACAATACTAAATACCTTATCGGGACAGTATCACAGGATAGCGAAGTTTCCAACATGGACGCTTCTACATATCCGAGTGGCGTAAGAGTGTTTCTTGAGGGTGGAGCGTTAGCTACAGATAATTACGGATGCACTTACACTTCCCGTCCTACCAACACATCCGTAAACTACATCATCAAAATGAAGCCTGTAGCATTCCCGTCCGATGTACTTACACAGATGGGTGATGCTTTGTCGTATAGCACGGCAGAAAAGCTGACAGGCGGAAGATGGATTGATGGGAAGCCGATATACAAAAAGACAATACTTACAGATTCTTCAAGTAAAGAATTAGGTACAATTTCTGATATAGACACGGTTGTAGATATGCGGGGATATATCGTTAATGATTATGATGGAAATAGACTTAATTTTGGGTATGGCAGTACATCTTGCGCTGTAAGAACAAACGGAACAGTTTATATTGATACACAGTATACAATTAGAAGCTCTGTTGTAACACTACAGTACACCAAAACCACGGATTAAAAGGAGGATATGAACTATGAAATATTTTGTAATCGAGTCAAGTATTGCTAACAACCAGATGGCTAATGCCATTACAGTAAAGGAAACCTTTGACGAGGCAAGAATG
>JAEEGL011872943.1_pt1 | contig 12234 bp, 6 predicted proteins | sample 9134231 | NCBI WGS metagenome assembly JAEEGL01 (sample SAMN16246548, study PRJNA631951) | gut metagenome | biome: gut microbiome; feature: rumen; material: fiber-attached | host: Bos | place: Iran: Karaj | collected 2018-10
ATACCGAAAATACAAGTTTTCAAGATAAAACGACAGAAAAATTCATAAAAAATAATTATACTATTCTTAGCAAGTTAAGTGCTTTTTTTACTATTATATACCGATAATATAATGTGGAGTATTCTGTTATGAAAAAGCAGGCGGGAGCATTTTTTCATAACAAAATACAAACCTTTGCTCCGCATTTTTTTTCATATGACTTTATACTCAATTTGGTATATAATATGTAAATAGGTATTTTTTAAGGATTTTATATGAAGAGTTTAAGTATTAAAATCAGTTTGATTTCATTTTTCGTTCTTCTTGTATCATTTGCTATTGTTGGACTTACTACAATCAAGAGTGCCAAGGCCAGTCTTGAAAAGGAAATGACTAAGGCTATTGTTGAGTCTGTACATTCAACAGCAGATTCGGTAAGGGCTTCTAATGAAAAAGAGTATAAAATGCTTGAAACTCTTGCTGCCCTGCCGGAGATCAGAAATCCGGAAATTTCACTGCTGGACAAAACTCATACAATTTACGGTGCAATGATTCTTGATGATGACTACATTGATGTATGTATTCTTGATAAAACCGGTATGGCCTGGATTAATAACGGTGCCAGAATGGTTCCTTTTTCTGAACGCCACTACTTCCAGGAGCCTTTTAAATCCGGTCAGCGCTTCCAGACAGACCCATATATTAATAAGGTAACAAATACTCCTGCCGTATTCTATTCTGTTCCTGTTTATGATGAAAACAATAATATCATCAACGTAATTTTCTGCGTTATTGATGGACTTAAAATCAGCCAGCTTGTTACAAACCATATAGCCGGAAATGACAGGGCTGCTTCTCTTATTTCTCTTAATGATGGTCCTGGCGGAGAAAACGAAGCTTATTCAGAACTCCACTCCCCTGGTATTATTATTGCAAGCGAAAAGCTTCTTTTGCCTGACGCTAAAGTCGAAGATTATACAACAGAGAGCATTTTTGCAAACGCCGAAGCTACAGGCAACCAGGATTACATACAGAAGCTTGAAGCTATAAAGACCCAGGACTCCGGTGTATTTGAATATAAAAGCAATGGTGAAACTTATATTCTTGCCTATGAACGAGTTCCAAATACAAACTGGGTTGCAATGATTGAAGTACCTTACAATGATTTCCAGTCCGATTTGAATTCTTTGAGAAACAGAATCATCATTTATATTGCTTTACTTACAATCATAGCAGTTACAATTCTTACAGTAGTTATCACAATGGCCATTAAGCCTCTTAAAACTGTAAAGAAGGCAATCAACGAAATTGCAACAGGTAATGCAGACCTTACAAAACGAATTGACCATAACTCTAAAGACGAAATTGGTGATGTTGTAAACGGCTTTAATCAGTTTGAAGAAAAGCTTCAGGGAATTGTCCGTGATATTAAAGCTTCAAAGGATGATTTGACTTCTGTCGGTACAACAATGAGTACAAATATTATTGATACCGCCAATTCAATCAGCGAAGTTTACAATAATATAGAAGATATTAAAAAAGAAATTCTTACTCAGAGCGAAAGTGTTTCCCTTACTGCAAGTGCAGTAACAGAAATTTCTTCTAATATAGAGTCGCTCGAAAACATGATTGATACTCAGTCAAATGGAGTTGCCCAGGCTTCTACTGCAGTAGAACAGATGATAGGAAACATTTCTTCTGTAAATAATTCTGTTGAACAGATGGCCGAAGCATTTGATACCCTGCTTGCACATACAAACAATGGTGTAGAAAAACAGCAGCTTGTAACAAATAAAATCAAGGATATTGAAAGCCAGTCAGAAGCCCTTCAGGGTGCAAACCTTGTAATTGCAAAGATTGCCAGCCAGACTAACCTTCTTGCCATGAACGCCGCTATTGAATCTGCCCATGCCGGAGAAGCAGGAAAAGGCTTTAGCGTAGTAGCAGACGAAATTAAAAAGCTTTCAGACAACTCTGCAAGAGAATCTAATAAAATCAATGACCAGCTTACCCAGATTGCTACTTCTGTTGCCGAAGTTGTTGCTGCATCAAATGAATCTAATGCGGCACTTAACAAGGTTGCAGATCTTATTAAAGAGACAGACGAAATTGTACGCCAGATCCGCTATGCAATGGAAGAGCAGAATTCAGGTTCACAGCAGATTGGTCAGGCCCTGCACATTATGAACGACACAACCTCTGAAGTAAAGGCTGCCAGTCACGAAATGTCTGCAGGAAATAAATCTATTCTTTCTGAAATTCAGAATCTTCAGAATGCAACAGATGCAATAAAAGAAAGCATGCAGAAGATTATCAGCGGTGCAGATAAAATCAATCAGTCAGGAAACGAATTGAACCAGATTGCACCACAGATGAAATCTTCTATAGATCAGATAAGTAATCAGATAGATCAGTTTAGAGTTTAGGAGTCATTTATGAAGAAAGCAATAGCAACAGCAGTAATTCTTTTTCTTACAGCAGGCCTTTTTGCAGAAGCAGGCTTCAGCGGTTATTCCGGAGGAAAAGTAAATTACTCTTCTAATGAAAATACAGAAAAATATGACCCGGATCTTACCCTGCAGGCCTTTTTCCAGGGTCAGTTCAATATTTCGCAGAACATGTGGAGCCGTCTGGAATTTTCTCTTGATACTGCCGATTTTATAAGCTCAGAATTATTCCATGAGACAATGGCAGCCTTTAAGATTGACGAGCTTTCGCTTACTTTTAAGTCTCATTCAGATTCAGACGCAAACTACTTCAGTCTTTTTATGGGCATTTATGATCCGATAGGTTCAGATATTTTCCTTCAGCGCTATTTTGGTATTCAGCCTATTGCTTCTAAAATTACAGAAAGCTGGCTTGGACTTGCAGGCTCTGTACTCTACCCTCATTTTGGAATTGGTATTGCAGATGTAAAGCGCCTTTTGTCTGCTCCTATTGCACTGGGCGGCTATGCCTACATTAACCACGAAGACGAGCTTCATTATGTATTTAATACAGACTTCCGCTTTGCCTGTGTTTACAGATACTTTTTCTTTGATTTTGCAGGCGGTATAGGACTCCCAATTTCAGATAACAACAAGGGTCAGGAAGCAATTGCCGTTATTGATAAGGTTCTGCTGCATGCTGGAACTACAATGCTCATTGGTAACAACTATACTCAGGGCCTTTTTATTCAGGCAGGCCTCTTTAATGTTCCTGTAACAAAAAGAAATAAAATTACCCTTTCTGCAGATGATATTTATCTTTTGTTTGAGCCAAGACTTCTGCTTGAAAGTGCCCATGTAAACCTTTCATTGTTCAGTCTGCCTCAGGATACTGTTGATCAGCTTATATTTGTTGATGACACACTGGGAATTAACCTGAATATTTATGGTGATTCTTTTTCTCTTGGAGCAAACAGATTTACCCTGGGAACAAACTTTGCCTTCTCTTTTACCGGCAAGACCTTCCTGGATATTGTAAAGCCTCTGGAGCTTATCAAGGGTGACTATAATATTACAATGACACCATACCTTTCTACAAACTTTATGAACGGAGAGATTCATACACAGTTTTCAATTAAGTTCATGAAGTTTGTAACAGCAAAATGGTATAATGCCTTTACAGCAGATATAGGTTATACAACCCACTTCTAATAAAGGCTAATATTCAAGATCTCCATTGCTGCGCATATAGGTAAATACAGAATCTGGCCCTGTAAAATGGGCACAGCCCGCAAAAACAAAGGTGGTGCCAGGCTCCTGTAAATAATGGGCAATCTTTACTGCCCATTTTTTATTTCTCTGACTCAACAATAAATCATAGTATTCTTCATAAAATGGTGCACGCTGGATGTCTTCGTCAAAGTCGGCATAATATTTTTCTTCAAAGGCCTGCTCGTCTCCGGAAAGGAAGAGCTCATAAAGGTCTGTCATTTCTTTTGCAGAACCTTCCAGATCCTTAAGGGCCGAAAGCGTATCCCTAAGCATTTCCATCTGGATATCCCAGTCTCCCCAGTCTATAAGGTCAAGCTGATCTTCTGCCTTGTCATCAAGACCTTCAAAGCCCTGGTTGTCCTTATTCTTTGCAATGTAGTCCATTACCATAAGGTCATAGGCCCTGCTGTAATCAAGACCTGCTGCCATTTCTATAACATACCCAAGAGAAGAGTTCAAAACCCAGGGCTCAAAACAAACAAGCTGGGCCAGCGACTGATTATCTACATACTGGGTCAAAAGCATTATCTCTTCCTGCGAAAGGTCATCAATAAGGGTATGCGAAAGATCTGTAAGGAAAGACTGAATTGTTTTAGACTGAGTAAGCTCTGTCAAAGAATTAAATTCAGGAGTAGAAAGCTCCGCAACAAAACGGTCAGACTCCTCAAGTGCATCCAAAACGCATTCAGGAAATTCCACTCCCCTTTCGTCCCCGGCATGGTAGGTTCCCAAAAGATAAACTTTAGAAGGACTTCCATCTGCTGCAAGGCCCTCTATTTTCCAAAGCATGCAATCCGGATATTTATAAAGCTCATGCTTTTGTTCCTGTTGGCCCGGTGAAGGCTCTCCCCTGCCGGTGGTTTTGCAGGAAGAGAAGAAGACAAGCAGAAGAATCAGGAAGAGAAAGAACCTTGGAGTTTTGTTTGTCAAATAATGTCTTTTCATATAAGTTTACAATTAATTTGGTGCTGCTTTACCAGTTGAAGTATCTATGCTCCAGCCGTCATTTAATAAAGTGAATTTCTGGTATGATGTTGTATCACCAGTAACAATTTGTGTTGCAGTAGATGGCGTAGTATACCACTTAACTGAATATGACTTATTTACAGGAGTACTTACAGTTATAGTCTTACCAGTGTATATATAATTATTATTGGAAGTGGTATAATCTATTACAGCATTTTCACCAAGAATAAAACTACTAGCAGCATAAACATAAAGTGCACATGCATAATTACCATCTTTATCTAAGTTATTTTCAATTGTACCACCAGTAATTTCTACAACTGATGTATTTGCAAACACAGCTATTGCTCCACTATCAGGACCAGAACCATTTAATGGCTGGTTTCCACTTATAGTTCCTCCAGACATAGTAAAGGTACCAGGCATAATATATCCGGCGGCACCATTTCCGGTAGCAGAACACTTGTTTCCTGTAATTTCTCCACCACTCAAACTAAATATACTGTTTGCATCATAGAGATAGAAACCTCCGCCACCGGAACCGGCTTTATTATCTGTAATATAACCACCTCTAATATATACCACTCCAACACTAAATATACCACCTCCACCGGTAGTTCCGGAGTTTCCAGTATTTTTAGAAATATTGCCTGTTTTCATAAACAAATATCCACTAGATGAAACTGCAACACCACCACCCTGGCCTGACCAGTTTCCATAAACACCACCAAATAATTCTTTTTCATCATTATCTGATTCCTGTTCATAACGGCTATAACCTAAGCATGCATAACCATCTACTCTTATACCACCACCACCACAAGAATTACTGCTTGCGTAATTTGCACAATCCCAACCTGAACTTGAACCTGATGGAACTGAAGTCATACTAATAGGAGGATTTTTTGATATGTCTCCTACAACAGCTGTTCCATACATATAGAGTTTACTGTTGCCACTAACATAAACACCACCACCATAAGTAGCACCATTACCGGAAATCTTTACACCGTCACCAAGGCTTACAGTTGAAGTTGAATTGATATAAAGACCACCACCATAAGTAGCACCACTTACATTTGTACCTCTACCACCTGTAATTGTAAGATTGGTAATTGTAATAGGGAATGCTGTATTTACAGTAAGTGTTGAGCCTCCACTACCCTGGGCATCCAGCGTTGCATCTGTTCCATAACCGGTAAGGGTTACAGACTTAGCTACGGAAGTTGTAAGAGAAGAATTTTCTATCGTCTGTGTGCCTGTTACAGTTCCAATAATGGCAATGTTCCAGTCAAAATTACTTCCTTTGTTAAGAGAAACAATTTTGTTTACAGCAGCTGCTACAGAATTAACAGGATTTCCTGGTGTCAAACCTGTATATGATGAGTCTCCCGTTGATGAAACATATATAGAATTTGTAAAGTATGCATATAAGTCTACATCTTTATACACACCACCTGCAGATGTTTTTGTTACACTTACTATTTTGCTTCCTGTAGCTTCTTCATCTAAGAACCAGCCTGCAAATATATATCCGGTCTTTACAGGATCAACAGTTAAATCTGCATTACTATTTATACTGTAAGTTGCAGGGTTAGAGCCAGACATTGTAGCACCGTCATAGTGATACGTTATATTGTAATTATGCACAGTCCACATAGCATACAAGATTACATTTCCTGTAGAGGCAGAATTTGTAAAATTGTATGAAGTTGTAAGACCTGAATCTGTATACCAGCCACCAAAATCATAACCTTCTTTTGTTGGCCCTGTAGGAGCAGAAGCGGCTTGTGTATACAATACATCTGCTATTGGAGCAACTGTACTTCCACCATTTGTATTAAATGTAATTGTATAGGTCCATTTTGCATAAAGATCCCAATCATGCAGATGACCATTATTATTTGAAAGGTTAATTACATCAGGAGCAGCTTGTGTAAAGTTTGCATCTGTGTAATATCCTGCAAATGTATAATTGTTACTTGTTGGTATAAATTCTGTATCAGTAAGATTAAGATAATTATTGTCTACTATATTAAGTTGATCTTCATAATTTGCGGTACTTCCATTAAGCTTTCCACCATTAAGATGGATAGTTAATGAATAGTTTACTGTAGTCCAGTAAGCAGTAAATGTCTTATCCTCTGCACCAAAAGTATTACCGGTTAATGCAGTTCCATCAGACTTCCAATTAGTAAATGAATAGCCTGGTTTTTCAATTTCTGGAGCTGTAAACTCTGCCCCATACAAACCTGATTTTACTATTGTTTGTTCAGTTGTTCCATCTGTCCAGGTTTCATTTGAATTTTTTCGGAATACATATGTTATAGTATTTCTCTTGTAATAAACCTTTGCAACAGAAGAATTATCTGGGGCAATTGTGACATTTTCAACATGGTCGTAGGTATAGCCTGCAATAGTCTTTTTCTTATCAAGGGCATTTGTAGTCTGTCCTGTTATTCCTGATACACCATAATCTGTACTATCAAGCTGGTATTCTGTACTTCCAGTAATGTTATCTGAATTTAGCTTCTGTAAATAATGCTCTACTTTATAAGTTGCAGCTCCAGGGCTCCATCTTGCATAAAGTTTTACTTCACCTGTCTTATGGTCGTCAGCATACCAGTCATATACCCTGTTTGCGGTACTTTCGTCATCACTGTCGTACCAGCCTTCGAAATTATAACCCTGTTTAGAAATTTGAGAATCGGTTGGAAGACTTACGCTATCTTCTATTGTGTAACTTGTTGGTTTTGTGTAGCCGGAAGCCCAGGTACAGCCGTCAATATTGAAATACTGGATAGTGTATTGGTTTGCAATCCACTTACCATAAATAGTTATGTCGCCACTTCTTCCGTTAACTCCCCAGCCTGTAATTTCAGTTCCGCTTACACAAGTTTCTGTTGTATACCAGCCGCCGAAAGTATAGCCTGTTCGAATTAGACGGCCGCTTGATTCATCGGCAACAGGTAATGTTATGGTATCATTAGGAACATAGGTTTTTGGAGTAAGAGTTGATGTATCATAATTATCAAGAACATAAGTAATAGTTGAACGGGCACCTTCAATCCAGATTGCATACAAGGTTATTACATCGTCTTGTACAGAAGAAAGATTTGTTACCAACTGCTTATCTACGAAATCGCGATAAGAGTCTACATCATTTAATGGTTTTTCAGGTGGCACAGTGCGAGACCAGCCGGCGAACTTATAGCCTTCAGTATCTGTAAATGAATTTTCTCTTAATTCCTGTGGGACATCATAAGTAAAGGTCTGTGAATATGTTGATTGTGTTGAATTTGCAAGGCCTTGGTTAAATTCTACTGTATATGTAATAGGTGTCCACTGAGCCTCAAGAACTATATCTTGAGCAATAATTGTGGTAAAGTAGAATGTTGAACCGTTGTAGAGCCAGCCTTCAAAGTTGTAGCCGGTTTTTGTTGGGTTGTCTGGTTGAGAAGCTGTTTCGCCTTCCATTATGTACTGGGTGGCTACTGCAGAACCGCCGTTTGTAAGGAAGGTTACTGTATTTGTTATGACAGCAAATTCATCTATAGCTGAGCGGACTACGCGGAAGCCTATAGAATTGCTGGCGATTGTAGGATTTGAATAAGAGCGGGCGTCTTTGCTGCATTCAGAAGCAGGGCTGTTGTAGGCACCACCTCTGACTACCCTCTGATTATCTGTACCGGAAACTACAACAGGACCTGTTTTGCCTGTTGCAGAAGTAATTGAAGTTGAATAAACATCAAAACACCATTCTGCTACGTTGCCCAGTAAATCGCAAAGATAAAGCTCATCGGCAAATCGTCTTTTAATTTTCTGAGTGCGGCCCTGACTGTTTGCTGAATATATAGCCATTGAACCAAGATCCTTGTTTCTTTCGGCCTTGGTTGCAATATATTCCCATTCTGCTTCGGTAGGAAGACGGTAGCCTCTGGCATTGAGATTGCAGGCAACCTGGGTGTCGGAACTAAGGCTTCCCCACTCCGAAGGAATTGTTGAATTGTTTACTTTGTAACATGGAGTAAGGCCTTCACGGATACTCAAAAGATTACAATATTTAATGGCATCGAACCAGGAAACCTGTTCTACCGGTAAATCGTCTCCGTAGCTGTTGTTCTGGCTTGGATTATTATTTGTAACTGCATAATATTCAGCCTGAGTTACTTCGTGGTCGCTTACAAAAAGGTTCCCGATTGTAATGTTGCGTCCGTCGGCCAGGTAATCAGATACTACATCACCTTCTACATAAACAAAATCATTGAGCCACTTTGCATAAAGGGTTACATCATCTGTTACAGGAGAAGAAAAATCAAAGCCCTTTGTAAGCTCAGGGTCTGTATACCAGCCTTCGAAGGCATAGTTATCGTATCTGCTGTATTTTTCTTTCTTTGCTGGCTTTACAGGGTCTTTAGGCTTTTCTATTGTTGAACCTGTCTGGACTTTTTTAGAAGAAACAGAAGTTCCGCCGTTTGAATTAAAGGTAACTGTAAGAACGGCACCTGCAAGCTTTAAGTTCAGGGTATTTACTCCGTCGCGTACTACAATTCTGGAGCTTTCTCCGTTGTATACGACATCTCTTATTGTCTTCTGGGAATCGGTGTATCTGTAGATTTTTGCCTTGGCATAAACGCTGGCGCCTACAGGTACTTCTTCAAATTCCATAGACAGGTCTGATTTTGATGAAACTACAGCAGTTTTTGTCTGCTTTTCTACTGCATATAAAGTAACGTCTATGTAAGTTGTACTGGTAGGATTATCCGGGTCAAAAGGGTCGTCACCACTGCGGGCTGCAGGAGCAGGAAGGCTCTCTATGTTCCCAAGAATTTTTTGAACAGTCTGCCTGCTCATATTAAAAGTAACAGTAGTTTTTTTCGAAGTCTTTAAATCACTGAAACATGATGTAAAAAGAGTTGAGAATAAAAAGACACACAATGCACCAAAAATGGTCCATCCATGCAAAGATAAATTTGCTGATAAATTAAAATGAGATCTCTTCGTAATCATATCTACTATTATAGCAGATATTTTTTAATGTTCAACAGAAAAGAAAGAACAGTTACAGCGGCCGCCCTGCTTTACATGATAGAGGGCCTGGTCTGCCTGATCTTCAAGAACTTCATTGTAGCCCATGGTCGAAATGGCAACACCCACGCTCAAAGAAACGCTAGGCCTGTTGGCTTCTACATTCTGCAAAAGCTTGTTTATAGTTTCAATTTTTCGCTGAATTATGAGTTCCGGTGTATCGCCGAATTTTGTCATGATTACTGCAAATTCATCGCCACCTATGCGGGCAACATAATCTGTATTACGGAACTGTTCACTAAGGATTGCTGCTATGTGCTTGAGGACTTCGTCGCCTACAAGGTGTCCGAATTTGTCGTTTACTGCCTTAAAGAAGTCTATGTCTATAATAAGATAGGCAACAGGCTCTGCTGTATCGCTGAGGACCTCTTTAATTTTTGAGAAGGCTTCGCGGTTTATAAGGCCTGTAAGAGGATCATGTTCTGCCTTGTGCTTTAGGATAGAAGCTTTGATTTCATCTTTTTCGCGCAGGGCATTGTAGGTCTTGGCAATAAGGCGCATTTCGTATGAACCAAGTACATGCATTTTCTTTTCGCCGCGGATGCTTTTAATATCATAATCAATCGGGAGCAGGACAAGGACGCGTATTAAAATGAAAAGGCCTACCGAAGCAATAAATAAAGCTATGATTGTGCAAAGCTGAATTATAATAAAGCGGTAGAAGCGTCTCTTCTCAAGATTTTCGTTGGCAAGATGGGTTCCTAAAATGGAGTCCAATACCTTTGTTGTATAGCGGTTGATTTTATCTTTGGAATCCTGATATTCCATTCCAAAAAGGAAACTTTCTGCTGTTGTAAGCTTGTCCTCATCTGAAAGCATGAAATGACCTGAATTGATTTTTACTTCTTTAAGTTCTGCAGGGAACATTTTTTCGGGGATATTCAGGGCATGATAGATTAATGCCATAGCATACATTTCTATTTCTGCCAGCCTCTGCGATTCTTTATAGGCAAAATCCATATTAAGCTGGATTGAATCGTCTGTGTAAAATTGATTTATAAGCTCAATTGATTTTTCGCGGTTTTTGGCAACATAGTATTCATTAAAATATTTTTCTGCGTAAGAAACATCCTGCTGTACAAGAAAGAGACGTACCTGATTTGTTAAAAAGTCTGAGGTGTCTCTGAAGTCATTTACTGCCTGTGTACAACGGGCATACTTACTCATGTTTTCAATGATTGTGTTGTATTTTGTCCTGAGTCTGAAGGCCGAAACAAAAACACCGGCACAGAGGATGCAGCACAAAATGAGCATAGTAATATTGATTGTGTTAATTTTGATTCCGTCTTTGTTCGGATTATAGCTGCGTTTAGTCATTTTTCCCACCCACGTTTTACTAATACATTTATTACTGAATTTATTATAAAACAGAAAATTAAATTTGACTAGTGAAAAAGGCTTTTTTTTATAATAAAGTCCTTTGATTTGCCAGATTATTTAGGATGGTGTGGAAAATTTGGAAAGATTCAGGGGTTAGAGAGGCCAGGTTGTCTTGAGGGGTGTGGAGATACTGCCAGGTTGAGGGGAGCTGGTTGTTCAGGGCCTGCTGTACTTCTTGGGAGGGGAGCATGGTTATGGCTACTGCGGGAAGGCCGTTGGCTATGAAGCTGGCGTTGTCTGAATAATTTACAGGCAGCATGAACCATTTGCCCTTTGAAACTGTCTGCAGGATTTTTTTTGTACGTTCTTCCAGCTGAGAATACTGGGTAAGAAATTTAGTTGAAACATTGGGCGGAATTTTTGCCTGGGCTAGAATTGGAACATCGCCGCGGCCCATGCAGTCAAAAACATAAATATCGTCGTTTGTAATTCCAAGTTTGCGGAAGGTCTTTGCAAGCGGAAAGGCCCCCTGCTGGGCTACCCCTCCCTCCTGACCAAGTTCTTCTCCGTCTGTAAAGATAAGGCGGATGTTGTGAGGGGTTGGTGTATGTGGCCTTTCGACAGGCTCAGGGACCACGAGGCGTCTGGCCCACTCCATAAGACAAAAGACTGCTGCCGAATTGTCGTTGGCACCAATGCCTATGCGGTCGTAGTGAGCAATGACCGTTTTTATTCTGAACATAGGATTGTAGTGCTGCTGAGGAAACTTTACGAGAATATGATTTTTGCCTTCCAGAGGTATCACAGAAGAGTCCAGACCTCCTGCCTTGAGGTAGGCCTGTATAAAGCTGGCACGGTCACAGGAGGGAGAGATAAAATCGATGAAACTCTGTGGAATTATGTATTTTTCCATAATCATATTATCGGTAATTATTGACTGGTATCCGTAAAAAAATAAATCCTAAAGTATAAATAAGAATATTTTTCAGATTACGTGAGTTTTAGGTTTCCCTAGTTAGATTGCACGTAATTAAATAATAATACTTTTTCAGATTACGTGTGTTTTTGGCTTTCTACGCTGAAATGCACGTAATTTAAAGATTACTGCTTTGTTGTTTACGTGTGTTTTTGATTTTCTGCGTTGTATTGCACGTAATTATATGATTACTGCTTTGTTGATTAC
>JAEEGL012365010.1_pt1 | contig 12234 bp, 9 predicted proteins | sample 9134231 | NCBI WGS metagenome assembly JAEEGL01 (sample SAMN16246548, study PRJNA631951) | gut metagenome | biome: gut microbiome; feature: rumen; material: fiber-attached | host: Bos | place: Iran: Karaj | collected 2018-10
ACCAACCCCACCCGGTTCCAGCATCCCGTTGCGGGCACCTACAAGAAGGAACGCTGGGAAGCCGGCAAGAAGTACTTCTCCGTGGCCAGCGGCGGCGGCACCGGACGTACCCTGCATCCCGACAACATGGCTGCCGGTCCCGCCAGCTACGGCATGACCGATACCATGGGCCGTATGCACTCTGACGCGCAGTTCGCGGGATCTTCTTCCGTGCCTGCCCACGTCGAAATGATGGGATTCCTGGGCGCCGGCAACAACCCCATGGTCGGTATGACTGTGGCGGTGGCGGTAGCCGTGCAGGAAGCGATGAGCAAGTAATAAGTCGGGTGGCTTGTTACAGTAATAATTTAGCTTTTAAAGCGCTCCCGGGCATGGGTTCGGGAGCGTCTTTCTTTGATGACGGGTGGAGGATGTATGCCAAAGACGGTCTGGATCACCGGAGCCTCAAGCGGGCTGGGACTGCATACCGCGATGGCCCTGCGGCAGGACGGATGGCAGGTGATTGCCGGAGCGCGGAGCTTCAGGGAGGAAACGGCGGAGGACGGAACGGTCCGGCTGCCGCTGGATGTAACCCGGGAAGACAGCGTGAAGGAATTCTGCCGGAAAGCGGCCGCCATCGCGCTGCCGGATGCGCTGGTGCAGTGCGCCGGCATGCTGGTGCTGGGCAGCTGCGAGGAAACGGAGACGGAAGAATTCCGGAGGGTGATCGACACCAACTATCTGGGCATGGTCCGGATGAACCGGGAAGTGCTGCCCCTGATGCGCAAGCGCGGGGGCGGGAAGATTGTGCTGTTTTCCTCCATCAACGGGCTGCTGGGCATTCCGTTCCAGAGTGCCTATACAGCCAGCAAACATGCGATTGAAGGATACGCGGAATGCCTGGCGCTGGAAGTGAAACCTTTCGGGATCCAGGTGATGCTGGTTGAGCCGGGGGATCACCGGAGCGGGAGCGACAAATACCGTCCCCACGCCGCGGCGATGACAGACGACTCTCCGTACGCGGCGGCATACGAAAGCGCAACCCGGCAGATCCATCATGACGAGACGAACGGATCGGATCCGGATGCGCTGGGGAGAATAATTGCCCGGATCCTGGACCGGAAGCGGATTCCTTTCCGGAAGCGGATCGCAAGCGCGGATCAGCATATGGGTGTCTATATTCACCGGTTTTGCGGCGCGCGGATCAACAGCGCGGTCCTGCGGAAATACTATATCAGACAGGGGAAGTAAGAAAAGCGCATGAAGCATGCATGGAAGAGGGGACTGCTGATGCTGCTGGCGGGATTATTCCTGCTTTCAGGGGCATCCGCGGATTCTCCGGTGACGGGCCCGGGACCGGAGTGGCATCTGGATGAGAAAGGATTTCTCATCGGGGACAATCCGGGAGAGGCATGGCTGCTGGAGGATGAGGAGAACGGAATCTGGCAGTATTCCAGCGCGGACCTGTCCGTGCGGGTGACACGCTTCACGGAGCAGGCAAACAAAAAGCAGAAGCGGGTTTACTGCGTGGCGGAGGTATACGCGTCGGAGCGCTCTCCGCTGTATCCGATCCTGCATCCGCAGGTGGGCAATGATCCGGTGCCGGGCTGCCATAAGGAAAAGGCAGACAAGCTGGTGGAGAATTACCCCTCTGTACTTGCGATTTCAGACGACTATTACGGCCACCGGTACCAGACCCGGAAAACGGGCGCCAAGTGGCCGACCGGAATTATCATCCGGAACGGGAAGATCCTTTTTGACAAAACCCGGGACAGCAGCAGGAAAGCGGAATTTCCCCCGCTGGACACGATGGCGGTTTATCCGGACGGAAGCCTGAAGGTCCGTGTATGCGACGAGCTGACCGCGGAGGAATACCTGGCGGAAGGCGCGACGAATGTATTTTCCTTCGGCCCCTGGCTGATCCGGAACGGGGAGGTCAATGAAAAAGGAGCAACCGGGAAGAAGGCCACTTATTCGACACTGCGCTATAACTCCAGCGGGCGGGCTGTGATCGGGATGGTGGAACCGTTCCACTATATCCTGATTGTGGTCGGACGGCCGGATAAGAATAAATATCTCGGCGCGAACGGGGACTGGCTGATCGCGAAGCTCCAGGAATACGGATGCGTGGAAGCGTTCAACCTGGACGGCGGCGGAACAGCCTGCATGGCGTTCAACGGAAAGGTGATTATCCGGGGCGACAATTCAAAGCGCCCGCTGTGCGGAATGATTGCCTTCGGAAACCTGGAATAAGGAAAAGGAGCAGCTCATGAAAGCTGCTCCTTTTGATTTGCTGTTTTTACGGTCAGGAGAAGGGGACCCAGACACCAAGATAACCTTCCTCGTTGCGATCTGCTTTATAAAGCCAGGTGGCCCGGCGGTCAGAATAGCTCTGCTCGAAATGGTCGCCTTCCGGATTGATGAAGGTGAGGGCAGCACCGCAGGGGGACACCGGGACATTGTCGCCTTCCTGGAAAAGATGGAAGTTGCCGCCGGTGACCATGAAACGGGAATGGTTATTGCCGATGAGATAGCGTTCGCCGGCCAGGAGATCGCCGGACAGGTCGCCGCTCTCCACACGGGTGTCACAGGCGCCGTTCAGGCTGCCGAAACCGGCCAGGCGGTTGCCTTCGCCGTGGATCCGGATTTTCGTATCCCGGATGACGAATTTCGCTTCGCCGTTGAAGGTGCCGAGAATGGCGCCGGAATCGCAGCGGACATTGGCATTCAGGCTGCCGCCGGAAAGAAGGACGTCTGCGGTGCCGGTCATGGTGCCCACGCCGGTGGCCCGTTCACAGGCGGCGGAAAGAATGAAGTTGCCGGACATCCGGATTTCAGCGGCGCCGGAATGGGATCCGATAAGCACTGCGTCATTGCCTTCCATATGGACGTTGACAGGCACATTGTTGATTTCAATATGAATATCGCCGGTGGAGGAGCCGATACCGGTGACTGTGACGCCGGAAGCGGACAGATCGATGGTACCGCTGCGGATAAAGATGCCTTCACCTGCGCTGACACCGCCGCCGATACAGGCGGTCTTGTCCCCGGAGGCGCGGACAACTATCGTTCCGGTGGATTCGAGGATGATGGTGCCGAAGGGATCGTTGCAGTTGGAGCCGAGGCCGACAGAGTAATTCCGCGTATTGTGCACCAGGAGATTGCCGTCCCCGCGGACGGTCAGCCTGCTGCTGCCCGGAACGATGATTCCGTCACGGTTCAGCGTGTTATGGCCGGTCAGGTTCAGGAGCAGGCTGCTGTTGTTGCCGACACGGATGCAGGGCTCTGTGGAGCCGGTGAGGTTCACATTCTCAAAGGTCAGGGTGACATCCGAATCATCGGAGATGCGGATAGTCATATCCACGCTGTGGGACTTTTCACCCTGGAGGGTATAGGAACCGGACTGCAGGATGATGCAGGCATACTTGCGGACGGCAAGATCCAGCAGGTCGATGGTTTCGCCGGGCTCGGGATTGTAGAAGAGCAGTTCCTTGTTGCCCTGGGCCACATGGATATTCTCTTCCCGGATCTCGTGAAGCACCTTGTCCGAAACGGATTTGGCCGGAACTTCGGAAGGACGGCCGGTGTAGAATCCCTGGATGAGATCGATCCCGCAGTCAATGACCGTGCGGAGCTCGTCGGAGGTTTCAACACCTTCCGCCAGGGCGCGGATGCCGTTCTGATGCGCGAAATCAATGGTGTTCCGGACAAAGAGGCGCCGGTTGGCGTCTGTCGCGATGCCGGCAATCAGGCCCCGGTCGATCTTGATGATCTGGGGAGAATAGCGCAGGAGGTTCAGGATATTGGAATGGCCGGTGCCGAAATCATCAATGGCGATCTGCGTCTGCGCGCCGGGCTTGCAGACGCGCTTGAGCCGCTCCAGTTCCTCGTCCGACGTGGGGTTATCCTCCGTGAGCTCGAAGACGAAACAGTCCAGGAAGCTTTCATACTTGCCGATGATGGCGCTGCAGTCGTCCTCGTTCAGGAAGAAACCGGGGATCGTATTGATGAAAACCTTGCAGCCGTTGAAGTCGGAATAATTGCGGACATAGCGTTCCATGATGCCGAACACGGTGGCGTGCTCAACCTCATACAGGCGGCCCCGCTCCCGGGCAATTCGCAGGATTTCCAGCGGAGCCAGGTTAATGATGGAGTCGGTGCGCATGAGGGCTTCATAGGCGTAGATATGACCGCTGTGCGCGTCGATAATCGGCTGGAAATGGAAGCGGAACAGGTTCTTCTCCATGAGGAGGTTGAAGGTGCTGTTCTGCGTATCGCTGATGCCGGACTGCTGTGAGTCATCCGGGTTGCCGGCGCGCAGGCGGTTCAGGTACATCTCGCCGACAGCCAGGCTGATGAGGCTTTCCAGCGGAACGGGTTTCCAGCGGCGGTCCAGATGGGTGACGCCGCTGCTGACTTCCAGGAAATACGGCTTGGAAGTGCCGGAGTTATACTGCTCGATCTGGCGGAAGAAGGCATTGCCGTTCCGGACAACGAGCGCAGCCAGGTCGGATTCGTCCACCGGCGCGTCCACAACGGCGAACTGGTCTTCGCTGATGCGGGCGATATGCAGCGCTTCCGGGTTCGCACTCAGGAGTGCGCGGGTCACGGTGCGGACCACGTCTTCCGTTTCCGCCATACCATAGGTTTCATAAATCCAGGAATAACGCGGGAGGCTGTAGACCGTAACGGAAAGCAGCCGCTCCCGGGCATTCGGCTGAGCGATATACTGCTCATACCAGCGGGTGAGGCCTTTCAGGTTGGAAAGGCCGGCGATGCTGTCGATGTACAGGTTGTTTTCCAGCTTGGCGACAAGCTGCTGCTGGCGCACCCGCCCGAGCTGGACGGAGGCGATCAGGTTCAGCACGTCGGACAGGCGCTTGATGAGCTGGGCATCCACATCCAGGTTCTCCGTATGGGCGGCGTAGTAGCCGCAGACGCGGACATCGGAATGGACGATATTCAGGACGGTGACGCCGGAAGAGGATTCGGAAGGCAGCGGCATATCCCGCAGGTAGACCTTGCGCAGGGCCGGCGGATGATCCGCTTCGCAGTGGGGGATCATGATCAGCTCATCTTCCGGATGATCGGGCATGTGCACCGTATCCGGATTGGATTCCAGGAGGCTCCGGTTCAGATACAGCGCGGAACCCGGCAGGAGGAGAACCGCCAGGCGGCCCAGGAAGCCATAAAGGTCCTTTTCCTCCAGCAGCTGATCCACCACATAATACAGCGTATTCTCATGGTTGAAGAGGGCTTCGGTTTTGTGGAGGGTATGAATTCCGGTGAAGCGTTCATGAACGAAGGGGGCACAGCCGCAGGAGCCCGTGAGAACGGTTTTGTACTGATGGGTGAGAACGGGCGGTTCTTTTTCCTCCTTCGAAGGATCAAAGGAGAGGATCCGGTCCATCACCAGGCGGGCGAGCTCTCCCGGATTGCTGGCACAGGTGGTCAGCTGCGGCTGGATCAGGTAGGCGGTGGGCGTGCCGTCAAAGCCGGTGACGATCACATCCTCCGGGATGCGGATGCCGGCGCGCTGCAGGAAATCACAGATGGCGGCAGCCATGCTGTCATTGGCGCAGAAGATCGCACGTGGCAGCTTTTCCCGCTCTTCCACCAGGGACTGGACGATCTGCACAGCGATGACATCCAGATAATTCCCGTATGCATAGAATTCCTCACCGCAGGGGAGGCCGAACTCTTCCATGACTTCCTGCCAGCAGCGGAGGCGGAGGGAAGAATTGTCTTCTCCCTTCAGGCCGGCGATGTAAAAACAGTCACGTACCTGATGATCCCGGATGATATGGCGGATGAGCTCCTTATACGGCTCCGCATAATCATCGATAATGCTGGTGCACAGGGGATGGCGGCCGCCGAGATAAAGCACGGGAATCTTCTGTTCCCGGGCGCAGTGAATCATGCGGTCAAGCTGCTCGGGATCATAGATGTCCCCATGCAGAATGATCAGGGCGGAAAGACGGTCATACCGGATCATGTCATAGATACAGCCGGTAATGTTGCCGCCGTGATGGGACCAGTACCAGTCCATGGATGAATTGAAAACAAGCAGGGCGTATCCCGCGTCACGGGCCACGCGGTCCAGCTCGCACAGGAAATCATCCTTCAGAAAGGTATGGGCCTGCGCCATGCACAGACCGATCCATTTCGGATTGTCAGAGACGTTGACACGCTCTTCCATGTGTACCTCCGGAAAGCTGATCAGAATGCGGAATGCATCCTGTACAATCTCTTTTGACAACTGTCTGGGAATTAAAATGCTTCAGGTTATGTTTATCAGAGTATGGTGAGTATAACATAAAGTCCGCGGAAAAGGAACAAGCATTGTGAAAAGAAAAAAAATAAGGTATACTGACACCTGCGTGCAAAAAGCGCGCGGTGAGTTCGAAACCATCCTCACCTAAAACAAAACTAAGGAGAAAAAGAGAAAATGAGGAAGAACTATGCCCTGCAGGTTGCAACCGGCGGCATTATCGCCGGGCTGTACATTGTGATAACCATACTTGTGGCACCTATAGCGAGCGGTCCGATCCAGATCCGTATCTCCGAGGCGCTGACAATCCTGCCGATTTTTACTCCCATGGCAATTCCGGGTTTGACGATCGGATGCGTGCTTGCGAACCTGTTTACCGGCTGCGTGCTTGAGGATATCATTTTTGGATCACTAGCGACGCTGATCGGCGCATTTGGAACGCGGCTGCTGCGGAAGCATCCCTATCTTGCCTGGATTCCGCCGGTGGTCAGCAATATGGTGATTGTTCCGATTGTGCTGTTGAAGGCTTATCATGTGGAAGAAGCATGGTGGTATCTGGTATTAACTATCGGAATCGGCGAAATTATCAGCTGCGGCATACTGGGGCTGCTGCTTTATCAGGCAGTGCGGAAACTGCCTGAAAAACTGACGGGGGATATTTTCCCTGACATGGAAAGATAACCGGATTTGCGGATGATACAGACGTTCCGGAAACTGCGGGACAAAAAAGATGAACCGGGACCTGCAGCCGGTGCGGGACGCGGAGGTCAATATGAAAAACACCTTTGGCAGCAGTGTCTGCGTGACACTGTTCGGCGAAAGCCACGGAGCGAAAATCGGCGCTGTGCTGGACGGCATGGCTCCCGGGATTCCGGTGGATGAAGACCTGATCCGGCATCAGCTGGATCTGCGCCGTCCTGCCGGGCGGACCGGAACGGCGCGCCGCGAGGCGGATGCGTTCGAGATTGTCAGCGGCGTGTTTGAGGGAAAGACGACCGGCACGCCCATTGCCATCCTGATTCCCAACGCGGACATCCGGAGCGGGGATTACGTGCGGGGCGCGCTGCGGCCCGGGCATGCGGACTATACCGCGCATATCAAATACCACGGATATGAGGATTACCGCGGCGGAGGACATTTCAGCGGCCGGATTACCGCGGCGCTGACGGCTGCCGGCGCGATTGCCGTGGGAGCGCTGCGGCGGAAGGGAATCCTGATCGGAACGCACGTAGCCCGGTGCGCCGGTATTGAGGACGCGCCGTTTACGGACCCGGCACATCAGATTGAACAACTGAACAAAAGCGCTTTCGCCGTGCTGGACGCGGCGAAGGGCGAAGCGATGCGCGCGGCGATTGAGAAAGCGGCGGAGGACGGCGACAGCGTCGGCGGCGTGCTGGAAACCGTTGTGACGGGCATGCCGGCCGGCGTCGGGGAACCCTGGTTCGACACGCTGGAGAGTATGCTTTCCCACGCGCTTTTTTCCATTCCTGCGGTTAAGGGCGTGGAATTCGGTGACGGATTCGCCCTGGCGGAGATGCGGGGCAGTGAAGCGAACGACCCGTGGATCCTGAAGGACGGAAAAACACAGACGCGGACAAACCGCAACGGCGGAATCAACGGCGGAATATCCAACGGGATGCCGATCCTGTTCCGCTGCGCGGTGAAACCCACCCCCTCCATCGCGCTGCCGCAGGCGACTGTGAACGCAGAAGGAACGAAAGAAGAAACGCTGACGATTACCGGAAGGCATGATCCGGCCATTGTGCACCGGGCCCGGGTGGTGGCGGACAGTGTGACGGCGCTGACGCTGTGCGACGCGCTGGCGCTGCGGTTCGGGACAGACTGGATGGCGGGGGATCCGGCATGATTTACGGACTGATCGGGGAAAAGCTGGGGCACAGCTTTTCCGCGGAGATACACCGCCGGCTGGGACCGGAGCCGTACGAGCTGACGGAACTTGCGCCGGAAGCGGTGGGCCCTTTCCTGCAGGAAAGAAACTTCCGGGGAATCAATGTGACTATTCCCTATAAACAGACGGTGATCCCCTGCCTGGATGCCATCAGCGAAACCGCCCGGGAGATCGGTGCGGTTAACACGATCATCCGGCGGGACGGAAAACTGTACGGAGACAATACGGATGCCGCAGGGCTGACGATGCTGCTGCGGCGGACCGGCGCGGACCCGGCAGGGAAGAAAGTGCTGATCCTGGGAACGGGCGGCACCAGCCTCACGGCGATGTACGCGGCGAGGAAGCTCGGCGCGCGGGCGGTGATCCGGGTGAGCCGCAACGGACGGGAGGATGCCGTAACCTATGAGCAGGCCGCGGCGGAGCACCGGGACGCGCAGATCCTGATTAACACTACCCCCTGCGGGATGTATCCGCAGGTGGACGGCTGTCCGGTGGACCTGGCGGATTACCCGGACCTGGAAGCGGTGGCGGACGCGGTATACAATCCGCTGCGAACCAACCTGATCCTGGCGGCCCGGAAACGCGGCATTGCGGCGGAAGGCGGACTGTTCATGCTGACGGCCCAGGCGGTGCGGGCGGCGGAGGAGTTCCGGGGAATCACATATCCGGAAGGAACCGCGGACCGGATTTACCGGGAGCTGCTGGGTGAGAAGGAGAATATCGTCCTGACCGGAATGCCGGGAAGCGGAAAGAGCACGGTATCCGCCGTGCTGCAGGCCCGGACCGGGCGGGAAGCGGTCGATACGGATATGCTGATTGAACGGAAGGCCGGAAAGACCATCCCGGAAATTTTCCGGGAGGAGGGCGAAAAGGCTTTCCGGGATCTGGAAAGCGCGGTGATCGCGGAGGTTTCCGCCAGGGGCGGACAGATTATCGCCACCGGCGGCGGCGCGGTGCTGCGGCCGGAGAATGTACGGGCGCTGCAGCGGAACGGACGGCTGATCCTGCTGGAACGAGCCGCGGAGACGCTGATGCCGACGGACGACCGGCCGCTGGCGGACACACGGGAGAAAATGGACCGGCTGTGGCGGGAACGCGAGCCGGTTTACCGCGCGGCGGCGGACCTTACGGTGAAACTCAGCGGCACGCCGGAGGAAGCGGCCGCAGAGATAGAAAGCAGGTGGCAGGCATGAAAATCCTTGTGATCAACGGACCGAACCTGAATATGCTGGGCATCCGGGAACCGGAGATGTACGGCCGGGAAACCTATGCGGACCTGCTGGCAAAAATCCGGAAACACGCGGAAGAAAAACTGGTGGAAGTATCGTTCTTTCAGTCGAACCACGAGGGGGCCCTGGTGGACGCGATCCAGGAAGCCTATGGGAAGCAGGACGGAATCATCCTGAATCCGGGCGCTTACACCCACACCAGCGTGGCGCTGCTGGACGCGCTGAAGACGGTCGGAATCCCTACGGTGGAAGTGCACATCACGGATGTGAACACCCGGGAGGAATTCCGGAAGATCAGCTATGTGCGGGCAGCCTGCGTAAAGACGATTTCCGGCCACGGGACGGACGGATACCTGGAAGCGATGGACTATCTGGCGGGAGGCAAAGCAGCATGCGGGCAGTGATAAAGCCCGGAGCGCTCCGGGGTGTGACTGCCGCGCCGCCGTCGAAATCCATGGCGCACCGGATGCTGATCTGCGCGGCCCTGGCGGAAGGTGAAAGCCTTGTGCAGCCGATTGAACTGTCGGAGGATATCCTGGCGACGATGGACGGGCTGCGGGCACTGGGCGCCGGCATCGTACAGGAGGGGGACGCGCTGCGCGTTACAGGCTGCCGTCCCGCGGAGGCGGAAAGCGGAGTGATTCCCTGCCGGGAGAGCGGGAGCACGCTGCGGTTCCTGCTGCCGCTGTGCCTGCTAAGCGGGAAGGAAATGACGCTGACCGGCAGCGAACGGCTGCTGAGCCGGCCGCTGGATGTATACGAGACGCTGTGCGCGGAACGGGGATTCAGCCTGGAAAGGACAGCGGAAGGGATCCGGGTCCGGGGAAAGCTGACACCCGGTGAATACACGGTGCGGGGTGATCTGTCCAGCCAGTTCCTGACGGGACTGCTCTATGCGCTGAGCCTGCTGGACGGGGAGAGCGAAATCCGGATCCTGCCGCCGATCGAGAGCGAACCGTACCTGGAAATGACGCTGGAAGCCCTGGCGGAAGCCGGGGTGCCGGCGAAACGGCCGGAGAAGGAGCAGCTCGTGATTCCCGGCGGGCAGCGGTTCAGGGCCGGACAGAAGACCGTGGAGGGAGACTGGTCGAACGCCGCGTTTTTTGAGGCGCTGCGGCAGGCCGGGAACGACCTGCGGATCACCGGCCTGCGGGAGGACAGCCTGCAGGGCGACAAGGTCTGCCGGGAGTATTTCCGGCGGATCCGGGAAGGCGGCGCCTGCGTGGATGTGACGGACTGTCCCGATCTTGCGCCGGTGCTGATGGCGTTTGCGGCCATGTGCGGCGGTGCCAGGCTGGAAGGAACACGGCGCCTGCGGTTCAAGGAAAGCGACCGGGGACAGGCCATGGCGGAAGAACTGGCGAAGTTTGGCGTCGCCGTGACCATCGGGGAAAACGCGATTGAGGTAGGCGGCGGACTGAAGGCACCGATGGAAATCCTGCAGGGCCATAACGACCACAGGATTGTCATGTCCCTGGCGGTGCTCTGCACCCGGACGGGCGGAACGGTGGACGGCGCGGAGGCGGTGCGGAAGAGCTTCCCAGGATTCTGGGACGCGATGCGGGCCCTCGGCGCGCGGGTCAGTTTTTAGTTGTTAGTTGCGTGTGATCGCTATGCTTAAGCATATTTGACGAAGAAGGATTTGAGACTATGGACTGGATTAACAGGGATCAGAACATCCTGATCGTGGGGCTCGGGCTGATGGGCGGAAGCTACGCCAGAGCCCTGAAGCGGCTGCGCTACCGCGTGACGGCGATGGACCGGGATCCGGAAGCCATCGCGTACGCGCTGCAGGAACATATGATTTCAGACGGATCGGCGGAGGATGACGGGCGGCTGATCCGGGAGGCGGACGCGATTATCTTCGCGCTGTATCCGGGAATCTTCCCGGAATGGGTGGAGACGCACCGGCATCTGTTCAAAAGCGGGACCATGATCACGGATGTGACCGGCGTCAAGAGCTGCATCGTTTACAGGATCCAGGAGCTGATGCCGGAAGGCGTGGAGTTTATCGCGGCGCATCCGATGGCCGGACGGGAACTGAGCGGCGTGCAGCACAGCGACGACCGGATTTTCCGGGACGCCAACTATATTGTCGTACCCACGGATAAAAATACGGCAAAGGGCATTGAATGGTGCGGCATGCTGGGAAGGATGCTGGGCTGCGGGCGGATTTCCGTGCTGAGTCCGGAAGAGCATGACGAGATGATCGCCTTTGTTTCGCAGCTGACCCACTGCATTGCCGTATCGCTGATGACCTGCAGCGACAGCACCCATCTGGCGGACTACACCGGAGACTCTTTCCGGGACCTGACGCGGATCGCCCGGATCAACGACAAAATGTGGAGCGAACTGTTCATGATGAACCGGGAGCCGCTGCTGAAGCAGATGGATACTTTCCTGGAGGAAATGACCCGTTTCCGGGAGATGCTGGCGGCGGGAGATACGGAGGGCATGCGGGCGAAAATGCGCCTGTCCACAGAGCGGCGGGCCATGTTCGACAAGCGGTCCTGAAAAGTGGTATACTGACAGAAACGGCGGATTGAAGGAGGAGACCTTATGGCTGTCTATCATCGGGTTCTGCTGAAACTGAGCGGGGAAGCGCTGAAATCGGACAAGGATCTGTTTGATTTCGAAAAAGTGAACTGCGCGGCCGGTATCATCCGGAAGATGCATGATATGGGCACGGAGATCGGGATTGTGATCGGCGCGGGCAATATCTGGCGCGGGCGGCAGGGCCCTGCCGCGAACATGGATGCCGTGACAGCGGACCAGATGGGCATGCTGGGGACCATGATCAACTGCCTGTGCATGGCGGACGCGCTGCGGAAAGCCGGGCTGGATGC
>JAEEGL013072533.1_pt1 | contig 12234 bp, 9 predicted proteins | sample 9134231 | NCBI WGS metagenome assembly JAEEGL01 (sample SAMN16246548, study PRJNA631951) | gut metagenome | biome: gut microbiome; feature: rumen; material: fiber-attached | host: Bos | place: Iran: Karaj | collected 2018-10
TACAACACAGACCTGAAAGTACCTTAACATGACAGACGTATTTGTGATTAATAACGGTATTTACTCCGCTTTTCGACTGTATATTGAACACCTGCAACAGGCAATAAAAAAGTAAACATGGCAAAACCATGATTCAGGAACTGTTAAACGATCGCAAAAGTTGACCACCTAAACGAATTAAAGTTGACCACCTGCAAACAAGAAAAAACAGACAACGGAGTGGTCATGAAAAAAGCCAAAAATCGTAAAATGCCGGAATATCTAGTAAGGAAAAAACGGTATTACAAGATGTTTGATTCAATCTTTCAAAATCAGATCAATGAACTTTCTAAACAAGGACAGTCAATCAGGGGAATAGCCAGAAAATTAGGAATTTCAAGGCAATCTGTTCGGCTCCGAATCTCAATAATCTGTCCTTGTGCGTAAGAACCAGTCTTTTTACATTATTATCAAGAAGCTTATTGATCAGGGATGTCAGTCCTTTCCTGTAATAATTCATCCCTGAACCGAGAGCGGTCATAAGCTCATACTTATATCCGTGTTCAGCACAGTACCGTTCCAGAACCCGAGCCTATCTTTTGAGATCTTCTTTCTGATCATGTGAACTTACTCTGGCGCAGGCGACTGTGATTCCTTCATCCTTTTCTGTTTGTGGAAGCTCTTTCCCGCTAATCCTCAGGATTGTTTCCTGACTGTACCTCCTTGTCCCACCCCGGAGAAATACTGTCAGGCTTTAATTTTCCTGATTTTTCCCAATTGCGTAAGGTTTGTACATGTACACCAAGTAATTCAGCTACCTGACCAATTGAAATAATTTTACTCATTGCAGGTATACCTATAAATATTTTTAATATATTACAAACTATTTACAGATTTATTAAAACAATTACAAACCGGAGTTAATAAGCAAATATTATTCTTCCGCCTTTTCTATCTTAATGGCACATACCTTGTATTCCGGAATACGGGCAAATTTATCAAGAACCGCATTGGTGAGTACATTGGCAAAGGCGTCAGAAAAATGGAACGGCATCCATGTTTCACCAACGGACACTTTGTCTCCCACTCTCGCTTTGGAAACAACGCTTCCTCGCCTTGAAGTGAGTTTCACAGAATCCCCATCGGAAATACCAAGTCTCAGTGCATCCTCGGTATTGATTTCAATAAAGGATGAACCTGACTTTTCAACAAGTCCCGGAGTCCTTCCTGTCATGGCCATGGCGTTGTAATGATAAAGAACTCGACCGGTCATTAGGATGAACGGATAATCGTCATCCGGAAGTTCCATACTTTCCCGGTACGGAGCAGGATAAAACAGTCCAAGACCTCTGGCGAATTTCTCGGTATGGAGAATCGGGGTTCCAGGATGATTCTTGTCAGGGCACGGCCACTGCAGTGATTCCCCGGCATCCAGACGTTTATGGCTGATACCTCCGAAACTCGGGGTAAGGGAGGCAATTTCATCCATGATTTCGTCAGCACGGAGATACGGCTGCGGATATCCCATGCGGTTCATGATATCTGTAAAGATGTCGGTATCGAGACGCATTTCACCTTCAACGGTAACGGCTTTTCTGACTCTCTGCACACGGCGTTCGGTATTGCTGAAGGTACCTTCCTTCTCGGCATAACTTGTTCCCGGCAGAATCACGTCGGCATACTTCGCTGTTTTCGTCATAAAGAGATCGCAGAGCACGAGAAAATCAAGACTTTCCAAAGCCTTAATCACATGTCCCTGATCCGGATCGGAAACCACCGGATCCTCTCCAAAAATAAAGAGTCCTCTTATTTCCTTTCTTACAGCCGAAGGAAAAACATCGGTTGCGTGAAGTCCGGGCTTTCTGCTTAATTTTACGTTCCAGGCCTTCTCGAATTTCTCTACCACTCTTTCATTCGTAACCTTCTGGTATCCTGGAAAATCCCCTGGAAGAGCTCCCATGTCACATGCCCCCTGAACGTTGTTCTGTCCACGGAGAGGATTTACCCCACAACCGCTTTTACCGATCTTTCCCACAACCATTGCCAGATTGGAAAGTGACATTACGCCCTCGGTGCCGGAAGAGTGCTCGGTTACCCCCAGACAGTAGATAATCGGAGCCTTTTTGGCTTTTGCATACATTCTTGCCGCCTCACAGAGCTGATCCACGTCTATGTTGCAGATTTCAGCCACCTTTTCGGGAGTGTAATCCTTTACGATTTCCTTAAGTTCCTCAAAACCTTCAGTTCTTTCCCTGATGAATTTTTCATCCGCAAGACCTTCGTTTATGATTATGTTAATCATGCCGTTGGCAAAGGCCACATTGGTTCCAGGCTTTAATCTGATGTGAATGTCCGCATCCTTTGACAGTCTGATCTTTCTGGGATCCACCACGATGAGATGGGTTCCTCTTGCCACAGCCTGTCTTATCTGCATGCCGATCACGGGATGGGCTTCTTCGGGATTTGACCCTACCAGCATTATGAGATCCACATCATTGGTAATGTCGCCTATTGGATTGGTCATGGCCCCCGAGCCCAGTGTCATGGCCAGCCCTGCCACGGTTGCGGAATGACATACTCTGGCACAGTTATCCACGTTGTTGGTTCCGAAAGCGCAGCGGACCATTTTCTGGAGCATATAGCAGTCCTCGTTCGGTGAACGGGAACATGCAAAGCCCGCCAGAGAATCAGCGCCGTACCGTTCCTTAATCTCACCGAATTTCATTGCTATGAGATCCAGAGCCTCATCCCATGAAGCCTCACGGAATTCACCTGTTTCCCTGTTTCTGATTAACGGATGCTTCAGACGGTCTGGAGAATTTACGAAATTGAAGGAACCGAAACGTCCCTTAACACATAAAAGCCCTCTGTTGGACGGACCTTCGGCCGGTTGCACGTCCACAATTTTGTTGTCCTTAACCATGAGATAAAACTGACATCCCGTGGCACAGTGCGGGCAGGTGGTAAGAACTCTGTTCACATTACCAGTCTGATACTTGCCCATGTTCTTTGCCACCAGAGCTCCGGTAGGACACACTGTGGCACAGTTGCCGCACAGTTCACATTCGGTATTCTTCCAGTCCTGACCAAAAGGTGCGTCAATAAAGGTTCTGGTTCCGATTTTTGAAGCATTGAGCACCCCGTTTCCGACTCTTCTGCTGCAGACACTGACGCAGCGCTGACAGCCTATGCACAGTTCCGGATAATATGCCAGGAAAGGATTATCTGTTTTTGACGGAAGTTTCGCATCATCGCTGGAATAAGGGTTAACTGTCGGAAGTTCAAATTCCGTGGCAAGCTTCTGCAAGTCACAGTCACCGCTCTTGCAGCAGCTTAAACAGCGTACAGTGTGGTGTGCGAGAATCAGCTGCAGTACGAACTGTCTGGAAAGTTTTACCTTTTCGGAATCGGTTTCTACCGACATTCCCTGCCAAACCTTGGTGTTGCATGCAGGAAACAGATGGGAATGTCCTTTAACTTCAACGACACACATTCTGCAGGCACCGATTTCATTTACGTCCTTGAGATAGCAGAGTGTCGGAATGTATATTCCGTGCTCTTTTGCAACCTCAAGAATGGTTCTGCCGGCAACGGTCTCAATGTTGATGCCATTAATCACCAGATTAACCTTTTCAGTCATTATACGAGTCCTCCCTTCATGGTTCCGCTACCAAAGACATCACATCTCAGACACTTGCTGCACTCCTGCATTGCCTCTTCATGAGACATGCTGTTTTCAACCGGACAGAAGCTCTTCTTTCTTTCCCTTGCAGACTTCTCTGTCAGGTTAACCCTGCCGTAGTGACTGCGCATGTTGCTTTGTACATGAGGAATTTCTATATTAAGACGATAGGCATGGTGGAATCCGAGGTATTCGTCTATGTTCATGGCGGCCACCTTTCCTGCGCCGATGGCCATAATTGCGGTTGCAGGGCCGCTGACGCAGTCCCCGCCCGCAAATACACCTGGATGGTCCTTCATGGCCGTGGTATTGTCGACAATGAAAGTTCCCCTGTTGGTAAGCCCGTATCCGGAAAACGGTTCCGAAACAATGGCCTGACCGATGGCCATGAAAATCACGTCGCACGGAATCTCGTAAGGTTCCTTGGCGGCATCACGCACTGACGGAAGTCCGGTGTGCTCGTCATAATGACCTGTAATCTGTGGTTTGGTGATAAGCGCCACCACATTGCCGTTTTCATCAACCTTAATCTCTGAAGGCGCGTACATGGTCATAAGTTCCACCCCCTCCTCTATGGCCCCCTGAATTTCAGAAGGCAGGGCCGTCATATCGACCTGTCTTTCACGAACGGCAAGCGTTACTGAAGCGGCTCCGCAGCGAATGGCGGACCGGGCACAATCCATGGCCACGTTGCCGCCGCCTATAACCACGACGTTTTTGCCGGTGAAATCAGGAAGATCGCCGTGACCTATGCGGTCAAGCATTTCCACGGCGGACGCCACGTTCGGATTGTCGTAATTCTTTATCGGAATCACCTTGCCGCTCTGGGCACCAATAGACAGATAAACGGCATCGTATTCCTTTTCGAGCTGTTCCGCAGTTATATCCTTTCCTATCGGAGAATTAAGACGCACTTCTATGCCGCCCACGGCCAGAAGTGCTGCGATGTCCTGATCCAGTCTGTCCTTGGGGAGTCGGTAATTCGGAATCCCGTATCTCAGCATTCCGCCGAGTTTCTCCTTGGCTTCGTATATAACCACGGAATGCCCCATGCGTGCCAGAAAATATGCGCAGGTAAGCCCCGAAGGTCCGCCGCCCACGATGGCAATCCTCTTACCGGTGGGCACGTTTCTCGGAGGAGTGTCCACGGCATCCACCGGAATCTGGTCTACGGCAAATTTTTTAAGACCGCGAATGTTTATTGCCGAATCAATCAGTGTTCTGCGGCACTGCAGTTCGCACGGTCTTTCGCAGACGAAAGCGCATGCGGTGGGAAAAGGATTGTCCTCACGGATAAGATTGATGGCATCGGCGTAGCGTTCGGCACCTATGAGAGAAATATATCCCGGAATGTTCACGTTGGCGGGACAGTTGTACATGCACGGAACCTTTACCGATACATTGGACTGACAGCGGTGATGCTCTATGTGGTAAAGATATTCATCCTTAAAGTTCTTGATGTTTGTCAGTACCATGTAGGCGGCTTCGTAGCCGATGGCGCAGTCCGCCGTTTCCTTGATATTCTGAGCCAGCCACAGCATATCAACGTAAAGATCCATGTCGGCACCACCGTCAAGAACCTTCTGCATCATTTTTTCCAGCTGTTCGAGTCCCTTGGCGCATGGAACGCACTTACCGCAGGTCTGACTGCGGGCGGTACGCAGGTAAGCTATGTGGCTTGATATGCAGCATACCCCCGGAGGGTTTGCCAAAACCCTTTTTTGAAAAGTTGACAAAAAACTGTTGAGAAGCCTGCTTCTCTGGGTGTTTTTCAGTTCCTGTTTTTTATACATTGAATGCTCCCCATAACCGGTTATGTATTTTTATTATCCGTGGGATGTTAAGTTTGTTTTTATTCCGGCATGCGGTACATGCCGGACCTTAAATGTTCATTAAACCCGGTGTCCGATCCGGCATGTCATGCAGAGGCTTACGGCCTGAAAACAAAGGTTCTCAGATGAATGCGGACGGAAAAAAAGGACACTTAAAGATTCTAACACGTGATGTCTAATATTTAGTCAGAAAACGGTGGCCTGATGGCCATTGTTTGATAGAGTTAAAAAAAGATGAAGCAACTGCGCCGGAGTCTTATAAATCCTACATGTATCACTGTTTTTATAAGACTTTTCCGCATGCTTCCCCAGAAGACGGAACCTGACGGAAAACCGGGGCGGAAGCCGGTGAAAAAAGCCGTCTCAGCGGCATTTGCCAGTCTGAATCGAAATTTATTTATATTGTAAACCCCTTTACTACAGATCTACACCGAGAAGCTTATACAATGGAGATAACTTCCTCTTTAAACTTTTGCTTCTCATGATTCGAAGTATAATTTTTACTGCTGTTTTCAGTAGAATTACCATCAAGTCGACATTTAAAAAATACTTTCTGGTTAACATCGAGCCTGATTTTCTTTTTAAGTGGCATCGGAGAGGAGTGCTTTAATTTTGTCCCCGCCAGTATCTGTCAATCATTCTCTGCATGTTGGCTCTTCCCACAGGATTAGCCGTATGTATTTTTATTTTATAATATGTTTCTCTTTCAACTAAAAAATCCAGAAGTTTGATGGCATCACCCCCGTCACCGGCGTAGTCTCCAAGGTCATGATCAAGATTCAGTTCTTCAATGAATACGGCATATTTTTCACACTGTCTGATTTTATTTATAGTCTCATTAACACTGTGACAGTGGCAGTAACCTTCAGGCGCCTCCCGTTCATCGTCCAGCCATATTTTTATTTTGCAGGAAAATCGCAGCAGACGCTCAGGTTTTATATATCTGTATTCGTTGCTTTTGGTATTTATCTGCTGTTCCTCCGAAGTAGACAGCAGATATTTGACTGCAGGATAAGTATAAAGATTATTCCATGCTTCTTTATATGTTGCTTCCGCTTCGCAGTACATCGCAGTGCGCACCAGTCCTTCTTCATCAACAAGATCATCTTTCTGAAGCCGTGCACTTAATACTTTGAGCAGTCTGAATTTGTTTTCTATAGGTTGTCTGCAATATTCAAGATCGTATATGTGAGGTGTGTTATCAACTAAAAAATTCGTTAATTTTTCATCACTCAGATAATAGGCTTCGACACATATATCAGAACAGTCAACTCCTCTGCAGAGCTTTTCATCAGGAAATGTTTTAATCATTACAAATGGATCAAAACCATGAGTATATCCTGCATATCTGGCATCCGCACTGCAGGTAAGAATATCTCCGCACCTGAAAGGCGTTGGCAGATAAATCATCAAGGAGTCAGTAGTGTAATCTTCATATGGTTCATCTGTAATGCGGGAACCGTAAATATTTAATATTTTAAGATCCGCATTCAGATAAGCAACAATCTGTCGGCAGGTATTGTCAGTTTTTCCCTGATGACTGTTGGCATCGAAAAAAAATATTTTTTGTATTTTTACGACCGTAATTTTCTGTTCATTAAGGTATTGTTCCTTGAGATAGGAGACGGCACTGTCAAAATCCGTAAAACTGAATTCAATTTCGAAATATTCTTCACTGTCGTTCAGATCCAGATAACTGATGCGGTAATATGACTTATTGTCTTTAATTTTCAAAAGATCTGTAAGGTTCTGATAATGTTTTAATAAACTGAATACAAATTCGTGAAGACTGATTACTTCATCTTCCAATCTGTTTTTAGAGCAACTGGTATCCTTTCGAATCCAGTAACACGGATTTCTGATAATAACTTTCTCATCGTTCTCCTTCAAAAGAGATTTAAATGCTTCTATTTTTTCATCAAGTGTAATTCTATAGCATTTGTCAATTAAAAATAATTTCTGTTCACCATTTAAATGGAAGTTGATGTTATAGAGATATTCGCGAATATCCCGCGAATTGATAAAATAGATATAGTCCATAATCTTTCCTTTTGTTCATTTAAAAATTCAGGAAAAAAAACAAGTCCGGTATCTGTTATTACCGTCTCGGCGGCATTTGCTCGTCTAAATCGAAATTATTTATATTGTAAATCCCTTTACTACAGCTCTACACCGAGAAGTTTATACAAAGGCGATAACTGATCTTTTACTGCAAGTGATATTTTCTCAATATCAAGTTTTTCAACCATTCCATTACTCTGCATGCCTTTAAAATACATCTTATTTGCCTTTTTATACAAACGTTTTAATTTGTCATAACCATTACTTCCAGTAATTTTTTCTCCTTTTTTTAACCTCAAAAATGACACAATACTGTCAGAATCATATAAAAACCAATCCTCAATAGATTTTTTGGCTCTGACTAAAATTACATCATGGGCTCCAGCCGAAATCAAATCATTCCTAACCTCATCCCAATTCACGGGAGGCTTTTGCTCTAATTCGAATACATCCGTATCACTGCATAATACTACCGTAAACTTACATGCTTCATCGTACTTGGGCTTCACTTTCTTTTCAAATCTTCAAAGAGCAATATTCTTAAATCCACCGATTCCACTGACGTTCTCACATTCTATACATGTGTCAAATCTTTTGTTTTTAAGTTTTCCTCTGGCAAAAGAAATTACCGCTTTATAAAATTCAATTTCAGTTTCACCTTCAACAAATAATACAAGGCATTTATTCATTACTGCCAAACTCCAAATAATCATTTATGCTGTCGTCGGCATCTGAAAGAAGCGAGAACAAGTAATCTCCCATGCTCATATGATAATGAGTTGCATCTTTCTTAAGTTGTTTTTGACCAGAGTTCTTAAATGAAAAGAATTCAGCCACCCCAGGCTTAACATTCATACCAACATGAATCCATGCAGGATCCAGATAACTGACAATGTAAGGGGAATGACTGGTAATAATAACTTTACAATCGTCCAGTAATTGGTGAATAATTCTTATATAGGCTTGAAAAAGCCCAGGATGCACAGAATTTTCCGGCTCCTCAATAGCAATCAGAGACACATTGCTTATGCTGGAAACTATTATTTTTGTGAGAATCAAAAATACTCTTTTAGCACCATCAGACATAGAAGCAAAATCTATTGAATTTGATAAATTACAATCCCTTACCAATAAAACATAAATATATTTAGAAAATACAAAAGGTGCATCTTCAGGAATTTGATTATCCTCCGTTCCACCTATGGGAATCTGCTTGACAATTACGTCTTCAATATTCGGAAACAATTTAGTATAAACATCTTTCAATAAATCAAATTTGCCTGAATATTGAGTCTTTAGATTATAAATAATACGCGGAAGATTATCAGCATTTATCATCTCATTCTCGAGCCCCTTTCTTATAATGGGATTTGGCTGATAAAAAAACTTTGCATCAAGATTATTTTCCATATAAATTTTCATATTATTTATTTTTTTAATAATCTCGAAATAATATATATCATCAAAAGCTTTCAACTTATTAACAACAAGCTCTGCTGAATCCACATTGATTTTTGATGAGCACCTGCCGGTTTCAGAACTTTTGTACAACGCATTATTCTCTGAACGACCTATTAGTTGCGTAAATTTTTGTCCCCTGATATTTAATTTAACCTTTAAATATTCACCAACAATTTTGGGAGCCTTTCCAACGGAATCTTTCCAATTAAACTCAAATCCATACTGAACAAGATACTCTTGAGAATTTATCTCTGTAGAAACCTCCATCTCGTACTTATAATTGCGTCCCAACATAGCTTTATTCATCGGAATAAGATTTGAATTAGCCATCATAATTTGTTTTTCAGACACGCTCGATTTAATAAAGGTCATACCAAAATCGATTGCTGACAGGACATTGGACTTTCCAAAATTATTAAGCGCAACAAGGGCAGTAATGTTATCAAATCTAATTTTTACATTTGATAAATTTTTAAACCCATCTATTACAACTGCTTGTATTTTCATATAAACAAATCCCTTTATAAGACATACCTGTATAATATGTCTTTATTCCACATAAAGCAATGCAATTTTACTTTTATCACATAGAATCACACAAAAAAACTTATACAATCTTGTAATAAGTGATTTTTTGTTTCGTTTTATATTACATCTCAAATATTCATCTATTACCGTTTACATTCCAATGTTCACTTGGTCATTAGTCAAATAAAAACGAAACTCAATAGAAGCTGTCCTTATGAAGATTTATTAAATTTTTCCATGAATCTTTTGTCTTAAAACAATATTGAATGATTACATTCATATAACCGATATTCATCCTGGGTGTTGATGTTGACGTAATTAAACTCGGACTCACGGGGAACCTGAACGGTTCTGAAACGGGTACGGCGGATTATGTCCCTAAGTCTGAAGTTTCCGGAATCAAGGCTGTCCCTGAAAACCTGAAGCGTATTTTTGGAATATATCGCCGCCAGAGGCTGCCATGTTTCCCGAATCACGGGAACCAGCACGTCCTCACCGTCATAAAGTGACACCAGCCTGATGGCCTCGTCCGCGGTAAAATCCGGCATGTCACATGCGAGCACCAGAACGGCATCGGCCTCCGTCAGTGACAGCACGGACAGAATTCCGCCGGCAGGGCCCGCGTCCGCAACGGTGTCCGTTACCGGATCAAAACCGTCAACGAGGTAACCGCGTCCGCCATTCACCGACACGTATCTGTATGCAAAAAAATCCAAGCGCTTACACAGGGCTGTCAGAAAACAGTCCCCCGAATCATGCATGAGCTCTGCCTTGTCACACCCCATGCGGGAAGATTTTCCCCCGGCCATCACGGCCACTCCGATTCTAAGACTCTGCATGAAAAACCCCGTGAACACCGCCTTCCTTATGCAGAAGTCTGATGTCGCCGATACGCATGTCCTTCTGCACGGCCTTGCACATGTCATACACGGTAAGAGCAGACACTGACACGGCCGTAAGGGCTTCCATCTCAACGCCTGTGGCACCGCGGTTCTTAACCCTGGACTGTATTCTGACCGCGCACCTGTCGTCATCAACGGTAATTTCCAGCGAAACCCCGCTAAGAATCAGGGTGTGACACATGGGAATAAGGTCGGGGGTTCTTTTGGCTCCCATGATCCCCGCAATCTGAGCCACCGTCAGCACGTCACCTTTCTTTATGCCGCCGCTTTTTATGAGCCCCAGCGTTTCCCTGTTAACGTATACGTAACCTTCGGCAACCGCAATCCTTGAGGTGTCATTCTTTTCGGAAACGTCAACCATGCGGCATCTGCCGGATTCGTCAAAATGAGTAAAATCACTCATGAATAAATCAGCCTCCAATTCTCTTCATTTCGCACTGAGCCGCACCGGTACCGATTTCCTCCCCGTAATTAAGCGGCTTCATCAATACGGCCTTTCTCAAAACGGCCACCGTATCCTCATATGAAAGTCCCCTTAGGTCATATTCGGTGTTTCTGAGAAGACACGGACGCACCCTGCCGTCAGACAGAACCCTGATACGGGAACAGCGGTGACAGAAACAGGCCGACATCGGAGAAATGATGCCCACGCGTCCGGGAGCTCCCGGGATGCGGTACATCTCGGCCACGCCCTCCGCGTCTTCAGGTGTCTCCGAACGTTCCAGCCCTGGCAGTGACTCAAAAACCAGATCGGCGGAAACAAAGCTTGTGCCGTAACTTTCTCCGATAAGACGTGACGGCATCAGCTCGATGAATCTCAAATCAACCGGATACCTTTCGGTAAGCGACGCGAGATCCCGTACCGACTTCACGTCATCGTTGACGCCGTGAAGCAGCACGGCATTGATTTTTACCCTGTCAAACCCTGAGGCAAGTGCCGCGTCAATTCCCGACAGCACGTCCCCAAGCGCCCTTCTTCCCGTTATTTTATAAAAACGTTCATCGTCCGCGGTATCAAGACTTATGTTTACGCAGGATACCCCGGCATCCATCAGAATTCCCGCATGGCGGGACAGGTAATAACCGTTGGTTGTCAGACAGAGTTTTTTAACCCCGGGAACGTTCATGACGGTACGGCATATTTCCGCAATATCATGACGTATGAGCGGTTCCCCGCCGGTGAGCCGGACCTTGGTACATCCGAGAGATGCCGCAGCCCTGACAATGCCCCGGATTTCGTCCACCGACAGTTCATCGGAACGCGGACAGTCCCCGCGCCCGCCGCTGCAGTAGGCACAGCCGAAATTGCACCTTCCGGTAACCGAAAGACGGAGATAATTGATTTTTCGGGAAAAAAGATCCTGCACGGTGCTAATACCTTCCGAAAGTACAGTTAGGAAAATGACAGACGGAACAGCTCTGGCAGAGACCGCCGTCACCAAGCCCAATCAGCTCATCACGGGTAAACTTCACCCCGGTAAAAACCTGTGGCAGGAGAACGTCCGTCATGGTAACCGGAAGAGCTATGGCCGCTCCGGGAACCCCCATGATCGCAACGTCTCCCATATAGGCCACGAGAGTCATGTTGCCGGGCTGTGCCGGCATGCCGTAGGAAATGATGTCCGCTCCCAATGACTTTATGGCCGTCGGGGTAAGATCGTCCGGATCCACCGACATGCCTCCCGTAAAGATGAGAAAATCGGCCCCCTGCTCCAGATAGGACGCGGCGGCATTCCCAATCATTTCCAGAACGTCATCGCACACGGTCACTCCGAGTATGTCAGCAGGA
>JAEEGL013428009.1_pt1 | contig 12234 bp, 18 predicted proteins | sample 9134231 | NCBI WGS metagenome assembly JAEEGL01 (sample SAMN16246548, study PRJNA631951) | gut metagenome | biome: gut microbiome; feature: rumen; material: fiber-attached | host: Bos | place: Iran: Karaj | collected 2018-10
CGACACCTAAAATTGTAACAGAATCGGGGCTTTATTAATACCCCTAAGGCTTCACTTATTGGGTGAAAGCAATATGCAGTTTAAATGCAGTAACTATGCGGCTTTGTAATTAAGCCGTGAATAATTCAGGTATAGTTCCGGTTTTTCATCAAATATAATATCTTCAAGACTCCTATTCAGTTTTTCAAAATCAAAATCATCAAAATTCATAGATATCCTTCATCTTCAGCAAAAGAAACTGTGCTTTTTGTTCTTTGGCCGATTTCCAAGTGCGTCGCTGCTGCAGTGAGCTTCAGCAAACTTAAGCATTTCCTTTATTTCCCTCCTTTCCTTAGATGTCAAAACGTGATACTTAGTTGCTTCATACGTTTTTCTCATAAACCATATTCTCCTTTCTTTTTTATGGGTTTAAAATGGCGAAAACCACCAATTGAAGTATGAATTTAAAAATGCTCATACATAAGAAGATTTCAAAAACAAAAAATATCATTTACAACTAATTTAATTCTTTATATATAAACCAATTAAAATCAAAAAAGGTATACTATTTTTTTCATTTTTTTAATTTTTTATGTGGAATTGGAATCAGAGGCAGAATAAGATATTCTTCATGTCTTTATTTCATACATATATATCTAATTTTCTAAAACGCAAAAAGTATATTTTTATAGGAAAAAGTGCATATTTTTAAAAGAAATGGTTTCATATATGTAATATAGTTTTTTAGATACAGAAAAAGTATCACTTATTTGAAACTCCTTATATATAAGGACAAACAAAACCGAAAAAAGTTATGTTTTTGATAAGTTTTTTATGATGATATTCATGTGTAACCACAGGAGAGTTATATGGGAATTTCATTAGCATAGATAGTGGATGATGCGCTAGATGAAAGCTTGTATCAAAGACAGGAGAAAAGCGATATAATAATGTCAGATGACCTTCAATTCTTTAACGGTTTTTTATGGAGGTAATGAGCATGGCTCAGAAATCGGCAATAGATATGACAGAAGAGGAAGCGAAAGCATACTGCGAACAGCTGATGAAGCAGGGCGAGTTTTAGAAGAATTTCGTAGAATCATGCCTTAAAGAAGGAGACACTTACAAACAAATAGCATACGTTGCACAGACAAATTGATTCAGAATGTAAAATTAAGCTTTTTGAATAACGAGGATTTATTATGAGAACAGCATTTATAAGATATCACCACATGCCTAACCTGTAGGATGGTAATTCACCTTTGACGATTCCTGCAGGGAAGGTAAATCTATTCAAAGGTGGTGATACATATGGGAAGAACAAGGGCCTATAGGAGAGATGTCCGGAACAGAGCAATTGCTCATAAAAAGAGAATCTGGAAGGATATCTGGAAGGATGAATACTTTATTCCTGATGGCAAATTTGCGAAAGCCCACATGGGCTGTGGCTGTTATCTATGCAAACCCTGGAAACATTGCAAAGAGTTAAGCGATGCGCAGCTTCGAGAATTGGATCACGTAAAACAGGCTATGGATGATTATTATAATTCGTAGCAATAAGGAAGCCTCCATTCATTTGATGGAGGCTTTTTCCATAAAATAAACTTTATCTGAGTTTTTTCCGTACTTTAGGGTTACTTTTGGCAAGAATGGTCGAAACCAGACTTAATCTTAAAAGGATTCGCGGGATATGCTTTATATTGTCTTCATCAAGCGCTACAGCTGCTATGATTTTACAGAAGGCATTACTTTCTGCAAGGAAGCGTGATGCTTCCAAGAATGATACTTTCCCAGAAACATAGGCATACTCAGTAACACTGGCTCTTCTATATATATCAAGCCATTCAAGTGGTGAGATATTCAGCATACGTTTTTCAAGTTTTTTCTTCAGTTTTCTATATTTTCTTCGCTTTCCCATATACAATCTCCGGATGTTGATACTTTTCTTTATGATATTGTAAGTGAAGCTACAAAAATGGAACATCCAAGAATTAGCAAAAAACGTCTGTATAAATTGCAACATAAGCTAGAAAGGTTACATATATGTTAGCTTGATAATGGGCATTAGAGCTGCTGGCAGCATAACACAAGGGCGGTGTAGGGGACGAAGGTGCTATACAACGAGGACGAATAGAATTATATGGGCTTTGAAGCAGATGCTTTGGAGTCCTTTTTTTATGTATAATAGGGATTGATAGTTCGAAATTTCCAGCGAGGGAAATAGGTTGCGCATTTCATGGTGGACTTAGGAAATGAAGATTGAGCTTAGAAAACTTACACAAGACAACATGGAACAATGCTTTGGCCTTAGCGTTTCTAAGGACCAGATGCAATATATTGCTTCAAATGAGGATTCCTTAAAGACTGCAAAAGAAAATAAAAAAGTAGCCCGCCCTTTTGCTATTTACTGTGATGGGGAAATGGCGGGATTTACAATGTTTGCCTTTGATGAGGACTATGAAGATCCTGATGACAGATATTGGCTGTGGAGGCTGATGATTGATGAAAGTCTGCAGGGAAGAGGATACGGGACAGCCGCACTTGAAGAAATAATCCGGTATTTTAAGGATCATAATGCCAATAATATCCGTCTCTCAACAAAGGATACAAACACAGTAGCATTATCCATGTATAGGAGAGTAGGATTTAAGGATACCGGGGAAATGAATGGTGAAGAGATAGTGCTTCAGCTTGATTTTTGATGTTTTTATAGATAAATGCTGTTTTGAAAAGGAGAAGGGTATGGGAACTAAGAGGATTCTTTGTTTTAGTGATTCACTTACTTGGGGATTTGAACCCTATAAGAAGGTGAGGATGGATGATGAAGACAGATGGACCGGAGTTTTGAAAAGGCTTCTTGGGGAAGGGTACACTGTCATAGAGGAAGGGCATAACGGAAGGACTATTGCAACGGATGACCCAGCAGAGGGAGAAAAGAATGGCCTTAAGTACGTTATTCCCTGTATTGAGAGTCAGTCTCCACTTGATCTTATTATCATCTTACTCGGTGCTAATGATTTAAAGAGGAAGTTTCAGTATACAGGTATGGATATAGCTGGGGAGATGCAGATCTTTCTTGAAAAGGTTCAGGCACATAACAGGTTCCGTATGGAGGATTCCATGAAGGTGCTTCTGATATCCCCTCCTATTATAGGTGCCTGCGGTGAGGGCTCTTGGCTTTCTGACTGTTTTGATTTTGAAAGGTGCAGTAAGGTTTCACTTGAGCTTTCTACATGGTATAAGCAGCTTTCTGAAATGTACGGATGCATGTTCCTTGATGCAGCGAAGGTGTGCGCTGTAAGCAGTGCAGACGGGGTACATCTTGATATAAAGAATCAGAGGTATCTTGGGGAAGCGATATATAAAAAGCTTAAGGATGAAGGATTCTGTTAAGTGAAATGGATAGTATATCTAAGGAAATAGTGCCGCAGGTAATACTTTTCCTTATGAAAAGGAAAGGCATGGGGTATGAGGATTTAATGAAAAAGAGCGGTGCTTCTGATAAGGATCTAAAAAGGCTTCTTTACGGGGATGGGGGAGATCTGGAATTTGATGTCCTCATGGATTTAGGATGTGCCCTTGGAGAGGGGAAGCTTGGGATTTTTAAGTACATGTATATGTTTGAAAAGATGTCTGATGATGAAAGGCTTATTCTTTTTTTGCTGTGGGGAGCTTTCGCAAAAGGAGAAGGAAAAGGTCCTGGAAGAGATGAAAAGACGTTTTGGAGAATAAAAATATTGTTGTTATTAATGAGGAAAGCCGGTAATCTGTCACGCTGATTACCGGCTAGTGTTATGAAGAAAAGTGTTCTTATGAGGGGGTTATCAAAGGTTTTATGTTCCTTTTGATGATATAACTATAACCCGGTAACCTTAATCTAACCTTTAGGTCTTGTGAATATATTTGGAACAAAATGTGAACAAAAGGGAATGGATCCGAAGATTTATTAACAGATCGTTCAAAGTGAATTTAAGATGAGTTAAGGTTTTAGAATTATCATAAGACTATCAAGAGAAAAGAAAACCTCTTGTTTAATTAGTTAATAACTTTTTCATAACGCTGTCTGGCCAAAAGCCAGACAGCATCCTCCCTTTAAAACTTCAGTCGCCGGTGGCGGCTTTTTTTGTATCTTTTTACTTATGAAAGAGCCTTATCGGGCTTTCGTAGTTATAATCAGTGAAAGATATTTTTTCATTTATACCCCTTCCCTCATAAGAAAATCAAAAATACTCTTACCCAAATTATAGTTTAATAATTATTGATATTCCAATTAGAAGTGTATAAACAAATGTATGATAGCTTTGAGAAATCATAGAAAAAGAGGATGCAGGACTATCCTGTCATCCTCTTGTATTCGTTTATTTACTATCTATTTCGGTTGCAAAAAGTGGCCTCGCCTCCATAGCCCTCTTTATCCGAAAAGGCAATGGTAATAAAATCCATCTTTGAAAAGTTTACTTTTTTACCATTCTTAAACTTCCAATCAAGTTTGCCATTAGTCATCTGGTATCTTGAATACTTTGTTGAAAGCTTATATCCCTTTTTAAGAGTTACTTTAAGAGTCTTTTTACCCGTAAATTTCTTGCTTCCGAAGCAACTATTTGTATCTCTTGAAATCTCGGCCTCATTAAAAATAGATCTTTCTTCTTTCCCACCAACAGAGAAGGATTTAAAGGGATTGCTATAAGAAACCACTTTTATGCGGGCCTTACTCTTATATTGCTTACCCCTAAATTTGTACGACACCTTTATTTCCGCTTTGCCGGGTTTCTTGCGATTCAAAATAATGCATTTGCCCGCATGCTCATCTTTTCCGTATCTTGCTTCACAAACGGCTTTGTTGCTACTGGATATTTTCAAATCCTTCACACCCTTCATCTTCGCAAACTCGGTGTAGATCGGATATTCACCGGTATAAAACAGCCACTTATCCATGAAGCCAACACCATCTTTTGCAACCTCATCATAAACATCTGATGCTTTTGCTGTTGAAGGTAAAAAGCATAGTAGCATGGCGAATAGTGCGATAAAGGTTATAAATTTTGTTTTCTTCATTTTCTGTTTCCCCCGTTTTTTGGTAATTAATATGATTTTATTTTATATTATGAGCAACCTGAATCCAAGGTTTTCTGCTAAAAAACTTTGGTTTCGTTATCAATCCAAACTTTTTTCTTTGGTTTGGCACATTGGTGACAGACTAACTATTAGAAGTCAAGCATTTTTAACCACATTGGTGACAGGCACATTGTTCTTCAGGTACTTCATCCTTATTCAGGACAGTAACATTAGCAATAGCTTCGATATCTTGCTTTAATTGAGGTTCATGGTAGTTTAGTAATGTGGCAAGAGTATGTATGTTACGATCATCAATGTTCTGCTCTATGGCCCTTAAAAGGCGTTCTACACCATGCTTCTTTTCTTGCATAAGTCCTCCTGATTAGAATATCTGGCATTTATAACTTTATGGCAGTTACTAAGCCTTGTAAGCATTTTAAACTTCCTCTATCATTATGATCTACTTCGTATGCGTCCGTATCTTCATTATAAACTACTTTCTGATACCATAAAGCACCATCATACTCAAATCCACAAAAATATAAATCATTTTGATTTATAAGCTCTTTGTCTATGTAAGTATTGACATCCTTGCTTACGATCTCGTCAAACGGCACTTCTGTAACAGATAATACATCATAATAAGCTTTATATTTTTTGTTCGTATTCCACGCATATAGTGAAATAGTTGTCGTCACATTATCAGAGACAAATATAAAGTATTTAAAACAATCGTTTGTCATTGTTGTTGTCAGGGATTTTTGCATCAACGATATTAACAGCTATTACTTCCGGGGTTATGAAGTTTCTTCCTGCAGCAACGCCTGTCATGATGACTGCTTTTGGGTCATAGCCTAGTATGTTTTTTATCAAGGCGTCAGCAGCTTCAAAGAATACGACAGGGAGTTCTACTTTTACTATCTTTTCTCCTAGTATCTCATCTTTTAAGAGCTTAACTGCTTTATAGGAGGGATTTACTTCTTCGTTGTTGAAGGGTTCAAAGCCTGTTATCAGTATCATGGATGGTCTCCTTGACCATTATTCTGTTTATGTTTCCGGTTTTATGGAGTTTTTGTTTCAGTAATTGTTTTGATAATCGAATTATAGCGCATAAAATGCGCTTTATCATGGGGGATGGGGGTACTTTTCTTGGTATTTCTTTGTATTTGGCGGTTTTCTTAAAATATGCTCCCTGTTTTTGCAAAGGTAGTCATATATCTGAAGACATATGGGGAGTATAATCGTTATAGGTAGTGAAGATACTTTTTTGGAAGTGAGGAATTAGTTATGGAAAAGAAACTTTATAAGAGTAGAGATAAAAAGATCTGTGGTGTATGCGGAGGTTTTGCAAAGTATTTTGGGATAGATCCCACTATTGTAAGGCTTGTATATCTTTTGCTTTTTATTTGCGGCGGTGTTGGGATTCTTCCTTATATCATTGCGGCTATCTTAATGGAGGATGATCCGGATAGTGCTTTTGTAGAAAAGGCTGAGGATGAGGTCAGATACAATGATCTGAATAAGGATGTTTATGCATCAGATGAGCCTGTAGGATTTAAGGTTGATGATTCTTTTAAGGATGATGGAAATGTCAGGGGATTTAATGTCTGACTGTGGATTAGAAAGAGTAGGGAAAGAAAATGATGAACGTAGTGGTTAAAAAGGTTTTGGCGTTTCTTGCAGTTCCTTTTAGCATGATGCTTTTTATGGATGGAATGTATGAGGAAAACGGCCTTCTTATGGCAGAGTGCGTAGGTCTTTTTATTGTGGGCGTATGGCACCTTTTCCCTGTGAGGGATGTTGTAAGGAGGGTAGGGGTTTATCTTTCTTCTTTGAAGGTAAAGAGAAGGTCTGTCTTTGAGAAGGCTGTGTAAGAAGGGATTTGTATTTGATAGAGGTTTTCTTTTTGAGAATTATTATCGGGTTGATGGTAATGTTGAGATGAAATTACGATAATAATTGTTGAGGTATATTGGTTAACGGTTTATAATATACGTGTGACCTTAAAACCAAATATTTGTTACATATACATCTGCCGGAGAGTGCTGACCCCATCAGCACTTTCTGTGCGTTTAGGACACTTTTGTACCATTCCCATCGCCGCCTCCTGCGGTGGTCTGCCCGTCTCCCAGACCACAATGCTTTGCATTGAAAGGTGGGATTTTAATCCCCTTTCTCCAACGGTTTCCCCAGGGAAACCCCTTTCTAGAGTTGCGGTATTTCATAGGAAATGAAAAACTGCATCCGGATCAGAATGCAGTTTAGCGAGTGCATATATGAATGCATTGATAGTTATTCAGACGTAAGAATCTTTTGTCTTTCATCTTGAAGAAGTTTTGAGAATTTATCCAATTTACGTGTATAAGAGTTGTAATCAGCTTTGCTGATGGATTCTTTCGAGTAGATGTCTTCTAGTCTTACGGTCCAAAACTCACAGGCAAGAAGGTAATAATCATATAGCTCTTCACTTTTGGTGATGGCAACAGGACCTTTCTCTATGAGTGTTTCTACAAGGTTATTATTTATACCATAAAAGCATTTGCAGAATGCCTTTTCGTCATTAAACGCTTCGAGAAAATCAGAGAGAGCAGTCTGCTGTCCTATGTAACAGTTTCTATTCCCGCGGTTTATTATGGGTGCTGTTATGCCCTGATAGTACTGAGATAGGAGCCATACGAATGAATCAAATCTGTCATTGGCAAACTGGCCTTTTATTATGTTGAGGCCGCCGGTCTTTGGCAGTACGCAAAGATTCATAGGGCAGTAATGGAATTCTTCAAGAAGCTTGTTAAGTTTATTAAAGCATTCTTCTTCTCGTAAGATGCTTCCAAAGAGTGTGTAAGTGTTTGAATCTTCTGACCTTTTTAGCTTTGTGTTGAAGATGACTTCGCCTTCGATTGCAATTTCTTTGCCGTTATGGATAAAGGTCTTTCCATTTAGTTTTGTGCCATAATATTTTTTGTAGAAATCCCATGCTTCATCGCATGAGTCGCCGTCAATCTTTTTCACAGTATGAGCCTCTTCTCTAGTATTCAAGATTTTATACAGGAATGTTAATCATATACGTAGAAATCATAAACTTCAGGATTACTCTCGGAACCAGTAACCTTTGCTTCGCATTCTGTCTCAATCTTATTACCAAACATATCTTTATACCAGCATTTATACTTAATGAACCATGTGTTTTCATCATATGGCTCTTCTGCCAGTACGCCTGTCATTTGATGCAGCGCAAATCCGTATGGATACATTTTTTTACCATACTGTTCGACGGCTGATACGGCATACAGGGGATCAAACTTGTCCTCCAGTGAAGTTTTGGCACTTTCTTTTTTCTCCCTGCTTGCTATATTCTCTGTTGTATCCACATACAGTTTTATAGTCTTTTTCTGTAAATCAACAGAGCCGACCTTTGTTACTATGAAGCCTGCTTCATCCAGCTCTTTGTCAGAATATGATTCGATTACGCCGTTAAAGTCCTGAAGGGTATAGTCATGTGTGTATGTAGCGGTATAACCTGCATTTTTTAGTGCTGTTCTGGCTTCAGATACATTCTTTCCGTCAGCCAATGCTTTTATTTTGTTTTTCTCAGATTCTTCTGCTGCTTTCTTTTCCTGATCTTCCTTTTCTTCGGCCTCATTTTTTGCAGTGTCAGCTTCAGTTGTTGACTTGGAGGTAGAAGCATTGCTGTCAGCTTTTTGCGGTTCTTTATTATCAGCTGTTTCTGCGGGCTTTTCAGTATTAAGCTCGGAGGCTTTATGTGTAAAGGTTGATACCGCATCATCTGTAGCAGGTTTTGCTGATTCAATAATTTTTATAAAATCATCGAAGTAGCTATATTTGCAGTCTGTAGTATTACTCATTGTTACAGAATAAATATCCCCATCGTCAGCAACAAACGAGAACATTGAACAATGATTAGTTATCAATAGTTTAGTTGCGGTAAAGGAAAGGTAACAGCCGGCCTTATCTCCGATGTTTGCTTTCGATACTTCAAGGTCTTCAACCTTGTATGACTGACTCTTTAAGGAATCGACTGTTCCATCGGCAGAATCCTGCCTCGTGGATTCTCTATCAAATGCATTTTTGTCATAGGACCCCTTAATACGGTTGATCAGAAGCATACTTGTTATACCATCATCCGTATAAAATCTGTAGATTTCTCCATCATCCGTATCCAGGTTCCAGTAGCAGGGGATATCAAACTGTATGGAACCAAGAATGGCAAGGTTATTTGTTTCATCAGCAAAGCCATTTTTCTGTGGTAATCCGGATTTATCCTTTACCAGTGATGATGCTTCTTTTACGGTACGTTCTATGGAAATAGAGTCGAGTATCCTTGCAAATTCTTCCTGGTAATCGTATTCACAATTGTCTGTTTCGGTAATAGAGATATATACCCAGTTGTTATCTTTTTCAGAAGGGAAGTGAAAATTATATTGTCTTGTGTGATAGCCTTTCATATCACCTTCAACAATCAATAGATTTCCTTTTACATCACCGGCATCCATAAATTCATCGGAAATAAGCACGCCGTTTTCGAATTGACCCACAATGACATCAACATAATCATTATGATTCTTTTCTTTTGTCATTTCATCAAACGTGGCAGGATCTTCGTCATCATAGCTGGATCTGAAGTTAAGAAATGCTACTTTTCCATCTGTTTCTGCATATCCAAGATAGTGGTCAGTTTCTTCCTGTGCACCATCAAAATAGGAAGGGATGGTTATAGAATAGAGACCGACCTGTATATCCTTAGTATCATCAAATCCGTTACGTTGAGGTTTGCCTGTAAAAGCATTCTCTGATACTTCTGAAGGAGTGTCATCAGAGATTAAATGCTCATCAATAAGAGTTTGTTTGAGATTTATGTTGCTGCTAGTATCATTCCCAGATTCTTTTGTGGAATTGAAAAGCCCTAGAAATAGTAAGAGTATAATTAGAATTCCAAACATAGGAATAAAAGGAAGTAAGATCTTTTTGTTATTCTTATTACTATATGTTTGTCCGGACATTGCTTTATTAAAGCTATCCTTTGTGCTGTCTTTTACTTTATCAACAGCATCATTAACATAACTTTTTGTAGTATCTGATAAATCTTTAAATGTTCCCTGAGCAATATCAGTAAATGATTTAGGCTTTTGCGTTGTATCATGGGTGGTTGCTGATTCATGTTTTTCTTCGAAGAATTGCGTACCACACTGAGAGCAGAAACACTTCTCCTGTCCTTCGTTCTTGTAAATATCAGCACCGCAATTTTTACATTTACCTACAATCTTCATAGTATTTTCGCTCCCCTTATGAACAACAATAACTATGCAGTATTTCTAACTTCAATAATATACGATGTAATAATAAGATGTATAAATTATTTATGAAAAGTAAGGATGCAGTAATAAAAAAATTGTGAAGACAGAAATACAGGTAATTGCTAGTAATCAGCTGACTAATCCTATGCATAAACTAATCAAAGGTATGATAGAATACAGACTGAGGAAAGGAGGTATATCATGAGCACTTATGTATGTTATGAGCTGTGAAATGTGTGAAAGGAATAATTATGGCACAAGAATATACTGTAAGGTCTTTTAAAATGATTCTGATAAATAATGGATATGAATTAAAACGGCGAAAAGGAGATCATGACATTTATTCTAATGGAAGCAGAACAATTTCTATTCCTGTAGGGAATAAAAGCATTAACAGGATGCTGGCCAGAAGACTTGTTAAAGAGAACCAGTTGATGAATGCATAACGATTAGCATCTTTAGTAGTATATAGTAACTACAACGGAAGTGAGGTGATCAAAATGATTGGAGCTATATTTTTGCTATTGGCCGGTGGCAGTTTATTTGGAACAGCTATAGTCAATAATGCAACGGATAACTATTATAAGAAAACAAGAAAAATAGACGGCACAAATCTTTATATAGATCATCGACAAATATCTAGAGATATAGATACTGGCGAAATAATGAACATTGGTAGAAATCGCGACAATGACAGATGTTTATATAATGATGTATTTCATATAGTAAGAAATCTTGATCAGGATGAAAGAGAAAAACAATACAAAGAGCTGAAATTTAATAGAAAAGATGGCATCACTGTTTTTAAAGTGGATAGTCACAGATATAGTGACTGTGGAAAGCTACGAGGATATAGATATAAAGATTTAGAGACTGGAAAAGATTTTGTTATACGGATGTTTTGGGTTCATTGGTGGAATAAAGCAGAATATAAAGAAGAAAAATTCAATACTATATATTATCTTGATATGGAAGGGAATTTGATACGGCCAATTGATGGAAGAGAAAAATTACCACAAGAACGAGAATCCGTACTAATAGATCTATGGGAAAAATATAAAAAAACCAATGATTGGATAACGTGGACTAATGATTCCAGCTTCATTAACTTAGATATGTGGACTACATAATCTACAAAGATTTTCCGATAAACTAAATAGCAAAGGATTGCCAGGCATTGGCGGTAATGGATAAAACCGTCATAGTCTGGTTTTTTATTACTGTTTTGGATGGAGGGATAATCATGATAACTGAAGGAATAAATACCGATAGCAGTCACAAGATATATACCTATAGCCTTAAACCAGAAAGTGTAGACAACGCTCAAAGATCTACATTTTTAAAAATCTTCTATTCTACAGCAGAACAGTATGTTCAAGACAACAGACCATGCGAATACTTTGATCTTGCAGACAATCTGGGACAGATTAATTACAAAAAAGCCACATTTATATGTAACAAAGACCGCAATAGGCTAGAGCTTGGGGATGTATCAGATGAAAACAATTGTATCAGAATAAAGCTGTCAAAGGGCGGCACTCTTCTTGTCAACAGGGATAACATAGATGAACTCCTGATGAGTATAGGTATGTTTTCTGCCAAAGATCAGGGTCTAATCATGCAGGCAATTATGAAGGATAAGATTGCAAGCGAAGCAAAGAGAAAGAAGGAGACTGGCGATGAGACCAAAGAACTGATAGACCTTGTTTCTTCTGATGATAAATGAACAATATTTGACACAACCATTATTAACGTCCTAAAATACAATTATAAACCAAATAACATTAAAATACCTTTTGTTACATCTATTGAAAAGAGGGCTGAACCCCAAAAATATTCAGCTCTCTTTTCGTTTATCAGTTAGTATTTTGATATAATAAGGCTGCTA
>JAEEGL014813192.1_pt1 | contig 12234 bp, 3 predicted proteins | sample 9134231 | NCBI WGS metagenome assembly JAEEGL01 (sample SAMN16246548, study PRJNA631951) | gut metagenome | biome: gut microbiome; feature: rumen; material: fiber-attached | host: Bos | place: Iran: Karaj | collected 2018-10
CGAAGAAGTCCTTGGTGAACAGTTTGGCAAAACGGGCAACCGTCTCCTCGCCGCTTTCGTCATCCTCGCTCTCCTCGTTGCCGGCGAGCTGCTGGTAGAGGGAGAAGAACACTTCATGCGAAGTCACGGTGAGAGGATCGTCCTTCGCAAAGTTGACCTTGTGTATCGTCTTTTCGAGTGGCGAAAAATCCTGCTGAATCGACTGGTCTACCAGATTGTTCCTGTCGGCAAGGTAGAGCACCTTCTTCCTGAGTCCGCTACTTAGCAGACGATGAACAATCTGAAAGGCGGTGTAGGTCTTGCCCGTGCCTGTTGCCATGACGAGCAAGAGGCGCTTCTGCCCCCTCGCTATGGCTTCGACGGCGCGGTTTACGGCGTTGCGCTGGTAGTAGCGCGGATCATGCGTGTTCTGGCTGGAATAGTACGGCTCTGCGATGACCTTCCTTTCGGCCTCGGAGATGCCCTTCCCGCCGTTCGACTCGCGCTCCCAGCGGGCGGAAAGCTCCTCGGCCGTCGGAAAGGAATCCAGCGGCAGCGTGCGTTCGAGACCGGTCAGCAGGTCGTGCTCCTGGAAGGCGTCGCCGTTTGAACTGTAGGCGAACGGCACGTCCATCATGCGGGCGTAGGTTATCGCCTGCTGAAGCCCGTGCGAGACGGAATGGGTGTTGTCCTTGGCCTCGACGACGGCAATGGGCTTGTTCGCCGACAGATACAGGACGTAGTCGGCCTTCTTGGGCTTTGAGCGGACGACGAAATTGCCTCTGAGGTTGATTCGGCCGTCGGTGATCTTCGTCTCCATCGTAATGCGGTCACGACTCCACTTCGCCAGGATCGCCGGCGTAATGAACTGCAGCTTGACGTCCTCTTCCGTCATCTGTTTCTTGCCCAAGATCATCTTGGCTTTACCAAACCTGCTTCAACAATCTTCATGTTGCGCATTATATCATATTTGCGCGGCGGGTTCACCAAGAAATCATGCATAAATCTTTAGCCCGCGAGCGCGCGAAAGTGCATGGGGTGGTATCGTCATGTTCCATTGGGCAAGCCTGCCTGGAATTTCCCCGCGCAGAACAGCTCCCTCCCCGTCACATATTGCAATATGTGACGGGAAGAAGAAATACTTTCTGGTTGCCTCTTGTGTCAGCCATACCGTCTCGTTTTCAAGCCAAACATCCGGCCGCACTGTCTCGTTTGGCTGTCCCCAAGTTTTACGTGCCCGCACGGAGCATCTCGCTCCCCTGCATGATAGCTGATGAGAGATGAGTCAGTTGGTTACATGGTTAGGTGGTTGGGTGGTTAGGTGGCTTGCTTTCGCACCATCGCACCATCAAACTACCGAACCATCGCACCATCTAGGGGTTGCGCCCCCAAGTGAGGTCGTGGCGAGGGGCAAGGGTGAAGGCGCCTTCTCTCTCCCCCCTCCTATTCCCTGTTGAGCTTCTGCAGGAAGTTCTGCGCCTGGCCGCTCGCAGGGCCGGACGGATATTCCTCGAGTATCTTGCGGAACTTCTCCTTCGCGCCCTCAATGTCGCCGGTGCGGTACTTGACAATGCCCCACCTGAGGAGCATCTCGTCGAGCCACGGCGCGTCGGGGTAGTCCTGGAAGACGCGCTCGAGGGTCTCGTTGGCTCGGTTGTAGTCCTTCTTGCCGATCTGGAAGGTGACGATGCGCTTGAACGACTCGCCGGCAAACGAGCTTTGCGGGTAGTTCTCCGCGCAGGCGCGGTAGGCGGAAATCGCCGCCGTGTAGTCGGGCTCGGGCTTCTCCTTGATCGTGGCCTTCCTCGCGGCGTTTATCTTCGCGATCTTCTCGAGGACGCCCGCAAGGAGGAACTGCGCCTCCGCCTTGTTCTGCGAGTTGGGCATCGCGAGGATGCTGCGGTAGATGCCGCTTGCCTCGTTCAGCTCGGGAAGCTCGCGGCTTTCCGCCCTGGCCTTGGCGATCTTGAGCAGCGCAAGGTCGGCAAGCACCGTGTCGGGATATATCTTGAGCAGCTCCCTGCACACGGCAATCGCCCGCCTGAGCTCGCCCTTGACCATCATGAGGTCCCACTTGGCGGCGTACGCATTCTCCATGACGTCGCGCGGCAGCGCAAAGCGCTTGGAGAGCGCGAATATGTCGGCAATGCGCTCAAGGCCCTCGTTGGCCTTGCTCGCGGCCTGCTTGTCGAGGCCGACGTCCTTGAAGATCGTGCCCCACTGGTTGAGGAGCTTCGCCTCGAGAAGGAGCTTGCGGCTCTGCATCACCGGGTCGGACGCGCTGGAGACGATCGACTGGGGCTCGGTCGAGCCGCCCGTCAGCACCGCCACTTCGGCGGAGACCTCGCGCGGCTTCGTGCCCTCGATGTGGAGGTTGTCGACGAACGAGAAGACGAGCTTGCCGTCCGCCTCGCTCTCGATCTGCCCTTCCTCCACGATTGCGCCGATGATCGGCGTAAGGCGCCCTTCGAAGACGCCGCTCCTGGGCTTCGTCTCGACAAGCTCTACCTCGCTCGAGACTATCTCGACCCACGGGTCGGCCTCGACTTCCTCGACGGCCTTGATGCCCTTGGCGGCGGCCGCGGCGACTTCCTCGTCGGTGGGCTTCGGGCGGCGCTTGTAGCTCTTCACCGTCACCTTCACCTTGTCGGGATTCGCGGTCGTGTCGAGGTCGAGGTCCTTGAGCCGCAGGAAGGCCGGGTTCCCGGCGAAGACGCCCTTCACGTTCTGCCTGTACGCGCCGTCCATCACCGCGAGCACGGCCGACGAGACGATCTTCACGCCCGCGACGTGCTGGACGTTCCTCTCGCCGGAGGCGTTCGCCTCGTCGACGTAGAGCACGCTAACCGCCTCGCCGCCCTGCACGGTGAGGACGCCGTCGTTCGGCTTTGACGCCGACGGCGAGGTGGGCACGGACGCAAGCGCGCTGCCGCCGTCCTGGCCGAACGACTTCAGGACGACGACTTCGCTGTCGCCGCTCGCGGCGGTCATCTTCACCTTCACCTCGCGCCCGAGCTTCGCCGCGACGACGAGGTCGCGGTCGTCCACGACCGCGTAGAGCCTCTGGCCGGCCTCGGCAAAGACGTCCGGCGCGTTCTCCCCTTCGCGCACCTCAAGGCGGGGGACGGCCGTGCCGACGCGCCTGAAGGCCTCCTGGGCGCGGAACCAGCGCTTGCCCTTGAAGTGGATCTGGCCGATCTCGTACCACGCGTCGTTCGCAAACGGCGACTCGGGGAAGTCGGTCGTGATGCGCCGCAGCACCATCGAGGCCTCGCTGTCGCGGGCGGAGGCGAGGTGCACCTTGGCCTGCAGGAGGAGCGACTCGGCCTTGACCTCGTTCTCCTTCGCGGCGGCGGCGTTCCTCAGCTGCGCAATGGCCTCGTCGTTGCGCCCCTTCTTGAAGTGGGCGCGGCCGAGCTCGAGGTAGGCGACGAACTTCATCGGCGACTCCGGGAACATCTTCGGCACCGCCTCGAGCATGCCGAGGGCGCGTTCCTCCTCGCCGTTCTCGAGCACGTCGAGCGCCTGCGTTATCATGCGCTTCGCGCGCGCGTTCGCCTGGCGGGCCGCGCGCTCGGCGGCTACGGCGGGGTCTTCGCCCGCCTTGGCGTCCTTCGCCTGCTGCTGCGCGCAGGCGGCGTAGGCCAGGCCGACGCAGAGCGCCGCGGCCGCAAGTGACTTCAATTGCATTGTTTTCATTCTCCTGCCTTTCTCAGATTCAGTGTACATCGTTGAGCACGGCCCCGCCAGTCGCTATGCCGTACCTCTCAAGCCGCTGGTGGGCCTGGGACGCCGAGCCGGTCTTCTTCCAGTCGGCGTGCGAGAGGACCTTCCTGAAGCACGCTATCGCGTTCTTCCTGTCGCCGTCGGCGGCGTACCAGTCGCCCTTCCTGAGCATGGCGGCCGCTGCGTCGGACGGGAACACCCCGCATATCTCGTCAAGCACCCCCTGCGCCTGCGCCTTGCGCCCGGCGCTCCTGTGGCACTCCGCTATCTGCCAGAGGCTCCAGGGCGGCGAGGGGTATTCCTCCCATATCTTTATCGCCACGTCCCACTCGCCGAGCAGCTGCTTGCTGCAGTTGGCGTGGTTGAGCTTCGCCTTCTTGACGACCTCCTGGTCGGGCGACTTCTCGAGCGGCTCGAGGCTGGCGACTATGTACTTGCCGTCGCGCATCTTCCAGCCGATGTCCACGGCCTTCCACGCGCGGGCGTCGGCGTTCGGAATGAGGTCGAGGAAGAGCTTCGCCTCGGTGTACCGCGAGTCGCGCACGAGCCTGTCGATGAACCTGGCCGCCCTCGAGCCGCGCCTGTCGGGGCTCTTCTCGGCGCGGATCGCGGCGGACACCTTCTCGACGGCCTTGCCCGCGTTCTTGGGGTTGAGCGCCGCCACGGTGTCGTACTCGATGAGGAGCATCTCCCAGCTGCCGCCCTCGCACTTGGCGAACACGGGGCCGGCCGTCTTCGAGAACGCGACTGACATCTGCTTTAGGTATTCCTCCTTCGCGCCCTTCACGTCCTTGGCCTTGCCGAGGTTCTTCGCGTAGAACGCGTTCACCACGGCGTTGTCGTTCCTGACGGCGCCCCAGATCCTGTCGCGCCATTCCCTCAGGCTCTTGCGGCGCTGCTCGAAGTCCTTCTTCTCGTTGGAGGCGATCTTCGAGATGTCGCCCGCGGGGTCGGCAAGCGCCTCGACGATGTCGAGCTTCTCCTTGGCGTTGCGCCAGACGGACGAATTCGCCCCGTGCGGCATCGCCACGAGGGCGCGCCAGTAGTCGAGCGCCTGCGAGAACTTGCCCTCCGAAAGCGCGTTCCACGCAAGCGAGTTGTACGCGGCGTACGCGAGCGGGTGGCGGTTGAACTCCGGGTTTTCGACGATGTCGCGGAAGTCGGCGTAGCCCTTCATCGTGTTGCCGTTGTCGAGATACGAGCGCCCGCGGAAGTAGAGCGCCGCGCACGACGCGGTAGACTCGGGATAGAGCTCCATCGTCTCGGAATAGAGGTCGATCGCCTTGTAGCGGTCCTTCGCCTTGTCGAGCGAAAGCGCCTGGAAGAACGACGCCCACGCCGAGGCCTCCTCGGAGGCGGTCGTCATGAACTCCGTCTGGAAGCGCTTCCACTCCTCGGCGGCCGCGCGGTAGGAGCCGGCGTCGAACTGCCGCGCCGCCCTCGTGGCGCACGTCCTCTCGGACTCGCTCATCGACTTCATCACGTTCCCGGGCATGTTGACCCACCAGTCGCCCACCCGCTCGACGGCGGACGCCCCGAATGCCGCAAGCGCGGCTGCTATCGCAATTGCACGTCTCATCGCCATCACTCGTTTATGACGTCAAACGCCTGGGAGTTCTGCAGCAGCATGCCGCGCGCGAACCTCGCCCACTTCGACTCCGGGTACTCGAACGTGGTGCGCTTCAGGTAGATGTAGGCGTTTGCGTAGTCCTCTATGCGGAAGCTCACGTCGCCGGCCCAGTAGAGGCCCTGAGCGAGAAGGTCCTTGTTCGGGATGTCCTTGTAGTTCTCGAGAAGCGAGACGAAGGCCTCGATGGCGTCCTTGTAGGCGTCGCGCGCCTGCGGGGCGAGGCCGCGCATCACCTGGCCCTTCTTCTTCATCTCCTCCTTGGCCTTGATCTGCATGAGCTCGCCCTGCTTGATGAGGCACTGGCCGCCCATGAAGAGCGCGCTCGGGGCCTGCGGGTGCGCCGGGAAGCGCGTGCGGAACGAGGAGTAGATCTTGCCGGCTATGTCGAAGCGCTCCTCGCGCTTGTAGTAGTGGCTTGCAAGGCGCACCGCCGCGTCGCCCACGAGCGGGCTCTCAGGGAAGAGGTACGTCATCTTCACGTACTCCTCGCTGGAGCGCGCGAAGTCGCCGAGGCGCTCGAGGCAGAGGGCCTTGTGGTACTGGCTGCGCGCGGCGTATTCGCCCTCCGGCCAGGCCGAGAGGATCGCGGCGAAGCGCGCCACCGCCTCGCGGAAGAGCGGGTCGGCCTTGTCAGGCTCGTTCTTCACGTCCTCGCCGTTCTTCTCGCGCTCGAGGCGGGCCTGGCGCTCCTCCTCGCCAAGCTGCTCGTAGAGGTTGGCAAGCAGGTACTCGCCTTCCGCCGCGTGGGACGTGTTCGGGTAGTCCCTGAGGGCCGCCTCGAGGATAGCGCGCCCGTCGGCAATCGCCGAGGCCGACTTCGCGCCGTCCTTGAGCTTGCGGAAGTCCTTGGCCATCTCGAAGAGGCACTCCGCCATGCGGAACTGCACGAGGACGGCCTGGTCGGCGTCGCGGAAGCGCTTGGAATAGCTCCTAACCGCGCCGTCCGAGCCGGGGAGTATCGTGCCGGTGAGCTTCACGACGGAATTCGTCGCCCCGAAGCCCACGACCTCGTCGGAATAGGTGAACGTGAACTCGTCGCCGTATTCCGCCGGGAAGGACGAAGCCGTGGCGACGAAGTTCGTGACGCCGGGCATCTTGACGTCGGTCGAGACCTGGCCGGTGAATATGCCGCTCCTGCCAAGCGTCTCCCTCAGCATCAGCTCGCACTTCGCGCCGCTCTTCGAGGCGACCTCGACCTTGACCTCGTCCTGCTCGTCGGTCGTGTCGCAGTCGGGGTCTACGATCATGATGTGGAAGCTCTCGCCGAGGTGTATCTTGTAGAGGCCCGCGTTGTACGTCGGGTCGCAAAGCCCCATCCACGCCGTGGTGCCGATCTTCGCCGTCGCCTCGGCGAGCGTCACGCCGCCCTGCCCGCAGAGGCGCACCACGAGCTCGTCGCCCGCCTTGAGGTCGACAGGCTTTTCGCGCTCCTCGCCGAAGTCCTCGCTTGCGGAGGCAGACCTCTCCTCGACCGCGGCGGAATAGAGCTCGATGCTGCCCTTGAAGCCGTTTGGCATGGAGCTGTGGCCAGGGGTGATCCTGAGCTCAGCCTTGGTCCACTCCGCCGGGCGGTCGCCTTCCTCGGCGGCCTTGAGCTCGCTCCTCGTCGTGGCCTCCACGACCACCACGCTGCCGGAGTGCTTGGCGAACATCGGCGCCACCACGTCCACCGGCAGGCTCACCTGCGGCGTGACGATGGCCGTCGCGCCGTCGGCGACGACGCGCTTGCCGCTGACGTCGCACCACGTGTTCGTCGCAAGCGGGAAGCCCCTGCGCTGCACCGACTTGAGGCGCACCCTGCCCTCGGGAGACTTGTCGGGCACCCTCCTCGACCACGTATGCGAGAGCTGCATCATCGTCGGGGCGTCGGCCTGGATCGCCGCGAGGTGCGCCTTGCGCACGCACGGCACGCCGGGATGGGTGTTGTCCTCGTCCTTGTAGGCGGCCTCGATGGACTCGCCCCTCTTAAGCACTATCATGTCGGCCGGGCGCTTCTCGCCCTCCGCGTAGGGCTTCTCCCTTGTGCGCAGGCGCGCGATGAAGACGCCCTGGTCGGTGTCCTTGATGTATTCGCGCCCGTCGTGGATGACGCTTATCGGCTCCTCCGCCGTGACGACGAGCTTGTCGCCGCCGGAAGTCGAGACGACGAGCTTCATGGTGTCGCGGCCGCGGCTCAGGTTGAGGTCGGAATCGGTCACGCGCACCGTCACGACGTCGCCCGGCTCGACGCGGTAGGCCTCGGTATAGCGGGAGTAGAGCCTGCCGTAGCCGTCCTGGTAGTCGTGCTCGCAGAGGAAGCCGATCTTTCCGTCGCTGAAGCGGGTGTTGAGCTTGCGCTCGATCGCGCGCGCCTTGCCGGACGAGGTCGTCTCGTCGTCGTAGGTGACGGTGATGATGTCGCCTGGCGCCACTTCGAGGATGTCGTTGCCGAGCGACTCGGTGAAGTCGTGCTCGGAGGGAATGACCCTCTTGCCGTCGGCGGTGTCGAGGTGGAGCTTCTTCGCCTCGACCGAAGTGCCGGTGAAGTCGACGAATTCCCACCTGAGCGTCCTGAGGCGCATCGGGTTGTCGAACGAGGCGGTAAAGCCCGTCTTGGACTTGAGGACCTTGCACTTGTCCTCGAGGTGCTCGGTTATCTCGGGGTGGACGGTGGCGTCGAAGTAGTCGCCCGAAAGCGGCTCGAGCTCGCCGTCCTCCTTCACCTCGCAGAGGTCGAACGAATCGGAGACCTTGAAGGACGAGCCGTACAGCTCAAGCGAATGGATGCCCCTGCCGATCTCCACCATGAACGGGCTCTGCTTGTGCCTTGTCTCGGAGTTCTGCCAGGCGTTCCAGACGCGCTTGCCGTCGACGAAGAGGTCGCAGGCGAGCCACCTGAACGTCTCGTTGTTCTGAGTGGAGGGCCTGAGCCTCAGCTTGAAGGTGCGGTCCTCCGGGAAGAACGCCGTCGCCTGCACGCGGTAGCGCACGTACCCCTGGGCCGTCTGCGTCCTGTGGTAGCCGAAGGTGTCGAGCTTGATGGGCGTGAGGATGCGCTTGGAGAGCTCGCGCAGGAACTCCGTCCTGTTGCGCGAACGCGATTCGCACGTCACCATGCGTATGCCGCGGCGGTTCTCCTTGTCCTGGCCGGGATACGCGCCGAGAAGCACCTCGTCGTCGCCCGTGGAGGAGCCCCAGAGCTTGATCTCGGCCACCGTCTCGGGGGCGGGCAGCTCGATCGCGGCGCTCTTGACCATGTGGGAGCTCATCGTGTCGAGCCCGACGAACTTCGGCTTCTGGCCGTCGGCAAGGCTGCGCCACACGCCGTTTCTAACGGAGCTCACGAGGTCCTCGGGGCCGGCGCCGGCGGTGGAGTCGCTGGCAAAGGCGCGGGGCGGCGGAATGCGCGTGGGTATCATGGCGCGGTAGACGCCGGTGCATCGCCCCGCCTCGGCGAGGGGGGCGGCCTGTATTACGTCGCCGCTCGAAGTGCGGATCGTCACTGCCACGCTGTTAGTCGCGGCATGGCGCGAGCGGTCGCGGTCGACGAGCTCGACGGGCATCGGCACCCCGGGCTTCAGGAGGTGAATCGTGTCCTGGTCGTCGCCGGAGAAGACCCCGATGCGCATTTCGGCGTCGTCCACGACCGAAAGGCGCTTCACCTGCGAGCTCTTGATGCCCCTGAGCTTCATGAAGTCGGGGTCGATCTCGTACGAGACTATGTCGTCGCCGGAAAGCTGGAGAGTGTGGTTGCCGGGCTTCGCGACGCCCATCTCCGTGTCGATCGAGCCGCGGAAGAGCGACGGGTCGCGCGTGCCGGGGTAGAGCTGCACCTTCTCGACGTCCTGGCCGAGAGAGGTCTTGACGAGCACGGGTATCGAGGCGCCGCCGCCCGCGACGGAGAGGTTGCGGTCCTTGACCGAGATGGAAAGCGGCTGGCCGGGGCGGATGACGCTGCGGTCGCTGAGGTCGCCGAGAAGCACCTGCGTGTCGTCGACCTCGTAGTTGGTGGCGAGCTTCCACTCGCCCTGGAGAAGCCTGCCCTCGGAGTGGGTGAAGTCTATCTCGAAGACCTTCTCGAGCTCCTTGCGCGTCTCGTCGAATTCCTTGCGCTGGAAGGCGATCTTGGCAAGGACGTAGTGCCCCTGCGCGCGGACGTCCTCGTCGGGCGAGGATATCCACTGCTCCGCCACCTGCGCGGCTGCGTCGAGCGAGCCCATCGTTATCATGAGCTCGATGTCGCGGAACATGGCCTGCCGCCCGGAGGGGGTCTTGCGGTACGTGGCGTGGTTCCTAAGGGCCATGTAGCCGGAGTGCGCGACCTCGTACTCCATGCGGTCTTCGGCGATCCTCGCCCTCAGGAGGAAGAGCCCCGCGGCGACGTCCGGCGGGAGGCTCGCCTCCTGCGCGAGGAGCTTCTCGACGTGCGTCCACGCCTTGTTTCTGAGGACGTCGTTCTCGCCGCGCACCTTGCGGTACTGGTCGAGCGCCCAGAGCGCAAACGCGGGCTGGTACCTCAGGGGGTTCTGGTCAAACGTCTTCAGGTTCGCCGAGAGAAGCGACCACGCCCTCTCGGGGTTGTTCCTCGCGAGCGCGTCCGCCGCGACGTAGAGCGGATAGGCGGGGTCCTTCTCGTTCACGGGATAGAGGCCCGGCATCTTCTGCTGCGCCATCGTGCGCAGGCGCTGAAGGTCTGGCGACTTCGACATCTCGGGGTGGCGTGAGATCATGAGGTACGCAAGCTCCGGGCAGCCGTTCGTGACGAGTATGCTCGCCATGCCGTAGGTCTCGGAGCCGTTGCGCCTCGTGCCGGTCAGCTCCACCGCGCCGATCCTGCACGGCAGCTTCGGGGAGTTCGCGTTGACGGCCGACGGCCAGAGGTACCATCCAAGCGGCGTGCCGATGTACGAGTTAAGCACAAAGCGCCTGACGCCCTGCGAATAGTACTTGTCGGTTGCGAGGTTGATGAGCTCGGTGCCGGCCGCGCTGAACGCCTCTTCCTCGGGCGTCGGCTTGCGCTTTGCCTCCCTCGTCCAGCGGTGGACGTCTAGCGCATAGGACTCGGTGCCGAACCTGTCGGGGAACCAGATGAGCTCCGGCACGGGGGCGTTTGAGAACTTCTTCGCGGCGGCGAGGTTCCAGTTGAGCCTGTTGCGCGCGGGGTCGGGCATCTTCAGCGCCTTCTTGTGCTGGTTGTACGTGACGTCTTCGAGAATGAACCCGTTCCTCGGGTCGCCCGTGCGGGTGCACATCGCGACGGCCGCATAGCGCCACGAGGCGCAGCCGAGCGCCGTGCCCATCCTGTCGGCGGAGGCCTTGACGCGCGCAATGCCCTGGTCGAACTTGCCGGTCTTGTCGTAGACGTCGAGAAGCAGCCCAAGCGCGTCTGCGCGGCAGCGCGGGGGCTGGTCGAGGTATATCTGCGCGAACGACTCGAACGGGAACGCCGCCGCGTTCTTCGGGTCGGCAACGGCGATGTCGTGGCAGACGCGGAACATCCAGAAGAGCTTGTTCCTGTCCTCGAAATGCCATTCCTTGCGGTCCTTCACGATCTCGGCCGCCCTCTTGATCGCCTCGGCGCCGCCAAGCTTCTTCGCCTTGTGATCCTTCTCCCAGTCGTTGAGGGCGCGCGTCGGGCCGTACAGGTCGTAGGCGGGCTTCTCGGCGGGCTTGATCTTGCCGGAGTTGACGTCGTCAAGGTACTTCTGCCACGCAGGCACCTTCGCGAAGCGCTGCTGGAAGCGCTGGAAATACCCCTGCCTCGCCTTCTGGTCGGCCGGGAAGCCGTGCTGGCCGACGGTGGTCTTCAGGGCCTCGAGCGCCGTGTCGTCGGGCACGTTGGCGTTGAAGGCTATGCGCTCAAGGCACTCGCGGTTCCACTTGAGGTCCCTGTGGTCGCGATAGACCTCGTAAATCTCCTGCTGGCAGAGGTTGCGGCGGTTGAGCTCCCAGAAAAACGTGTTGAGCCTGATGGTCACCTTCCAGCCCTTGGCCGCGCCGAGGGCCTTCAGCGTGAGCTTGCCGTCGTCGAACCCCGGCGCGTTCGAGAAGAGGACCGTCCAGTTCATCGTGTCGACTATGGTGTCAAAGCCCGCCCCGTCGGGGAAGGTGGCGATCATCGTCTCGAGGAGAGTGCGGTAGTCGCGCGTCTTGCCGTCGTTCACGTACTTGCGCAGGAGGTCGATGCCGATCATGAGCGCGTCGAAGTCCTTGGGGAACTGCGAGATGTAGCGCTTGTAGAGGTCGGGCGAGTCGCCGCTTGCCATGAGGCGCACGAGCGCGCGCTGCACCTCGGGCGACTTGCCCTCGTTGAGCGAGAGGTGGTACGCGAGGAAGTTGTGCCTCTGCACGGAATCGCCCGCCCAGTCTGCGGCGATGGCGGCCTTGAAGAAGAAGTCCTTCTCGGCCTCGCTCTTCGTGCCAATGGCCTTGGACGCGTCGGAAATCGCGGTGAATGGCTTCTTCAGGTCCGCCTTGAGCGGCGCCTCCCCGGCGATTGAGCCAAGCGCCGCCATGGCCGCGACGGCCGACACCAACAGATTCGTTTTTTTCATTGTTTTCTCCTCTTAAGATCCTTCCCTGAACCTACTTGCCCTCCTTGTCGACGGCGCCCTCGAAGTGCCGCGCATAGTAGGCGTTGAACGCGTAGTACATGACGTTTATGCCAAGACGGTACGCCTGCTCCGCAACCTCTGCGGACGCGCCGGAGTGGCCGTCCTTCCAGGCGTCGTTTATGTCGCCCGGATGGTAGAAGACCGCAAGCCTCTCGCCAACCCTGATGCCGCGGGCGCGGTTGCCGTCATGGTGCCAGAAAGGCGGCGCGCCGTCCTGGAAGATGTACGGCTGGCGGTAGATCGGGTCGTCGTTCGGTATGTCGATGAAGCTCTTGCCGGGGAATATCCTGCCGATGAGGTTCCTGA
>JAEEGL016869768.1_pt1 | contig 12234 bp, 10 predicted proteins | sample 9134231 | NCBI WGS metagenome assembly JAEEGL01 (sample SAMN16246548, study PRJNA631951) | gut metagenome | biome: gut microbiome; feature: rumen; material: fiber-attached | host: Bos | place: Iran: Karaj | collected 2018-10
ATGAAGTTTTCGAAATCATCGTAGATAAGTTCCGCAGGCGAATCGTTATAACTTTCGATTTCATCGATAACAACCTCCACTTCCTTTTCCAATTCACGTTGCGGATAAGTGCTGTGGAAAGTGATGTCAAAAAGCAAGTCAAGGGCACGTCCGAGGTGTTGGCGCAGACAGGAACAATAATAAATGGTATGCTCCTTTCCTGTATAGGCATTCAGGTCGCCCCCTACCGCCTCCATACGGTTGATGATGTGCCAAGCCTTTCGTCGCTCGGTACCTTTGAACGACATGTGCTCGATGAAATGGGCCATTCCTGACTCATCGTCCAACTGGTCGCGGGTGCCAGCATCTACAGCCAATCCGCAATAGACGACATCGCCAGGGCGATGCCCAACTACGACGCGTAGGCCATTATCAAGTGTTGTGGTTTCTATCATTTTGGGTCATTAAGGACTTTAAGGTTATTGAGATAAAGCAGACTCTCTGGTCCCATGTTGAAGAGAAGGTCAACAATACTCAAGTCGGGCATGAAGCCGTGACGGTCAGAGAAGAGCTGGTAGTAGGGAGGGATTTGGCAGACGCTTTCGTGAGTGGAGGGTGGAGAGTGGAAAGAGGATGCGTTTGGAGATTGAAGCGTCTCGTCAGGCCGAACGGATGATTGGGAATTCTCTCCACTCTCCACCTTCCACTCTCCACCAATCAGACCGCTTACCATCTCCTGCAAAGCCTGGTTGTAATCGACAAGGAAATCCCATCTTTTTTCGTAAAAAGGGGCGAAGTCATCGGCATAAAACTCGAAAAAAGGCGTTCGGCCATAACTGCTTTGAAGTGCATTCCAATGAAGGTGCCGCCAGTTGCCGTGGTCGCTGATGCGAATGTCGCGCATGGGAGTACGGTAGGGCACAAACTTCACCACAGGCACAGTCAAGGCCAAAGGGCCATTAGGCGAGGCTATCCAACAGCGGTTGCGAAGCGTCTGCTTGCAATAAATATCGTTGGTATCAATACAATAGGTCTCGCACTGCGCCAACTGAGCGTAGTACGAGACCGGTGCAAGATAGTAACTTTTCATCGTTCCGAGTTAGGAGTTACGAATTACGAGTTACGAGTTAGATGAAAAGTAATTCGTAATTTGGAACGCGTAACTTACTTGATGTTCTTCACCCAACGGAACAGACGTTCCCAGCGAATGCCACCATCGAAGAGACTATAATCCTGGTTGCGCGACATCCATATCATAATGGGCTTACCCACAATATGGTCTTCGGGCACGAAGCCCCAGAAGCGTGAGTCGGCAGAATTATGGCGATTATCACCCTGCATCCAGTAATAGTCCATCTTGAAGGTGTATGAGGTAGCCTTCTCTCCATTGATGAGAATGTCGCCATCATCAGTAACCTCCAACGTGTTGCCTTCGTATTCCTTGATGCAACGCTCATAGACGGGGAGGTTATCGAGGTTGAGGGTGATACTTGCGCCCTTAGCTGGAATCCAGATGGGACCGTAGTTGTCTGTAGTCCATCCCGTATAGCCATTGAGGGGATAAAGTGCATCCTTCTCCTGCTGCGGTACGAGTTCGATATTGGCGACAAGGTCTGGACGAGCCTCCAGTGCTTGTTTCATCTTTTGCGTCAGAGGGCAAATGCCCGTATTATACAAATCCTTGTAATCGTCGAACGAAAGACCTATCTCTTTGATAAATTCGTTAGGCAGCGAGTTACCCAAGAGTTCCATGTGATAGTTATACTGCACGTTGTCGGGCTCCTTATTGGGCTTTCCATCGAGATAAATGACGCGGTCACGAATTTCCAATGTCTGGCCAGGCAAACCCACACAACGTTTCACATAGTTCTCGCGACGGTCAACAGGTCGCCACGTCACTTCACCAAACTCCTGTCTGTTCTGCTTGATGTAGCTGCTGCCCAAGGCATAGAACTGGTCATAGACCTTGCGAAGCTTCAGGGCATCCAGGCTGTCCAACGACACATCGCCAAAGTTTTGGGCATAGATTTGCTTACCATAGAGGTAGCTGAGCATGTGGAAGTCTGCGGCCTGGTAACGCAGGTCGAGGACGACAGTGTCGCCAGCCGGGTAATTAAAGACCACAATATCGTTGAGCTTTACGGGCTTAGGCGAAATGCGTTTGTACTCCCACTGGGGCCAGTCAACGTAGCTCTTCGTTCCGAAAATGGGTAACGTGTGCTGGCACAGAGGCATGGAAAGCGGCGTCATCGGAGCACGGGGTCCGTAGGCGGTTTTCGACACGTAGAGATAGTCGCCCACAAGGAGGCTTTTCTCCAAACTGCTCGATGGAATCGTATAGTTTTGGAAAAAATAGATGTTGACAAAATAGACTGCCACCAAGGCGAACACCAAAGCATCGACCCAGCTCATGAGCATCTTGGTGACGGGGTTCTCCAGTTCTTTCCACCAGCCCCACTTTATTATTTTCGTAACGTAGGCGTCAAAGACCAGGGGAACCGACAGGTAGCCCCACCACGAGGCACGTATCCAAACAAGGAATGCTATCAGAAGAGCGCTATAGATGATACCTTGCGCCCAGTCTTTCCACGTAAGTTTCTTTTCTTCTTTCTTTTTCATTTCAATGAATCGTTAAGGTTTGTATGGCGTATGTTTTATCTGTACTTATACGCGTTGAATTTCTTTCGACCTTTTCTCGCCATAACAATGCTCAAGCAAACTTGGCACTGCTCATCTGGCTTAACGAGAACGTTGTCAAAAGTTAAACAAGTCGCTCATTGTCAGCAGACCCGAATGTTGAGCTGTGTATTCGGCGGCCAACACTGCACCAAGTGCAAAGCCACGACGATTGTGGGCAGAGTGCGTGATGGTGATTTCGTCGGCATCAGAATCCCACGTAATAGTATGGATACCTGGAACCTCGCCCTCGCGAAGGCTGTCGATGCGAAGCTTGTCCTCGGGCACCTCTGTCGTACCCTCAACGCTGCCGTCGGGTTGCCTCAACTGACCAAACTCCCATCCACTCAATCTATCGACCTCGGCCACCAATTCTTCAGCCAACGTGATAGCCGTACCGCTGGGATGGTCGAGCTTGTGGATATGATGCACCTCCTCCAAGGTTGGGCGATACGAATCGAAGCGGTTCATGATGCGGGCCAAATAACTATTGACAGCCCGGAAGACGGTGACGCCGAGACTGAAGTTAGAACTCCAGAAAAGCGTCTGCCCACCTTCGGTACAGAGACGCTTTACCTCGTCGCCATGCTCTTTCAGCCAACCCGTGCTGCCGCTCACCACTTTCACGTGATGGCGGAAGGCTCGAAGATAGTTGTCGTAGGCCACATGAGGCGCCGTAAACTCGATGGCTACATCCGCGCTTTGAAACTGAGGGCTGTCGAAGTCCTCCTGGTTGTCGATGTCAATGATTGAAACAATCTCATGCCCACGACTGAGGGCGATTTCTTCTATCATACGGCCCATTTTACCGTACCCAATTAATGCTATTTTCATGCTTTACGATTAAAATTCCTTGCAAAGATAGGGAATATCAATGAAAAACCGTACTTTTGTTAGGTATTTTTAAGATAATTAAACACGCAGAGCATGGAGAAACTGCTACATTACGTCTGGAAACATAAACTTTTGCCCCTGAAAACGCTGTTGACGACAGACGGAGAAGAGGTGGAAATCATTGACCCGGTCTTGGCAAATCCAAATGCCGGACCCGACTTCTTCAATGCCAAAGTGCGCATAGGGCAGACGATGTGGGCAGGAAACGTAGAGATACATTTGCGGTCGAGCGACTGGTTCCGGCACGGACACGACACGGACAAGGCATACGACAACGTAGTGCTGCACGTCGCCAACATCGTAGATTGCGACGTGACGACCAGCAGCGAGAAGAGATTGCCCCAACTGCAATTAGACATTCCCGCCGACCTCCATCTCCGTTACGAAACGCTCCAGAAGACCGAGGACTACCCACGATGCTTCCGCATCATTCCCTCCGTGGACATCTTTAAGGTTCATGCGTGGATGGACACGCTCACCGTAGAACGACTGGAAGAACGTGCCCGGCTGGTGGAGGCCCGGCTGAAGAACGCCCATGACAACTGGGAGTGGGCTCTCTTCATCACCTTGGCACGGAACTTCGGCTTCGGGATTAACGGCGATGCATTCGAGACCTTGGCACGGCGCATCCCCTTGGACAAAATCGGCAAACACCGCGACGAACTGTTCCAAATCGAAGCCATATTCCTCGGCATGGCCGGGTTGCTGGAAGCTGCCAGTCTGCCTCCCAACTCTGCCGTTCAGGGCGCACAGGACGAATACTTCCTTAGCCTGAAACGCGAGTTCACCTATCAGTGCCGGTTGTTTAGTCTGGGGGCCATCATGCCCTATCAGCAATGGAAATACCTGCGTCTTCGTCCGCAGAACTTCCCCCACATCCGTTTGGCCGAACTGGCATGGATGTACCACAAAGGGAACGTGACACTGTCGCGGCTGTTGGAGGCAACCATGTCCGACAAGCCCTTAGACAACATACGCCAACTCTTAGAGGCAGGAACCTCGCCGTACTGGAAAGAGCACGTCATGTTTGGCTGCCCCATTGAAAAACGCGAGCTACACCTGAGCAAAGGTTCTCAAAACCTTGTCATCATCAATACGGTCATACCCGTGCTTTATGCATACGCCATGTCGCACGACAACTGGCCTTTGCGCGAACGCGTGCTCGACTTGCTCCGGCAACTGCCTGCCGAACAAAACTACATCCTGCGCCAGTGGGAACAATGCGGACTGAAGGTAAACACAGCAGCTGACAGCCAAGCCCTGATTCAATTAAAAAAACAATACTGTGACCGATACGATTGCCTACGATGCACCTTCGGTTACGAATATCTAAACTCACGACTATGACTCACGAACTGAAACTGAAGGTACGCGACTACGAATGCGACCTGCAAGGTATTGTCAACAATGCCAACTATCAACACTATTGCGAACACGCCCGCCACGAAATGCTACTCGGACTTGGGGGCTCCTTCGACGAACTCCACCAAAAAGGCATCGACTTGGTGGTAGCACGCATCACCCTGGCATACAAGGTGTCGCTCCGAAGCCGCGACGAGTTTGTGGTGCGGACAAGGGCCGAGAAGGAACGTTTCAAGTACATATTCCACCACGACATCGTGCGTCTGTCTGACGGAAAGCTGACATGTCGGGCCAAGGTCGAAATAGTTGCCGTCGTCAACGGAGAGCTTGCTGCCTCATGCCCCGAAGTGGACAAGTTCTTAGAGATTGGGAATTCTTAAATTGAGGATTGAGAATTGAAACAACGAATTATACGAATAAAACGAATTGGTATTACGGCGTAGCCCAATTATGCATTATGCATTATGAATTGAGTATAAATTGTAAATTCAATTATGCATTATGAATTATGAATTATGAATTGAATGAGGATTGAGACGAACCAACTTGTCAACTATAAAAAGAACCAACTCGTCAACTTGTTTACTCGTCAACTTGTCAACTATAAAAAATAAAAAGAACCATGAACAACGAACTGTTCTATGCCATTGCGCTGACACAGATCTTACCCTACCGACACAATATACAGCAGCAACTGCTCGATGCACTGGGGTCGGCCACGGCTGTGTACGAGGCTCGAAACAATCTGAAAGAAGTATGCCCCGAAGCCTCGGAAGAGCTGGCGGAAATCGTCTCACAAATGCACAACCATCTGGCTCGTGCCGAACAGGAAATAGAATTTGCCCAACGAAACCACATCCGCATATTGACGCGCGACGATGTCGACTATCCAGCCCGGCTTCGCGAATGTCAGGATGCCCCCATCCTGATCTACTACAGAGGAACCTGCGATTTGAACAGTCGCCACATACTGAGCATTGTGGGTACTCGCAAGGCCACGGAATACGGTCGCAGCTTTTGCCAGCGTTTCCTACGCGAATTGGCTGCCTATTTTCCCGACACAATCATCATAAGCGGTTTGGCATACGGCATTGACGTCTGTGCCCACCGAGCTGCACTGCAAAACGGCCTATCCACCATCGGTGTACTGGCCCACGGCTTGGACCAGATTTATCCCCGCATGCACCGTCAGACAGCCATCGAAATGCTCAAACAAGGTGGATTGCTGACCGAGTACATGAGTCAAAGCACTGCCGAAAAGATAAACTTCGCAAAGCGAAACCGCATCGTAGCCGGCATGTCCGAGGCGACGCTGGTGGTGGAAAGTGCCGAAAAGGGAGGCAGTCTCATCACGGTAGACTGTGCCAATGAGTACGGGCGCAGTGTGTTTGCCGTACCTGGACGCATCAGCGACCCGGCATCAAAGGGATGCAACAAAATTATCCGCGAGAACAAAGCCACACTCATGCAGACGGTCGAAGACCTGCTGACCGACATAGAATGGGTCACCAAAGAAGATAAGAAGAAACCCATACAACGAGAACTGTTTCCCAAACTTTCTCCCGATGAAATGGTCGTTTTTAACGCCTTGCAAGAATGCGACGGGAAACAATTGAACCAGTTGACGGTGGAAACGAACATTCCCGTCGTTCGGCTGAGCAATCTGCTCTTCGAAATGGAAATGAAGGGCATCGTCCGACTATTGAGTGGCGGGACGTACCGACTGGTATAATCCAAAAATTCAACTTTCTAAAGCAGCTTGCGGAACTTAAATTAAAAGAATTAAGATTCAATTGGGATAATTCTTGCTAAAAAACGACCAATCTTTTGTTCTGCACATGATTTTTCGCTATCTTTGCGGCGTGGGAGTTGTCTCACGCCGTTTTCTTTGCTTTGGCAGAGGGACGGCAAAGGATGATGAACACACGTACGGCAGCGGCTGTGCGAATTTATTGAAATAGGAAGCGTTGTGCTTTTGTCTTGTAACTTGGAATCTGGTAAATTTCACTAACAAACAAGATGGAGTGGCAACGGTTCACGCGTATGGCGTGGTCTGTTGTATATCATATCTTTTTGTTAGGGTTTTACCAGAGCCTCAAGTTAGAGATGTGGAGCAATTCAGTTCCGCGCTTTTCACGTTAAATAGCAAAATGTTCTCTGTGGGGCTGGGAGAACGGAGAGAAACCGATGAAAAAAACTTTACTTTCTTTGTTACTACTCATCGTAGCAACAACGATGAGTGGTCAGACCATGCTGAGGGGAGACATGAACAACGACGGGAAGCTCACCCTTACCGACGTAAACGCCCTCTTGGATGTCTTGATTGGCAAGGCACCAATCGAAGCCATCAGTGTGTACGAAGTCGATAACACTACAGTTATCGGAACGTGGTATGCCGAGGATGGCACGATTCTCATCTTCCGTGAGGATGGCACAACCAACTACCCGGGTGGAGTCACCTACGAGTTCATGCCCGTCTTAGGCCGTCTCTTGGTCTATGATGCCACAGGAGGAGTCATAAAAACCATGATACTTACAAAGGTGACACCCGAATACCTGTTGGAGGAGAATGCTGTCAACGGTGCGCTCACCTACTACACCAATTCTGCCTACGTCGTAGCGGACATCACGCTCAACCGCAGCTCGCTTTCGCTGAATTCAGGCACTACGTTCTTGCTTCAGGCCGCCACGGCCCCTGCTACAGCACTAAGTAACTATGTGGCGTGGTCCAGCAGCGACGAAAGTGTGGCCACCGTGAACGACAACGGCCTTGTCACTGCCGTTGCCAGTGGTACATGCACCATCACTTGCACAGCCAAGGACGGCGGTGGCGCGTCGGCCTCTTGCACCGTCACTGTCGTACAAATGGTGACAAGCATCACACTCAGCCATACCACCCTTGTCCTTCAACCAGACGGCTTCCAGAAATTGACGGCCACCGTCCTGCCCTCCAATGCCAATAACCGAGGGGTAACATGGACGAGCAGCGACGAGAGTGTGGCCGAGGTGACGAGCAACGGCTTTGTATCTGCCATAGGTCTGGGCACTTGCACCATCACCTGCACGGCCAAGGACGGCAGCGGAGTGTCGGCAACGTGTGTAGTGACTGTAGATATACATGAATGCGTTGACCTTGGTCTGCCTTCGGGTACACTATGGGCTACTTGCAATATCGGAGCCGACAATCCTGAGGACTATGGTGACTATTTTGCTTGGGGCGAGACGGAAACAAAAAGCGAATACAATTGGAGTACATACAAGTATTGTAACGGTTCCAATATAACCATGATTAAATACTGTACAAACCCCATCTTCGGTGTTATAGATAACATGACAGAATTGGAACTCTTTGACGATGCAGCCTATATGAACTGGGGCAGCAAGTGGCGTATGCCGTCCTACGAACAGTTTCAAGAACTATATAATAGTAGTTACACCTCTACTACTTGGACGACCTTGAATAATGTCAGGGGCAGATTGATTACGAGCAAGAGTAACAACAACAGTCTTTTCCTTCCCGCTACGGGATTTTACTTCAATACGTCGCTCACGAATGCTGGTACGGACGGCTACTACTGGTCATTTATGCTTGATACGAGTCAGTCGATAAGTGCTTGCCACTTGAATATATCCTTGGAAAATGTGTATTGGTACTGTGGTGATCGTTGTCTCGGAAGTAGTATCCGTCCCGTCCGCAATAGCGTTGGCAATTGACATTTGATAACTGAAAAATTTGAATCACATGAAAAAGATATTAGCTTCCCTGTTGCTGCTTGCCTTGGCAACAACGATGCATGCCCAGACCTTGCTGAAGGGCGATATGAACAAGGACGGAAAGTTAACCCTTGCCGACCTGACAGCCCTCATAAGTGCAGTAAATGACAATTCACTTATCGAGGCCATCAATGTCTATGAGGTCGAAAACAGCACCGTCATCGGTACATGGTACGCGGCAGACGGCACGACGCTCATCTTCCGCGAGGACGGCACCACCAACTACCCAGGTGGGGCAACCTACGAGTTTATGCCCATCCTGGGGCGTATGCTGGTCTATGATGCGGCGGGCACCGTGGTAAGGACCTTGACGTTCAAGAAGGTGACTCCAGAATACCTATTAGAAGAGAGCACCATCAACGGTGCACTCACGTACTACACCAATTCCGCATACGTAGTGGCTAACCTTACGCTCAACCGCACTTTGTTGTCGCTCCGCACTGGCGGTACGTTCCCATTGCAGGTTACGGCCACTCCACTCACTGCCCTGAACTCCAGTGTAGAATGGACGAGCAGCGACGAAAGCGTGGCTACCGTGAATGCCAATGGCCTCGTGACGGCCATCAGCGGCGGCACCTGCACCATCACCTGTACGGCCAAGGACGGCGGGGGCGCATCGGCCACGTGTGAACTTACGGTCATCCAGTTGGTGACCGGCATCGCGCTCAACCAGTCCAGCCTTTCCCTGAACGTCGGTACTACGTCGCAGCTGGCGGCCACCGTCCAGCCCGCCAATGCCAGCAACAACGGCGTGACATGGACGAGCAGCGACGAGGGCGTGGCTACGGTAGATGCCGATGGTCTTGTGACTGCGGTTTCACGAGGCACTTGCACCATCACCTGTACGGCTCAGGACGGCAGCGGCGTGTCGGCCACGTGTGAGGTGACGGTCAACCAGTTGGTGACCAGCATCAACCTTAGTCAATCTACACTATCCATGAACTCCGGCTCGACAGCCCAACTGACGGCAACCATCCTGCCCGCCAATGCCAATGACATCGGCGTGACATGGACAAGCAGCGACGAGGACGTGGCCACGGTGGATGCCGACGGTCTTGTGACAGCGGTTGCAGGTGGCTCTTGCACAATCACCGCCACGGCTGCGGATGGAAGTGGCGTATCGGCCTCCTGTGAAGTAACAGTCATCCAACTGGTGACCAGCATCACACTCAGCCATACCACACTTGCCCTTCAGCCGGAAGGATACCAGAAATTGACAGCCACCGTCCTGCCCTCCAATGCCTCCAACAAGGGCGTGACGTGGACGAGCAGCGACGAGAACGTGGCCGAGGTGACGAGCAATGGCTTCGTATCTGCCATAGGCTTAGGCACCTGCACCATCACCTGCACGGCCAAAGACGAAAGCGGCGTGTCGGCAACCTGCGAGGTAACAGTCATGCTTCAGCCTGTGACGGACATCACGCTGTCTTCTTCCACCCTTGGTCTAAGTGTTGACGAGACCCACCAGCTCACAGCCACTGTCCTGCCTTCCGATGCCAACAATCCTAATGTCCTGTGGACAAGCAGCGACGAAACCGTAGCCACCGTTGACCAGACAGGGCTTGTGACAGCCATAGACGAAGGCACCTGCACCATCACTGTTTCTGCCACGGACGGTAGCGGCGTATCTGCTACCTGTACGGTAAATGTGGATTTACATGAGTACGTTGACCTCGGCCTTCCATCTGGCACACTGTGGGCGACTTGCAACATCGGTGCCGATAATCCCGAGGACTACGGCGACTACTTCGCCTGGGGCGAAACAACTGGCTACAAAAGCGGCAAGACCAATTTCAGTTGGAGTACGTATAAGTATTGTAAAGGAACAAATAAAACCATGACGAAGTATTGCTCCAATAGTAGTTACGGTTACAACGGCTTCACGGACACCTTGACCGAATTGCTTCCCGAGGACGATGCGGCGTATGTGAACTGGGGCAGTGCGTGGTGTATGCCATCTAAGGCTCAATTCGATGAACTCTTTAACAGCAGCTACACCACGACCACTGAGACAACTCAGAATGGTGTATGGGGTAGAAAAATAACGAGCAAGAAAAATGGCAAAAGCCTTTTCCTTCCCTTTGCAGGGTATCGAGACAACACATCCCTCAGTTATACAGTCAGCTACGGCTACTATTGGTCGCGCACGCTCAGCACGAATAACCCAGATGGTGGTTGGCAGCAGAACATGACCAGCACGTACAACAGCGCACGCTACCACGGGGAGAGTGTTCGCCCCGTGCGCGCGGCTCAATAATTGAAGTGCAACCGTTCGGTCGAATTACCGCTCAGCTCTGCTTGCGTAGTTTATCGGAGCAAGAGATCCGCCACAACGGTGTTGTTAAATGTTGTTTTTTGTTGTCTCTGTTGTTTTAAAAACAAGATGGTAGGATATAAGACAACATGAACAACATAAAACAACTATGAATCTGCCAGAGCGGCCACAACAGTGGGCAGAGCATTTACATATTGACTTCCTCGTCAGCAATGACAAGTCCAACGCTATGGAAAGCGCGAGTATCCTTGCAAGGGCTCGCGCTTTTACATATTACTGTCAAAAAGTTGTCGATATATTGCCTTTGTTACTTGATTATAAGATGTGTTGTTTCGGATTACAAATTCGACACAATGGGCAACGGCGCTTCATATCGACTACAAATCCGACACAACGGTGCATCTTGGATCATTCGTTGAATATTTTAGAAAGTAATTTGAATAATTGGAATAATTAGGTTCAGAAATTAGAATCAAAGATAATTAAGATTCAATTAGGATAATTCGTTTCAAATAAATAACATCGAAAATAATTGATGAATAATTCATGTTCAATTCATGGGCATTTATGTTGAATAAAAAACACGAATTACCATTAATCTATCACAAATTATTCATAAATTCTAAAGTAGGGCAATGATTAAGAAAATTAAAGTTCAATTAAGACCATTCGTTTCTTCTTTTCTGTATTCACAAATAACGATAAATATTTATCAGAATTATTGAATTGCATTTATCACAATTAGTGAAGAAGGCATCTTGGCCATCGTTTCAATAAAGCACGAAGAATGCTCCTTGTGGGTATCTCTAAGCGTCTTCTGTCGGAAATAATATGGCGCAGGGCTTCTGCATCGGCTTCTACAATATGATCGACACAGGCGCGACGATAATAGTCGTCAATGACGGGATATAGGTCTGTTCGGAAACCTTCATTCCTGACCATATCCTTCGCCGCTTGCATATATTGCCGGAAGGCCTTCAGCTTTTCATCCATATTGCGTCCGTCGCTGGAGATGTTTTCGCCACTATCCCGGAATACGGTCAATGGCAACGAGGTTGAAGCGATGCCTCCCTGCAGCCCGAAACGGAAAATGGAGAGATTGTCGGAACCCCAGGCGTATGGCAAATTGACATATCCCCCCGCTTGCCAGACGGTTTGGCGACGCAGAAGAAATTCGCTGATGGTTTGGCGGCGCTGACCATGAAACAGCGCCCACATATATTCCTCAATCGTTTCAAACTCGGGCGAGGTCGGGTAGCGGCTCGTCTCCCTGC
>JAEEGL010391868.1_pt1 | contig 12233 bp, 8 predicted proteins | sample 9134231 | NCBI WGS metagenome assembly JAEEGL01 (sample SAMN16246548, study PRJNA631951) | gut metagenome | biome: gut microbiome; feature: rumen; material: fiber-attached | host: Bos | place: Iran: Karaj | collected 2018-10
CCTTGTCGGAAACTACGACGGAGCGTTAGAATCTCTTAAGAAGGGCGACGGCGGCGCGCTAGCGCAATTTTATTTCGCGAAGCTCCATTTCGTGCGCAGGGAATTCGACGAAGCGATCAAAACCTACGACGCCGCGCAGACTGCCGGATACAATTCCGACGACTGCGTCCTCGGGCGCGCCGAGGTCTACCGCGAGGCTGAAAAGCTGGACGAAAGCCTCCGGGAACTCGACAGTCTCCAGGGAGCCGTGGAGCAGACGGCGGAATACCTTTATCAGCGCGGCGCGACGATCAACGCGATCGGCGGCGCCCCGCAAGAGGCGATCGCGCTCTATGAACGCGCCGTCGCCGTCGACAAAGATCATCCCGGCGCTCTCTTCGGGCTGGCGCTCGAGAACGAGCGTCGTGGAAACGACGAGGAAGCGTTTGAACTTTATCAACGCGCCGCGCGACGGTTCCCCGCGAGCGTCGGAGTTCTCATCAATCTCGGGATTCTCTACGAAGACCATGAGAGGTATGAACTCGCGCAGCAGTGTTTCCAGCGCGTTCTCGATTCCTATCCTACGAACGCAAGAGCGCGTCTTTACCTCAAAGACGTCCAGGGCTCGTCCGACATGCGTTTCGACGAAGACGAAGTCACGCGTCAGCATGAGTTGGGGCTCAAGCTCAGCCAGCCGATCTCCGACTTCGAACTTTCGGTTCGCGCGCGCAAGTGCCTTTCTCAGATGGGCGTCGTCACGCTTCGCGACCTCTGCAAACTGACGGAGCAGGAACTTCTCGCGAGCAAGAACTTCGGCGAAACGAGCCTCGACGAAATCAAGAGAATTCTCCACGAAAAGAACCTCAAGCTCGGAATGTTCTCTGCGGAAAAACAACGCGCGGACGCGGTCGAAACCGCCCAGCTGTCCGAGGAGGAAAAGAGCGTTTTGGCGCGTCCCGTCAGCGACCTCAATCTTTCCGTTCGCGCTCGAAAGTGCATGAACCGTCTCAACATTCAAACGCTCGGCGAACTCGTTTCGCGATCAGCCGACGAGCTTCTGGAAATCAAGAACTTCGGCGTCACGAGCCTCAAGGAAATCCGCGAGAAGCTCGAGAACTTCAGCATTCGTCTCAAGGGCGAGTGATTCGCGAAGCCGACGGCTACGAAGGCGACAGAAACGGCGCGCGTCGCGTCCTCGGGACGCTTCGCGCGTTTTTTATCGATTCGATTTACGCGCGGATTTTTTAGAAACATGGCCCCTTTCCTCTTTGAACTTCGTCATAAAGACTCGAACTCGTCCGCGAGACGCGGAACCTTGACGACGCCTCACGGCGTCGTCGAAACGCCGACCTTTATGCCCGTAGGAACGCGGGGATCCGTCAAGGGCGTCGAAGTCGGGCTCCTCGAGGAGACGGGGTCGCAGATCGTGCTGGGCAACACGTATCATCTGATGCTGCGTCCCGGCGCGGAGATTGTCCGCGAATTAGGCGGGCTTCATGGCTTTACGGGCTGGAAACGTCCGATGCTGACCGACAGCGGCGGGTTCCAGCTCTTCTCGCTCGCGAAGCTTACGAAGATCAACGAGGAGGGCGCCGTCTTTCGTTCGCACATCGACGGGAGTCCCTTCGCACTGACGCCGGAAGGTTCGATCGCGATTCAAGAGGCGCTCGGCGCGGACGTCGTAATGGCGTTCGATCACGTCGTCGCGCTCCCGAACAGTCGCGCGGTCGTCGAAGACGCGATGCGTCGAACGGTTCGCTGGGCCAAGCGGTGCCGCGACGCAAAGCGCCGCGAAGATCAGGCGCTCTTTGGAATCGTCCAAGGAGGGCTGGATTACGGCATGCGCCGATACTGCGCGGAAGAACTCGCGGAGCTTGATTTCCAAGGTTACGCGATCGGCGGACTGAGCGTCGGCGAAGAGCCGTGCGAGATGTACGACTGCATCGAGGCGGTCGAGCCGTATCTCCCTCAAGACAAGCCGCGCTACCTCATGGGCGTCGGACGGCCCGAGGACCTGCTTGAAGGAATAAAGCGAGGCGTCGATATGTTCGACTGCGTCATGCCGTCGCGCAACGGACGCAACGCGATGGCGTTCACCGACTGCGGACCGATGCGCCTGCGCAACGCGCGCTATGAACGCGACCCGCGTCCTCTCGAAGAAAACTGCCCGTGCCCCGCGTGCCGCAGGAGTCGCGCCTATATTCGTCACCTCTTTACGACGGGCGAGATGCTCGGCCCGATTCTCTTGACGATTCACAACATCACGTATTATCAGCGTTTGGTCGCGGACGCAAGGAAGGCGATAGAAGAGGATCGTTACCTTGAATTTTGCGAGGAACGTTTTGAGGGTTGGCGCGCCGGCGTTCCGGAATAACGCGTAGGGAGCCGTCGAAAGTCGAATCGCGAGAAAAAAAGGGAGAAGACGATGCGTTTGCCAGAAGGAATCAGACCGCGTTCGTTGCGTTTTAATATAACGCCGCTCATCGACGTCGTCTTTCTGCTCATTGTCTTTTTCGTCATGTCGAACCGCATGATTCACGACGAAGTCGCAATGGAACTCACGTTGCCGCGCGAAACGTCGGGGGAGACGCTTGACGAAAGCGACAAGGGCAAAATCATTGTGAACGTCGAGAGCGCCGACGTCTTTTACTTCGGAACGAAACGCGTCGATCTCGACGAACTCCGCGAGAGACTTCTCCGAGAGAAAGCGCGCGCGACGCGCGAGACTTCCGTCCGCATCCGCGCGAACCGCGACGTCCCTTACGGCGCGATCGAACCGATTATGGTTCTTTGCGCCAAGACGGGCTTCACAGACGTCTCGTTCGCCGTCGTGGATAATTAAAAGCGAAATTAACAGAATTTCGACGCGGCTGAAAGTCGTCGCGTCTTCGGTCGAATATCACAGTCTCCAATCTCAAATAATAAAAATCTGCAATCCGCAATCTCCTAAGGGACAGGTATGATTTCGATCATGCCCGTTCAATTTTTATCATTTCATCCTCGGAACAAAGCCAATGAAAACATTTGATATCTAAATCTTCTGATTACCCTAATTTCTTGCAATTTCTCTGCTCGCATTCCTGTTCTTCAATGATCAGTTAACCGTAGTCTTGGGACTTTTGCTCCTATTTAGTCTCTTGTTCGCCATGGTAAATCGTTTATCGTCAATCTCTCTCGATATGTGATCTTCATTAAAACAAATGAACAATCTGTCAAGTTCGTTTATTCGTCTCTCAATCCGGCGCCGAACTAGGTGTTTTATCGAATATTTCTTTTGTATTTACACCCTTTTGTGTGATAATTAGAACAACCGAAAAACTCGCCATATGGACCGGATCGTTTTAACAAACGACCGCCACAAAGAGGACATTCAAATTTTTCTTTCCTCAGTTCTTCTTTGTAACGAGCTTTTAACTCCAATGCAAATTTAGATTCTCGTCCCTCAACAGTAACAATAAAGGCTTTTTTCTTTGCCCTAGTTAGGGCTACATAGAACAGGCGGCGTTCTTCTGCATGAGGATACTTGTCACAATTATCAAGCAATAAATCTAAAATTGGAGCATCTTGGATTTTACTTGGGAAACCCATTCTTGACTTTTTGTTATTTATGATAAACACATAATCCGCCTGCAATCCTTTTGACTTATGCGCCGTCAAGAACGCCATTTTCAAACCTGCACGGGATTTTGCTTTAACATCGATAAACCCACTTTTATTATTATACTGACAAGAGAAGTATTCGCTGTCTTTTAATAAATTAACGTCAAATGAATATCTACCTATAAAGAACACGGTGCTTCCTTTAGGAATATCATTCAGTCTCTTTGACATGAACTCGATTGCCAATTTGTCAGTATATCCGGAGATTTCCCCAAGAGGAAAACCATAATTCTCAGATATTCCCCTTATTGTTTTTGGGATTTGAACAGGATTTTGCATAATGAATCCACTGCTTATTTCAATCAACTTTTGAGAGAAACGATATGTGGTTTCAATCTTGCTGATTTCAGTTGTACCCCAATACCTCGGGAAATTGAGGATAAAACCAATGTCGCTTCCTGCAAAACGATAAATACTTTGCCAATCATCACCAACGCAAAAAAGTTCATAGTCTCTGGATTTTCGCAAAGTGTCTAAGAGCATAAAACGAGCCTTAGATATATCTTGATATTCATCAACAATTACATATTTATATGGATTGATATATTTCCCCTGCATAACATATTTGGCAGCAAGGTTAATCATGTCGTTAAAATCAATTTCTTTGTGCTCCGTAAGATATTTACAGTACGCATTGAAGATCGGCTCAAGCAATGAAAGTAAAATATTGTTTGTCCGCATATTGCTCCCTTCGCAATTCAATTTGCGGACAGTTGATATATTATACCCATTACTCTTGATTAAATTAATTAATGTTTCAAATAATTCAACAACGCCTTCAAGTAAAGAATCGTCCTCGGCGGTAACTTGTGCCCATATTTCTTCGGTGGATTTGGGTTTTAATGAAACGGATTCTGCTTCAAGTTTCTTTTTCAAGGCGTCGAGTAAAGTACCCTCGAGTTTTTCATAGGCATAACATTCTATCATTTTTGTCTGATGTTCGCTATGGATAGTGCGCTTCCATGCAATAGATGCACGATATGATTCCGAGGCGCTCTTTCCGTTTGCAGCTTTAAAATATGAAGGCACTTCTCCTTTTCTGTTGATTCCAAAATACTCAATATAAATTTTGTAATCAGGGAGATAAAAATCGGGACAGTATTGACGCTTTTCAATGGTACGCGTATCAAATTCATATCGATGTTCGTATATGTACCGTACTCCGTTTTGAGTCAAGAAGTTGGCAATATCCATTTCACCGTAACTTTTCACCTTTTCATTATTAACAGTGGTCGGCGGATTCAATTCTAGATATTCATCATAATCTTCCTGAGACTTAAACTCAAATTCCGACTTTGCCACCACACGATTAAACAACAGGTACGAGCTAAGCAAATTAAGATATGCATCTGATTGCATATTAAGTTCGATTTGTTCCTTAACAAATTTTCGCAAATTAATCTGTGAAATGTTGGGCATTACGCCATTAACCTGCGAAATAATATTCAGTCCGAGCTTGTGAAAAGTTGAAGCTGCAATATTTTGCCCAGTTTCAGCAGAAATTCGCTCATTCATTTCAGAAGCGGAAGCATTTGTAAATGATAAAACTAAAATGTCCTGCGGCAAACATTTTTCAGTTTTGAGTAAGTATTTAATTTTACCAACAACAGTAGTTGTTTTTCCCGTGCCAGCGCCAGCTATTACTAAGTGATTATGAGCGTCTTTGACAATACAGGTCATTTGCTGTAAATCAAGTTTTCGGCCTTCGACATCGCCGATAAGAGCATATGCAGCCTGCACTTTCATGCTTGTAACTAGCTCATTGTGTTGAAGAATCTGATGCGACAAAGATTGAGCAACACGGGACAATTCATACTGTTTGTCGCGCAGTATTTTATACTTAGAGGCCTTTTTTAGCAGCAAAATTTTATCTGTTTCAGTATCAGATAATATTCCGCTATTTCTGCTTTTCCATTCGACTTCGGCATGAGAATCGATGAACGCTTGCGGATCAGAAAATATTGATTTAGCGTCACGCAAAGCATTGTCTATACGAGAAATCAAATCGTCACAAGCGTCGTTTCGTTTTTGAACTTTCTTTTGATGCTGATCAATAATTCTTTGGATAAAACCCATTGTTTCTCCCATACTTCGGTAGAATCGTACTACCTCGCAAATATCGCCAATATCACAATCAAAATATTCACAAATACAAAAAAGACGACGCTCAACCGAGGTTGAATGTCGTCTTGTGTTTTGCTGTCAAATCTAGTTCGACAGATATCGATTTCGAAACACCTTAAATGTATTGTCTTAACGAATAGGAAAAAGCTTTCAATCTAACGTTTTTCAGGGGGAGACCTTCGCGGAGATTAGCGACGCGCCAAGTCGTCGGCGGTATGCGCGGAACGCCATGCGGCGGACGTCAACGCGATTTGCATCTGGTCGCAGAGTTCTTCGCCCGACTGCAAGCGCGTAACGCGCTGAAGCGCGACTCCGTACGAAGTGACAAATTGAACCGTCGGCGTCGCCGCGACGTCGAAAACGTCGCAGACGCGGTCGCTTTCAGGATCGTTCACGTCGATTTCGACGCAGACAAAGGAGCGGGACAGACGCTCGACGTCCGGATCGACGAACGCGTTGCGGAGCATCTGTCGGCTATATTTGCAGTCTTCCGACATGAAGAAAATGAGCGCCGGCTTATTCTCGCGTCGCGCCGTCGCCAACGCCTCGTCGTAATCGGTGAGGAAAACGACGCGTTCATTAATATCTTCCACGCTTGAAGGGGGGTTGGCGCGAAGCGGTTCGTTCGTCAGGTTGCGTTCTCCCAAGAGAGAGAAGCAACCAAAGAAGAGAAAAGCCGCAATCCCTGCCGCGCTAAATATCGTTTTCTTATTCATAACGGTCTTGATCTATCCTCGTCGCCGCCGTCGACGCGACATGCGCGCCGACTCAGTGATTCGGCGCGCGATTTCGCCGCCGAACCGAACGCGACGTTCTATCGTCATGCCAGGACGTCGCGTACTTCCATTATCGAGAAAAATCGCCGTCGGCTTAAGAAAAAACGCCGACTTTCTCAGCGACCGCGGAGGCCGGAACGTCGCGCTTCGGCGAAAGTTCCGACACGGGAAGAACCGTGAAAAAACAACTTTTTCGCAAAAGAAAAATCCGCGACGTTCAACCGAAGCCAAACGCGCGGATTATCTAATATCGAGGGATCGCCGACAGGCGTCGGCGACGACGTCGCCGGTCACGGATCGATTTTTTCGACGGTTTTCGCGGCCTGCTGCAGGAATTCTTTGAGGTCTTCGAGACCGTCGCCGAGCTTCGTTTTGAGGAAGACGTCGACGGCTTCACACGCCATCCAGTCGCCCCAAATCATCGCGCCGAGGCACAGCGCGTTGGCGTCGTTAATCGCGCGGCACATTCGGGCTGCGAAGACAGACTCGACGACGGCGGCGCGCACGCCCTTGAAGCGGTTCGCGATGACGTTCATGCCCATGCCGGTGCCGCAGAGCAGAATAGCGCGCTCGCCTTCGCCGCGCTGGAGCGCCTCGCACGCTTTGACGCAACTTTCATAATACTGGATTTCGGTATTGTCCTCGGACGCGCCGAAGTCGATCACTTCGTGACCGTTCTGCTTCAGGTGGTCGACAATCGCTTTGCGGAGACTAAGCGCGAACGGGTCGGCGGCAAATACAATTTTCATGGAACGCTCCTTGAAACGTCAAACGGGAGGGGTGAGTGGAAATCGCGACGGCCGCGAAAAACGACGGGCGAAACCGCGATTTCCTCAGTTGTCGTTCGTCATTCTAACGATTTTTCGGCGATTTGCAAGCAAATGACCGCGAACATGGAAAAAGCGTCGATATTTTCTCAAAACTCACGCGGATTTACGTTTCGGCTCGATCGTCGTCGGGGTTACGGGAACGGAGCCTTCCGCCATTTCTTTCGTGATGAAATACCGCGCGCCGACTCCTACGTCGGGAAGCGAAAACATCGGCTCGAGCATAAGTTCCTCGAGAATAGCGCGCAGCCCGCGCGCGCCGACACGGCGTTCCAGCGCGGTCGACGCGATCACGCGGAGCGCGTCGTCGGAGAACTCCAACTCCGCGTTTTCCATTGCAAAGAGCTTCTGATACTGTTTGACGAGCGAGTTTTTCGGCTCGCGAAGGACGCGACAAAGCGCTTCCTCGGAAAGCGGTTCGAGCGACGCGACGACGGGGAGACGTCCGACGAGTTCCGGAATCAGCCCGAATTCGTACAGATCTTCCGACGTCGTTTGCGCGAGGAGCGCGTCTTGATCCGCGCCTCCGACGACGCTCGCGTTCGTCGACGTGAGCGCGGCGTCTTCCGCGCCAAATCCGATGCGGCGTTTGCCGAGCCGTTTTTCTACGATCTTATCGAGACCGACAAACGCGCCCCCGCAGATGAAGAGGATGTTCGACGTGTCGACCTGAATATACTGCTGTTCGGGATGCTTGCGCCCGCCCTGCGGCGGCACGTTCGCGACGGTTCCTTCAAGAAGCTTGAGGAGCGCCTGCTGCACGCCTTCGCCGGAAACGTCGCGCGTAATCGACACGTTCTGGCTCGTCTTGCCGATCTTGTCGATCTCGTCGATATAGATAATCCCGCGCTGCGCCAATTCGACGTCGAAATCGGCGGCGCGCAGAAGCTTAAGAATAAGATTTTCGACGTCTTCGCCGACGTAGCCCGCCTCGGTGAGCGTCGTCGCGTCCCCGATCGCAAAGGGAACGTCCAGCGTCTTCGCAAGCGTTTGCGCGAGCAGCGTCTTGCCCGAGCCGGTCGGCCCGAGGAGCAGCACGTTAGACTTTCCGAGTTCGACGTCGTCAAAATCGGTCAGGGAATTCACCCGCTTGTAATGGTTATGAACGGCGACGGAGAGCGTCTTTTTCGCGTAATCTTGCCCGACGACGTATTCGTCGAGCTTTGCGAGCAACTCGCGCGGCGAAGGAACGCGGCCAAACGGCTTGCCGCGTCCGAGTCGGCGGCGACGTTCCTGATCGAGAATCTTAGCGCATAGACTGACGCAGTCTCCGCAGATATACGCCTCGCCGGGACCTTCGACAAGAGGTCCAACCTCGCGATAATGTTTACGACAGAATGAACAATAGGCGTTCTTTTGACGCGACTCATGTTCGTCGTGTTCGCAGCCGTCGCCCGCGCTATGATTCTCAGAGAAACGCTCGCCCTTGAACTCGTCGTGTTCGTCGATCATTGAAGTCCTCCGTCGGACGCGTCCCTTGATCAGAGAAAGGCGCGTCCATTAATTCCATCTCACGCGGGTCGATTGGCGACTTCGTATCCTTACAAAGCGCCGACGCTGTAAACGCGTCCTCTAGCGAATATACGCCGGAAGACGTGAGAAAATGCAAAAAATTCTATCTTTCTCAAACTTCTCACGTCGCGTGTTTTTACGCTGAAATTCTCCGCGCCGCGTCGCCGACGATCGACATGTCGCAGTCCTCGCCGATAAACGCGTTTTGGGGAAATCGACCGTTTAAGCGCTATACTCAAAAAAAACTCGCGTGGAACGTTCGACCGCTTTTTTATTCATAATCCAAAAAAGAATAATACTCGCTTTTTCAGAAAAAGATTATATGTTTTTCCTATTTTGAACAAATATTTCATTTTGAAAAACAAAAGCGTCTCAAAACGCGGAAAAAAGAAGAAATCCGGAAACTGGGCGCGTTCAACGCCGTTCTGAGCGCAAAAGCTCTTGGAGGCGCGCGTCGCGAGAATCCTCTTCGGGACTCTTTTCGTCTTTTGAGAGTTCGGAGGCCGTCGCAATATCGGAGACTAGAAAGAGTTTAATCGCGCGAAATTCTTCCTTGGTAAGTTCGCCGTCGTCGTACATCTGGCTGAACTGAGCGAGCAGTTCTTCAGAAGAAAGCGCCCTAGAACCGCGACCAGAGCGTCGAATCTTACCTAAGATATACCAAGCGATCGCCGCGAAAATCGCCAGCCCGGTAAATGCAAGAATCAGTCCAGGAAGATGATCCATGACGTCCGCCAAAGAGGAACAAGGGGTCGAATCCCCACAAATCTTAATATAATTGCACGGCGACGTCCCGCGTCGATAAACCGAGGACGACAAATAATCTTATTTATCTTACCCTGTTTACGCGACCGGAAACTTCTTAAAAAGAATAAAATTCCACGTCATAATCGGTCGATTCGATACAACGCGTCGTATAGACGTCGGCGAGGACGGAGCTTCGCCGATTGTAGAATCTTTACTCACAGCCGCCGGAGGCGTCGTTATGAAACGTTGTTTATCGCCCTGCCGCCACGTTCGTTTGAACGCGACGAAATTTGCGCGTTCCACTATCGTTGGACTCGCGCTTTTAGGCGCGACAAGCGTCGAATTGGGCGCTTTTAGCAACAACTCGGAACTCCGCGCTCAGAGTATTATAAATAACGCGCGACCGTCTGACAATAACGCGCTGAAAAGTTTTTCGGTTCCTTCCGACCTTTTTGACCAAGCGTCGGTTGTCGACGTCAAGTTGCCCGCGCCAAAGACAAATTCGGCTGTCGTCGACGCGTCTGAGTACAAGTTTACGTTCTACTTCCCCCAAAACGCCGACTCGAGCGAAATAACCGCGATCGATTTGCTATGCTCGCCCGACAAGGGCAAGACGTGGCACGCGTGCGCGGTCAAACAGCCGACCGACAAGAATAAAGATTTCCTTTTCCACGCGCCGGAGCCCGGAGAATACTGGTTCGTATTGATGACGAGCTTTAAGTCGGGCGAGAATTCTTTCAGTTCGACGAAAGGGCTAATCTTTACCCAGGGCGCGAACGCGATAGGCGAATCCTTCGCGCTGGCGGACGACGGCGAGCCGACGATCGACGCCAGCCCGAACAATCTCGCGGAAATCTCCGATCTCGCCGCGCCTCCGATTCTGCGGCAGAACGACGAAGAGTTGCTCGTCGACAACGCGTCCTTTGCCGCGGAAGACGTCCAGCCCGAACTCACGACGCCGACCGCGCCGCAGCTCGACGCGCCTGAACTCCGAGATATGGAGGCGCCCCCGGAGGAAACGAGCCCGCGGCCGGGCAAGTTACGCAACCTTTCCTTTGGCGTCGGAAAGGGCACTGGAAGTCTTTTGGTCACTGTTCGCTGGTTCCGCCCGGAAGATATCGACGCGCGGTATGCCGTCGACGTTAAATCGTTGAGCGTCGAACGCGCTCCGTCTCCGACGGGACCTTGGACCATCGTCGCGGAAGACCTCGACGTGAACCAATCCGGATATTCATGGACCGCGACGCCGGAGGAAATGAAGCCGTTCTACGTACGCACCGTCGCGCGTGACGCGCAAGGAAACGTATGGCGCGACGTGACGACTTCGCCGATGGACGTCAATCAACCGGGCGTGCGTTCCGCGCTCGGTCCCGTCAAGACGCCGGCGCCATTCGCCGACGTCGCTAAAAAGGACAAGGACGACGCCGACGACAAGAGCGACGCGAAAGAAAAAACGGCGATGATTCGTTACACCGCTTCGGAAAACGACGAGCCGGCGGACGGCGCCGAGAACGACGCGTCCGGAGACGTCAAAGGCGCGAAACAGAACGTTCGACTCGTTTCGACCGTCGAACGCTCGCAGAGCAAATCGTCCGTGGCGCAGCGGGAACGTCCGTACGTCCCCGCGCCGACGAATCCGAACGAATTCCAGCTTAATCCGCTTTTCACGAAAGGTTTTTCCGTTCTTTATCAATCGTCGCAGGCGCGCATGGAGCCTTCGGGAGGCGAAAAGAGATCGATCTTTACGCCGCCGTCCCGATCGTCGCGCAACTCTTATGTCAGACCTGCGGAAAGAAGATACTCGCCGAGAGAAATCGCGGCGGCGAGAATCGAACAGGAACGAAAAGCCTATCAGGAGCGGCTCCAATATAACAAAGAACATGAGATGGAATCTTTTGAACAGAATCCGCAGCTCATGGAAGGGCGCATGTTCTACATGGACTCCGACGGAAATCTGACGACGACCCCGCCGCCGGAGATGCAGAAGGCGTTGGGCTATGGCGGTCTCAACATGGAGGCGCAGGGATGGACTCGCGTCGACCAACCGAACGGACTGCAAGGCGGCATGACGACCGCCGCCGCGACGCCGGACGGCGAGCCGATTTACATGCCCAGCGACGCGGAAGCCTACGACGCCAGCGCGCGATCCGGCGCCGCGATCTGGTCAAACGAACAGTATCCGCAAGCGTCTAACCCCGGTTCGTCGCCTCTCAACAACCGATACTCGAACGGCGCAAACGCGGCGCCTCAGGGAATGGGGACGGGCGTGCAGACCGTTCCGCCGCAATCGTCGTATACGCCGTCCAATTACGGCTCGGCGCCCCAATACTTCTCGAACGCGTCGTCGGCGCCGACGACCTCGAACTACGCGTTCCCGCCTCAGCCGATCGTCTCATACTGACGACGAGTTCCGCTCGTTCGCCGCGACGTCATGAAATTCTGGTCGCGGCGTCTGCGGGTCGTTACGGTTACTCGACAAGTTCGCGACCAACGTCGCGATACTTCGACGCGTCGTAACGAACGCCGTAGACGCCGCGCCGCGCACATTCCTCCCGCGCTTTAAGCGCTTCGGGAAGGCGCGACGTCACGTTATGCGCGCCGCGGAGCA
>JAEEGL010902743.1_pt1 | contig 12233 bp, 9 predicted proteins | sample 9134231 | NCBI WGS metagenome assembly JAEEGL01 (sample SAMN16246548, study PRJNA631951) | gut metagenome | biome: gut microbiome; feature: rumen; material: fiber-attached | host: Bos | place: Iran: Karaj | collected 2018-10
AGGCATATCCAGCCTGAAAATCGAGGGCCGCACAAAATCCGCGTATTATGTCGCCTCTTCCACTGCCGCTTACCGCCACGCACTGGACTGCGCCGCCAACGGTGCCCCCTTGCCTGAAATCTGGCGGGATGAAGTAAACAAACTGAGTCACCGGCCATACTCCCCAGGGTTCTATTACGGTCAGCCCGGTCAGTCCGTCGAGGACAGCAGCTATTTTTCTCTCTACGATGTCGTCGCGATGGTAGAAGCCTGCGATTCGTTCGGAAACGCCTACCTGACGCAACGGAACGGATTCCGTTCGGGTGACACGTTGGAACTCCTCCGCCCCGATGGGGATCCCGTATCCTTCACTGCCGGAAAAATACTGGACGCTGCCGGCTTTCCGGTAGAAATCACGCGGCATCCGAAAATGGATCTTTTCATGAAACTTCCCGTTCCGGCTCCCAAATACAGCTTTCTCAGGAAACGCCGAACCGAAAACACGCCCGGCAGAAAAGCCGGGCGCACTGTCTGAACCGCTATAGGACTCGGCGGAAATCACCTGGAGGTCCGGGCTGCCTTGTCCTTCTTTTTCCGCTCCGCCACATCATTGGTATCGATGGAATCACGGAAGACCACAAGCCTGTCAAACAAGTATTCCGTTACGAAATTGATCAGCATGTTCAGGATGATGACCAGCATTCCGTTCCAGTTCCGATGCCCGGAAATCATCATTTTCTCAAAAATCGTTCCGTCAGACAGGTATGCAACCAGCAGAAGTGACAGCGGTGTGAAAACCGCATAATAACCAAGCACTTTCAGCATGGCAATCGGAACATTGTTGGCGGATTGAAATGTGTACTTCCTGTTGAATGTGAAATTCCAAATGACAGAACATACAAGCGCAATAAAATAGCAGGTCGCAACGCCAAGCTTCGTAAAGTGCGTCAACAGTCCCGAAACAATCAACTGGATCGCGCCGGCAGAAATGGAAAACAGTGTAAATTTCACGGTTCGCCACAATTCTTCCCTGTTAGCCTGTTCTTTGGATTCTTTTTCCATTGCTCGATTCCTTCCCGTTTGTCCCGTAGGAAACGCAACTTTCAATTTCGGCATTCCGTTCTTTCTTCGAAATGTGCCGCCTGTTCTGTTTCGGTCTGCGTCCGGAACATTCTAAGCGATTGTATCACCGACAAGGCAAAAATGGAACCTCCGTCCTGTTTTTCATAATCGCCGGTTTTTCACGCAATGGGAATTGAAATATCAATAAACTAATATAAAATGAATAAAACAAGACAGTATTAAGGCAGGATATCCAGCCCATGCGTACCGCATCTCAGCGAAGCAATCAGAACAAAATGGAAACCGCGGCCGTTCCAGGGCTTGTCGTTTCCATGGCGCTCCCGTTCATGCTTTCCCTGTTGATACAGAATCTATACAACGTTGTTGACAGCATCTTCGTTTCCAGAATCAGCGAGACTGCTCTGGCCGCCACATCTCTTGCGTATCCCATTCAGGTCCTGGCGATCGCCATCTGCGTAGGTCTCGGTGTCGGCGTGAACGCACTGATTTCCAGACAACTCGGTGAAGGAAGATTTGACGATGTCCGTTCCACCGCAGCGACAGCCCTCCTGCTTGCCGGCGGTTTCTCGTTTCTTTTTTCTGTAACGGCACTGTTCTTCATCGATCCGCTTGTCTCCATGCTGACGAAAGATCCGGTCATATTCCCTCTGTGCATGGATTATTTGTCCGTCTGCATGCTTTTCTGCTTCGGTCAGTTTATAGAGATCGTATCTCTCCGTTTCATGCAGGCATCCGGAAAAATGGTCCTCAGCATGTTTTCGATGATGATCGGCGCCGCCGTGAACCTGATTCTGGATCCCATCCTGATTTTCGGCATGTTCTCACTTCCGGCTATGGGTGTGCGCGGAGCGGCGATCGCAACGGTCACAGGGCAGTGGTGCGGGGCAATCGCGGCGCTTCTGATCAATCACTGCTTTAATCCGGAGGTCAGACCTGCCTTGCGGCCTTTCCGCTTCAGCATCCCCTCTGCCCGGGAGATTCTCCGTATCGGCATTCCGACCATGATCATGCACGGCATGAACAGCGTTATGAGTTTCGGAATCAACCGGCTTCTGCTACCGATCTCTGCCACTGCGGTCGCATTTTACGGCGTCTATTACAAGCTTCAGAACTTTCTCACGATGCCGCTTAGTGCGCTCGGACAAGCCGTTATTCCGATCATGGGATTCAATTACGGAGCAAAAAATGCTGAAAGGATCCGTCAGGCGGTTCGGAGCGGTCTGTTCTTTTCTGTTGCGGTCGCTGCTTTGGGAACGATTCTGTTCCAGATCTTTCCTTCGGAGCTTCTGTCCCTGTTCAATGCAGGAAAAGACATGCTGTCAATCGGCGTCCCGGCGATACGAATCATTTCCGTTACTTTCCTTTTCTCCGCTGTAACGACTATTCTGGGTTTTGCTGTTTCCGGTCTTGGAAACGGTGTCGTGAACATGGTCGGAACAAGCATCCGCCAGGTGATTCTGCTGATACCCGCCGCCTGGATTCTGCTCCGCTTCCGCGGTCTTTCTCATGTCTGGTACGCATTCTGGATATCGGAAACCGTTGCGTTAACGGTCACGATTCTATACAGCAGACGGGTAATCTCGGAGAAGCTGCGCACTCTCCGAGACAGACGCTTCCCTTGCTGATAATCCCAATCTGATGTGATATGATAAATTATATATGGTTCAAATGTTTCACGGCTGCAGATCCCGCTTTGCCGAACGTTCCCACTTTTTTCTTCTCTTACAGGAGGCACTTATGCGTATCGATACTAAAAAAATGCCCAAACTTGGATTTGGGCTGATGCGTCTTCCTGAGAAAGACGGCGCCATCGATTTTCATCAGGTCTGCCGGATGGTAGATCTTTATATGAAAAACGGCTTCAACTATTTTGATACCGCCTACGTTTATCACAACGGCGAATCGGAAAAAATCGTAAAAACCGCAATTGTCGAGCGTTACCCCCGAGACAGCTTTACCGTGGCTACCAAACTTCCCGGATGGTGCTTAAATACACCGGAAGATAAGGACCGGATTTTTAACGAACAGCTGGAGCGTACGGGCGCGGGTTTTTTTGACTACTATCTGATTCACAGCATTGAAGACGGAGAAAACTATGATAAGCATGTCAAATTCCATTCCTTCGAATGGGCTGTTGAAAAAAGAAAAGCAGGTCTGATCCGCCATCTTGGTTTTTCCTTTCACGGCACCCCGGAGCTCCTGAGGAAAATCCTTTCCGAACATCCGGAATTTGAATTCGTTCAGATTCAGCTGAATTATGCGGACTGGGATAATCCTCTGATTCAGAGCGGAGCACTGTATCAGATCCTCCGCGAATTTGACGTCCCTATCATCGTTATGGAACCTGTAAAGGGCGGCTCGCTTGCAGACCCTATTCCGTCGGTGAAGCAGGTCTTCTCTGAACTTCCTTCTGCTCCAACGCCTGCATCTCTTGCTCTTCGTTTTGTAGGTTCCCTCGATGGAATCGGCACGATCCTCAGCGGAATGTCCACAGAGGAACAAATGCTTGAGAATATCCGGACGTTTTCTCCTTTCTGCAGGCTGACCCCGGAAGAAGACGGCGCAATCAAGAAAGCTGTCGACGCCATCCGCAGCACTCCGCTGATCGAGTGCACCTCCTGCCGGTACTGCTGCGACGGATGCCCGCAGCAGATCCCGATTCCGGACATCTTCCGCATTATCAACTCCGTCCGCCGGTACAACGATGTATTCCGTGGTAAAATTCATTACAGCCATAAGACGAAAAATACAGGGAAAGCAGCGGACTGCATCGCGTGCGGACAGTGTGAAAGCGTTTGCCCTCAGCATCTGGAGATCATCAGCCTTCTGGCAGATGCCTCCCATATTCTGGACGATTGACAGGATTGCTTCCTGCCGAAATCCGGCAGATCTCGAAATGCGCCGTTATTCGATCGGTCTATGTTACAGAGGCTAAATCGGATTGCCTGCCAATTGACGAATTCGTTTTTAATGATTAATATGACAGTTATCGCGGCACAGGGATCTCTCGTCCCATGTGCCGCAAGTATTTGTTTTGAATGGAGATTCCCTAATAAATGCCGTTTACAGTCTTTACCGACACTTCTGCCAATCTTCTGAACCGGCAGATTCGCGACTATGACCTTCGGATCATTCCCTTTTCCTATTTTATTGACGGACAGGAACACACCTGTCTCGATACGGACGCCTTCAACGGAGACGCCTATTACTCGATGCTGAAGGGCAGCGCTAAAGTCACCACGACACAGATCATCCCGGAAACCTATGCGGAATACTTCAAACCGGTCCTTGAGTCCGGAAGCGATATTATCTTCGTCAGCATGTCGTCTGGAATCAGCGGTTCTTGTCAGTCGGCTTTGGTTGCCGCAAATGATTTATCGGAATCGTTTCCCGATCGCAGGATCGAGGTCATTGACACGCTTGGCGCCTCTCTCGGCGAAGGGCTTGTTGCTCTTCAAGCTGCCAGACTCCGCGATGCGGGTATCCCCACCTCTGAGGCAGCAGAGCAGCTCCGTGCCATATCCGAACGTATGTTCAATGTTTTTACGGTCGACAACCTCCTGTATCTGCGTCGGGGAGGGCGCCTTTCCAACCTGTCCGCAATCGTTGGGACCGTTTTGAACATCAAGCCGATTCTGAAAGGTTCCTCCGAAGGTAAGATCGTCTCTTTCGGCAAGGTGCGTGGACGCAAGACTTCCATTGAAACTCTGGCAACGCTCTATGATCAGCATGTTTTGGATCCGGAAGATCAAACGATCGGGATCGCGCACGCAGGCTGCTTGAAAGATGCAGAGTATCTTATCTCTCTGCTGAACCGGAATCATCCCCCTAAGGAGATCCTTCTGGTCGATTATGAGCCCGTAACCGGCTCCCATGTCGGTCCCGGCGCGCTTGCTCTTTTCTTTGAAAGCAGGAAAGGCGTACGTGATATCAGCAGAATCTGACTGAACAATAATAAGCCGTGAAGACGGCTTCTTTTTTCGTCCGTTCAATCGATCGGCTTCCGATTCATTTTCCTTTAGCCTTCAATCACACATGGAGAGTCGGTTTTCCCTTTTGTCCGCAAATGTGATATATTTCTCATTGCAGCCGAAAAGAAGGAGGACAATATGAAAACACCGTTTTCCCCGTATCTGAACAGGTTGGCGCCCTGCATGAAACAGCTCGTGGCAGCGCTGAGAAAAGAGTACGATTACGTCAGCATTCTTTCTACAGACTCGGTAGGCTTTACCGTTCAAATGTCACAACGCAGCAAGTCCGTTACGAACTCCACTATGACAACAGAGCGCGGGAATGTGATCCGCGTCAGAAAAAACGGCCTTTACAGCGAATATGCCTTCAACGAAATCGATCCGGATTACCCAGACGACACAATACAGGAGATCCGTTCCGGTCTGGACAGACAGATGAAAGTCTTGAAGCGTACTCGCGTGCCGGTATATCAAACCGGTATCCTGCCGGATGAACCGCTCGAACTTTTCATCGAAAAAGAGACCGAACGGCTTCCCGAAACGGATAAACTTGAGCATCTTGTTGCTTTCCTGCAATCATTGTCCGATCGCGGAATGGAGATCATTCCTCACGCGCTGGACTGCAACGTCAGAGGCATTTCCACCCATATCTCCAAGATGTTCATTACAGAAAACCGTTTCCTTCGGCAGAGCTACGTTTACACGGAAGGCACTATTGCTGCGTTTGCTCCAAACGAGGCGGGAGAAATGAAAACTGCCTACAAAGGCGTTTCCGGTCTTGGCGGTCCCGAAATACTGGACGGTTTGGCGGACGTTCTTGAAAAAATGCCAAAACTGATGGAAGAACTTCTCGGCTCCGAGAAAATCATTCCGGGTGAATATGAGATCGTTACGGATCCGAGCATCACAGGTCTGATTGCTCATGAGGCCTTCGGGCATGGTGTTGAAATGGATATGTTCGTCAAAGAGCGCGCGCTCGGCGCACAGTACGTCGGTCAGCGCGTAGGGAGCGATTTGGTCACCATGCATGAAGGCGCCCTCTGTGAAGAGAGCGTGACGGCATACGCTTTCGACGATGAAGGAACTCTCGCAGGCGATGTCGTAGAGATCGATCACGGCATTCTCAGAACCGGTATCTGCGATGCTCTCTCCGCTCTGCGTTTAGGCACCCTGCCTACCGGAAACGGGAAGCGTGAAAACTACGCTCACAAGGCATATACAAGGATGACCAATACGGTCTTCGATTCCGGCACGGATACCTTCGAGGACATGATTGCCTCGATAAAGCACGGCTATCTTCTTTCCGGAACGGAAAGCGGGATGGAAGATCCCAAGCACTGGGGCATCCAGTGCATCATCTCGCGCGGATATGAGATCCGGGACGGCAAACTGACCGGGAAAGTCGTTTCCCCTGTCATTATGACCGGATACGTTCCTGATCTGCTCGGAAACATCACAATGGCTAGCACCGACAGAGTCGTGGAAGGAAACGGCGGCTGCGGAAAAGGCTATAAGGAATGGGTCAAGGTCGCGGACGGCGGCCCTTATCTGAAGACGAAAGCGAGGCTTGGATAATGTTTACGATCGTGAAAGAAAAACTGCACAACCTTGGCTGCAATATATACGAACTGACAGAGCGGACAACCACCGCATGGGAGTTTTATTTCATCCGCCACAAGCTCGACCAGAACCGGGTAAGCCGTGTCAAATCATTCGAGGTTAAAGTGTACATTCCGCTCGAAGATGGAAAATTTCTCGGCAGCGCTTCCGGAAGTTTAAATCCGACCGCCTCCGATTCTGAGCTGGATTCCGTTCTGAAAAATCTCGTTTATCAGGCGTCTCTTGTCAAAAACCCGGCTTATTCGCTGACTGACAGGCCTGTCCCTGCAGTGGAGCAAACAAAGGTCGATGTCGATGCGATCGCGGAAACCTTTATCACATCCATGCAGGCCGTGCACGAAACAGAGACGGAACGGGTCAATTCCTATGAAATCTTCGTCCGGGAGATCCATGAACGCTTCGAAAACTCGAACGGCGTTACCTATGAGATCACCTACCCTTCCTCCATGATCGAGGTTGTAGTCAATGCTTCCCATGACAATCATGAAATCGAACTATACAGGAATTATCGCTCGGGCATATGCAACGGTGAGAAGCTGACCCGGGATGTGGAAAACGCGATGCGTTTCGGCAGAGACCGGCTCGTTGCAGGCGCTACGCCCGCTCTGGAAAAAAGCGACGTGATTTTTTCAACAGAAGACGCTGTTGAGATCTATGATTATTTCACAACCCGCATGAGTGCAGGCATGCAGTTCCGGAAGCTGTCTGACTGGGCGAAGGGAAAACAAGTAGCTGAATACACCACGGGCGACCGGATCTCCCTGTTCGCCTCCGCTTCGCTTGAAAACTCCTCCGCCTCATATCCTGTCGACTCGGAAGGCGCCTGGATCCGCGAACGTTATCTGATCCGGGACGGAATCGCGGCAGACACCTGGGGAAGCCGTCAGATGAGTGAATACCTCGGCAGCAGGAACAGCTCTCTTGTTTATAATTTTGTCGTTTCGGGAGGCAGCGCATCTCCGGAACAGCTTCGGACAGGAAACTATCTGGAACTGGTGGAGTTCTCGGATTTTCAGGTCGACCCGGTAGGGGGAGACATCCTCGGGGAGATCCGTCTCGGATACTGGCATCATGACGGAAAGGTAGATATCATTACCGGAGGAAGCGTGTCCGGGACCATGCAGGATGCGATTCCGTCCATGCGGTTTACCAGAGAAACAGAGCAGTATAATACGCGCGTCATTCCGAAAGAAACGCGGCTGTATAATCTGAACATCACGGGAATCCGGTAAGGTACCCTGCTCCGCATGCGTTTCGTTGCCTATTAATTCCTGCGTCACGGACAGATTCAATTAAAATGGCTGCTGTACCATCTTCGGTTCAGCAGCCTTGCCTTTTTATGTAAGCGGAATTTCCCGTCAGGGGTCGAGTGACTTGGCGAGTGCTTTGGAAAACGCCGCTTTGAGGCTCTCATAGGTATCTGCAGGATTTGCTTCGAAAAGCTTTTCATCTCCCATGAAAATGGACGGAACGCGCCAGTAGTCATAGCTGTCCGCCAGTATGGGCTGCTCCGATTCCTCAATCCATGTAATTGGTGTTTCCCGGAAGTCCGGATGCTCCTGCAAAAGCTCGTCCAGCGCTTTCCGGGCATTGCGGCAGTAGGGACAGTTTTTAAGATACATCACCGTCAGCGTCTTCATGTTCATGCCTCCAGTCTCACCGTTTCAGAGCGCTCTCGCCGTTTCTCTGGTTTAGATGAACAATACACTATTTCTTCGGATTTGTCCAACCGTACATACCTCTGCCCTTCTCTCCGCTTTTCTTGACCTTTCTCCGCTTATATGATAAATAGTTTTATTGCACGGCACAAAAACAAACATTAATTCTCACGCCCGTGCGTTCTTGGTGAAAAGATGGCTGCGACCGGCAAAAAAACACCGAAATATACAAAAGGGACGATGCTGCTCCATTTTCTGAATGGCTGCAAGCGATATTTTGCCTATACCCTTCTTGTGTCGTTTTTCGTAACGCTTTTGGAAATGCTGATTCCGCAGGTCATCCGTCAGACAGTGGATGCCGTAATCGGAAACAGGGAATTGTCTGCGCCTGCTTTTATTAAGAATTGGTTCGCCGGTGCGGGCGGCGCGGACTTCTTCCGGAAAAATCTCTGGGCAGTGGCTCTGATTATCCTCGGCATGGCCTTCTTCCTTGTGATTCTCATCTATCTCCGGGGACTTACGTCCTCGCTTTCAGCCGAAAAACTGAAGCAAAAAATGCGCGAGGATCTTTTCTCGCATATCCAGAGGCTTCCTTATGCATGGCATCAGGAAAACAATACGGGCGATATCATTCAGCGCTGCACTTCTGACGTGGACCGTGTCCGGACTTTTGTGTCCGAACAGATGATTTCCGTCGTCCGTACCGTCATCATGGTGGGGATGTCCCTTGCGTTCATGTACAGCATGAATCCAAAGCTCACACTGATCGCTGCGATAGCCGCTCCAATCGTCGTCACCTACTCCGTGATTTTTTACGGTAAAATACGTTCCAGATTTGAGATATGCGATGAAAACGAAGGTGTCCTGTCCACCATCGTCCAGGAAAATCTGACCGGCGTCCGTGTCGTCCGCGCATTCGGAAGAGAAGAATTCGAACGCGAACGCTTTGAAAAACAGAACGTATACTTTACAGGGCTCTGGATCCATCTGATGAAACTTCTGTCCGCTTTCTGGAGCACCAGCGATTTCATCAGCGGACTTCAAATCCTGCTCGTCCTTGTGCTCGGATCCCTGTTCTGCATACGCGGAGAACTCACGCCGGGTGAGTTTATTGCGTTCATCAGTTATAACGGAATGCTGATCTGGCCGGTAAGATTCCTCGGCCGCGTTATTTCCGAAATGAGCAAAGCGGGCGTCAGCATCGACCGTATCCGTTACATCATGAATTCCGAACCTGAGCGCGACCGTCCGAATCCTGTTTCCAGAGAACAGACAGAACAAGCCGCGCATGGGGATATCGTGTTTGACCACGTCTCCTTCGGGTACGAGAACGGAACCGATGTCTTGAACGATGTCTCGTTCAGGGTCAAAGCGGGTACTACGCTGGGCATCCTGGGTAGCACCGGCTCCGGCAAGACGACCCTGATGCACCTGCTGACCAGGCTGTATGAACTTCCGCCCGAAAAAGGGATCATCACTCTCGGAGGAATCAATGTCGCGGATATGCGGGCGCAGGATCTGCGCGACTGTATCGGCATGGTGCTTCAGGAACCGTTCCTGTTCTCGCGTACAATCGGAGAAAACATCTCCATCCGCGACCGGGATCTTCCGATAGAGGAGATCCGGCGGGCAGCGGGAATCGCGTGTGTGGACGAATCCATCACGGAATTTACGCAGGGATATGACACGATGGTAGGCGAACGGGGCGTAACACTGTCCGGAGGGCAGAAACAGCGCGTGGCAATTGCAAGAATGCTGACCCAGAAAGCCCCCGTCATGATTTTCGACGATTCATTGTCGGCCGTTGACTCCGAAACTGACGCAAAAATCCGGCAGCAGCTTCAGACGCTCCTGGGAAAATCGACTGTGATCCTGATCTCCCACCGTATCACAACCCTGATGCAGGCTGACTATATCCTCGTCCTCGACAGGGGGCGGATTATCGAAGAAGGAACCCCGGCAGAGCTCGCGTCCTCTAGTGGGATGTACCGTAAAATCTATGACATCCAGCTGGGCTATGCGGAGATATAAAGTATGACGGAAACCGCATTTAAAAAAGAAGAACAGCAATATGTACGGCTTCCCCATTATGGCATACCGAAACTGCTTCCTTATCTGAAACCGCTTCGTAAAGTCATATGGAGTATGGTCGTGCTTTCTCTTCTCGGGGGACTGGTCGATACGGTCATGCCTCTGTTTCAGCAGTATGCGCTGAATCATTTTGTTGCGCTTTCGACCCTTGATACGCTTTTGCCGTTCATCCTTTCCTATCTCGCCGTTCTGCTTGTCCAGACGATCGGAAACCTGATATCCGCGTATCAAGGCGGTCTCATTGAACTGGGTGTGGACCGGGATATGCGTCGCGCTGCATTCAATCACCTCCAGACGCTGTCTTTTTCGTATTATAACCAGAACAGCGTCGGTTATATCCACTCCAGAGTCATCAGCGACACCGAACGAATCGGCTCACTTGTATCATGGAGTCTGATGGACGGCATATGGAATATCACTTATATCATCGGCGCCGTCACCCTCATGTTCGCGCTGAACTGGAAAATGGGACTTCTGGTTCTGATTATCGTTCCGCTCACGGCAATCGCCCTCGGGTATTTCCAGGGCAGGCTCGTCCGGTTGAACCGTCGCGTGCGTGAAATCAACTCTCAAATCACCTCCGGGTTCAACGAGGGCATTACCGGGGCAAAAACGACAAAGACACTCGTTGCCGAAGAGCGGATGGATCAGGATTTCAGAACGGTCAGCCGTGAAATGACCCGTGCATCCGTCAAGACCGCCCATTTCCGTTCCCTTTTCGTCTCCACGATTTCCTTCGCGTCCTATATCCTGCTGGCGCTGGTCCTCTGGAGGGGCGGTCAGATCACCGAAGCTGGGCTGATGGAACTCGGCACACTTGCCGCGTTTACCGCCTACGCGCTGAATCTGATGGAACCGATCCAGTGGGTCGTCCGCGCACTTTCCGATCTGATCACTGTTCAGGTCAACATTGAACGCTTTACCCGGCTGATGGAAACGGAATCCGATGTTTCCGACAGTCCGGAAGTCATAGCAAAATACGGCGATACCTTTCATCCGAAGAAAGAAAACTGGGAAGAGCTGTACGGGGAAGTGGAATTCCGCGATGTATCCTTTATGTACCCGGACGGAAACGAGTATGTGCTTGAGCATTTCAATTTAAAGATTCCGCAGGGAACCAATGTTGCAATCGTTGGGGAAACCGGTGCGGGGAAGTCCACACTTGTCAATCTTGTCTGCAGATTCTTTGAGCCCACTTCCGGACAAATTCTGATAGACGGAAAAGATGCCCGGGAACGCTCTCAGCTGTGGCTGCATTCGAATATTGGTTATGTTCTTCAGACACCGCATTTGTTTTCGGGCACCGTAAAGGATAATCTTCTTTATGGAAAACCCGATGCGACTATGGAAGAAATCGAGGCGGCCGTCAAGGCGGTTTCGGCAGACAGCGTTATCGCACGAATGGAAAAGGGGTATGACAGTGACGTCGGAGAAGGAGGCGACCTGCTCTCCACCGGGGAAAAGCAGCTTCTGTCCTTTGCCCGGGCGATTCTATCCAATCCCCGCATATTCGTGCTGGATGAAGCGACTTCTTCCATCGATACGGTCACGGAAAAGCTCATTCAGGAAGCAATCGAGCACCTTATGAAGGGCAGAACCTCTTTTGTGGTCGCGCATCGGCTTTCTACGATCCGCCAGGCGGATCTGATCCTGGTCGTTCGGGACGGAAAAATCATCGAACAGGGTACTCACCCCGAGCTTATGAAGCGCAGAGGGTATTATTATGCGCTTTATACCCGACAGTTTACGGAAGAACTGATGAGCGGAGCGACCGTCTGAACGTTTGCCGCGATTCTGAAACACGGTTGAAGATGCGGTAAAAATATGATAT
>JAEEGL011349144.1_pt1 | contig 12233 bp, 11 predicted proteins | sample 9134231 | NCBI WGS metagenome assembly JAEEGL01 (sample SAMN16246548, study PRJNA631951) | gut metagenome | biome: gut microbiome; feature: rumen; material: fiber-attached | host: Bos | place: Iran: Karaj | collected 2018-10
ACATGAATGTCAGTTGGCATGGATGGCTTCTAATGCCTCCATGGATGGAGTCCATGGCAACTTTTGTTGATGAAAGATGGCATCATCATGTCGTAGCGTATTCATCATGTGCTTTGTTTTTATGTTATGAAAGATAAATGCATTTCCAGTCTGTATAAATATCCGCAACTACTCTCCTACTTGCAATCTGACAAGTAGAAGAGTGAGGGCGTGGGGTGGTGTATTTCTACATACTTCCTAATGATTTGCAAAATTAATGCTTTTTTGATTACAAAACAAGTTTTTTCGTGAAAATTCAACCGCACAGAGACAAAAAATGAAGGGCTTTCACTCTCTAGTGCATGACTCATGCCTCATTCCAACAACAAGCCGCGACCGTTGGGCTCCTTGCCTTTGGCATTCCAACCGGTGATTTGCATGAGGGTGTAAATCATGTCGCCCGTGTTGAAAGGATGGTCGACGGAGTGCTCCAACTTCTCCACCTGCTCAGGGTGAGTAGCCCGGTAACGCTCTGGTATGTAGATGAAAAAGGGTATCTTGCAACAGACATCCCATGATGCTTGAACGGGCTCCCTGACGTGGCCGCAATAGTCCGGGTCGGTCTCATACAAGTCCAGGCCGTGGTCGGGAAAATAGAACACCAGTGCCTCCTTGTCCTTGTAGATGTCGAAGATGGAAGCCACCACATGGTCGTTGTAACGAGTGGCATTGTCGTATTGGGACATGTACACTCGTTGGTGCTCCTTGTAGTCGGGGTAGTCTTCGGGGTTGAAAAATTTCCATGCGGCAGGATAACGCCATTTGAAAGCCTCATGCTGACCCATCAGGTTGATGATGGTGATGGACGGGGTGGAGTCGTTGTCGGCTAATGTTCGGATGGTAGGGAGAAGTTCACTGTCCTGGTTGGTTTTTACCACATCCGTATGCTGGCAGGCAAACCATACGGTGTCGCACAGGGCGGCATATGTGGCCTGGGCATTCTCGTGGATGCCATGGCTTTTCTGGTTGGATATCCATCGTGTGGAGTATTTCTGGCAGAAAACGTCGAAAAACGTGTCATGGTCATACCAGTCGGAGTCGTTGCCATCACCAAAAGAGAAAATGCTCTTGAAGGCTATGTGGGTGAAGGGGGCGGGAGCTGTGACATCTGAGAAGACAAGCATTTGTCCTTTGGATGCGAGTTCTGAAAGTTCCGGGTTGGTGGGGCGCTTGTATCCGTAGATGGAGGAATGTGACTTGGAGAAGGATTCGCCGATGATGATGACTATGTGGTCGGGATGCTCGCTTGTCGTCTCCGTCAATGGGAGGTCGTGGCGATGCTCTGCCACCTTGCCAAAAGGCTCATACATCCTCGCGATGACAACATATTTCAACGGTACGATGCGTGCACACCATTCGCGCATTTCACGTTTCAACGATGGGAAGCACAACACCGCCACTGCCAGGAACACGATGGAGCTCACGCGTGACACTTTCATCGAGGGCTGAAGCTTGGGGCGCTTGCATAGGTAAAGAATGCAAACCAACAACATGGCGCCTGCCCACAGCAACACTTTCCATAAGGGGAAATAGAACTCGAAAAACTCAGACGCTTCTTCCTTGTTTGTGCCAAGTATCAGATAAAACGTGTCGATGGTCACAAATTGACAGTTGGCAAGGTAACTGCCGAAACTCAGGCCGAAGTCAAATAGCGTGAACGCAAAGAACATGTGCATCAGTATCTTGCCCCATTTGCCTATTTGAGAGGCGAGAAAGAAAAAGGCACCCATTACAAAAATGGTGTCTGTTATCAAATAGCCGTATTTCCTGTCGGAGCCAGACAATGCGAGGCTTGAAGGAAGTGCCACGGCTATGGCGATGACAAGCATCTGCCTCCAATTCTCACGAAAGAATAAGGCTAAACGGTCTAACATTTTTCTCATATCACTTGATTTTTTCGTGCAAAAGTACAAACTTTATTCATTTCCTCCAAATGTAGTCCTTGAATAAAGCAACCACACGATGTGGTAATGAAGGAGGAGTCAGGGTGCCCCGTCTTCCTTGAGATACCCCTCTTCGATGAGTTTTTCCATCAACAAACGAGTGTACGTGGCCGCACCGATGGCATTCAGGTGGTTGGTATCCCTGAAATACTTGGGGACGCCCACAAATCTTGGGTCATTGCTGAAGTCATAGAAAGGAATGTCATATCTTTTGCAGATGTCTATGGCAGGTGCAAATGCCTCCGTATTCATACCGTCGAAGATGGGGGAAGCCACAAAGACCAATTTCGTGGAACCCTTCTCTAGGATGAATTTCTCAAAATAATGCAACTTCAAAGAGTCAAAAGTCAAGGTGCGGGAAAACCTTGGCTTGTCATACACTTTCTTAGGCTTGATGGTCTTGTCTACAGGAATGAAACCATCTGACGTGGTTTCGGTGAATGGATGGACATAATCGGCTGCCAACTCTGTGAAAGAGGAATTATAGCGATACATCAGGCTGAGCATTTTCAATTTTTCCGTACTATCCACATCATGGAAGAGTGTCTTGATTTCCTCACGGTCATCATAAAACCTTCGCAAAAGGCCTAAATCTCTATGGTTGTCACGTGTAAAGAGGTCATATTGAGGTGAAATGTCGTAAATGACCAAACGGGGGTGGTAACGCTGGCTGATAAGTTTCCACCATGCGTAGAAAAGCAATATGCCATGGCCATCCTCTCCGCAATTGAAACAAGAGAGGCCTGTCATTTCGGTCACTACCTTTGGGTCGTAATGAAAACGTGCCCTTGACGACCCCATCACCAACACATCCTCGGTGATTTGGTTGGTGAGGTGATTACGATGAAACGTCATGCCTCCCTTGGGATGTACCGACAGATAATGGAGTGCCATGCCTGCCATGCGGTCGATGACAAACATGAATGCCAGGAAGAGAAGGGTCCTAATGATGAATTTCCGCATGTTATTAGAAATTAGCGTAAATGAACTGGTCGGCTCCGAAGACACCCGCCAGCAGAATGCTCGACAGCACGATGGCATAGGTGCCCCATCTGATGGCCACGTGGCGACTATTGAATGCACGGAAATTCGTAAATTCATCAGCCACATCCTTTATCAACAACAGGGTGATGGCAAAGAGAGAGAATGACACGCTGGGGATATCGATTGTCAAACCCAACGGTTGTGAGAAATCAAATATTTTCAAGGTCAATTTCCAAGCGTCTGAGAGTGTGGGCATGCGGAAGAAAATCCAGGTAAAGTTGATAAACAAAAAAGTGATGAGGATTTTCACTCCCTTGCCGAATGGACCATAATTACATTTTTGCTGCCCGAGCATCTTCTCCACCACTTGTGCCAATCCGTGAAGCAAGCCCCATACGACAAATGTCCAGTTGGCGCCATGCCATATGCCGCTGACGAGGAAGGTGACGATGATGTTGAAATAGTTTCTGGCCTTGCTGCAACGACTGCCACCCAATGGTATGTAAACATAGTCCTTCAGCCAGGTGCTAAGCGAAATGTGCCATCTCCTCCAAAAGTCAGTGACACTATAGGAGAAATAGGGCCTGCGGAAATTCTCGGACAAATCGAACCCCAGTGTCTTGCCCACTCCGATGGCCATCAATGAATAGCCGGCGAAATCGGTATAGATCTGGATTGTATAAAAAAGAACAGCCAAAGCACATGTGGAACCATTGTATGATGTGTAATGGTTTAAGATGAAGTTGACATACATCCCCGCTCGGTCGGCTACAACCACTTTCATGAACATGCCCCAAAGCAGCATCTTCATACCTTCCACGGCTTTGGGGTAGTCAAAATAAGGACGGAGGTTGCGTATTTGCGGAATCAGTGACGAGGCCTTGTTGATGTGGCCGGAGACAATGGATGGGAAGAAGGAAACGAAGAGAGCATAAGTGAGGAAGTTACGTTCCTCTTCTATTTTCCTGTAATACACATCAAACAAGTATCCCAATGCCTGGAAGGTGAAAAACGATATTCCTATTGGTACTGCCCAGTTGAGACCTGGCAAATGGCAATCGATGCCAAAGTGCATTAATGCCTTGGCGATGTTGTCATTGATGAAATTGAAATACTTGAAAAACAACAGGGGTGACAATGATAGCAGGGTGCCTGTAACAATGACGCGTTTGCGATGGAGGGAGTCCTTCAGCATGCGCGCCGTGTAATACGTGGATAGTGTGACTGCCAAAAGAATGAGAGCGTAAACAGGTTTCCAACATATGTAAAGTGCATAGCTCAATACTAGCAAGAATACATTTCGAGCCGTCTTCCAGCTTGCTGGAATGGCATAGTAGAGAAGGAAAAGAAACGGATAAATCAGTATGAACTGAAAAGAATTGAAAATCATGTCACGTCCTTGTTGAGCTTGCAAAATTAAACATTATACTTAAAACCTACAAGTTTTGATATTGTTTTTTTATGAAAACGCACCCATGGGGATGGCTGATGATGCATGTTTGAAAGTTTGGAGACTTGTTTCTTTCACACAAGGTTGAAGCAAAAAAATGATTTCATGGTAGATGATAAGAATCATCAAAATCATCCGGTATCTTTTTTAAAAACAACATAGGACGAAAAAACGCCCTCAACTTTGGTCATATATGAGGAAAATAGTAATTTTGCAGAAATTTTGACCATAGTCATCAACCAATGAACATTTCACAGAGGAATTCCTTACAGATGCGTGGAGTGGCCATTTTGTTTGTTTGTCTCCACAACCTTTTCCATCTTGTATATACAAGAATCAAAGAGTGTGAGTTCTCTTTTTACCCTAAAAGAGCAGCGAAAGCACTCTTGTTTGATTCGGAAACACCATGGAACGTCTTTGCACACTTGTGCAACTATTGGGGATGGTATATCGTCACGACGTTCATCTTCCTCAGTGGGTATGGATTGGTGATGAAGTATGAGAAGAAAGGGAAACCCTTGAAGTGGAAGCCTTATTTTTGCAGGAATTATGTCAAGTTGTTGCTACTTATGTTCATTCCATGGGCATTATGCTTCCGTGACTTGTTCAAGCCAAGTGCGTTGCTGCAACTCACCTACACCATCAACTTCATCAAGCCGGATTATATCATACCTGGGGTGTTCTGGTATTTCAGCCTCGCTCTCCAACTCTACTTGCTTTATCTGTTTTTCTACCACCATCGGAGCAACAAGTGGCTTTTGTGGGCCTCTGTGCCCATGATTGTCATGATGGCTGTCTTTTCATTGATGCCGACATCGATGCTTCAAATAAGGATGGGGCACAACTTTCCATATTGGCTTCCCGTGTTCCTGCTGGGAGTATGGTTCGCTCGGGGTGGGAGTGACAGTGCATTCATGCGCATGGTGGAGCGGCATCGGTTCGTGGCCATCCTGACCTTCCTTGTCTTGTGGGTTGTCGCTACCCTGACAAGGGTGCTATGGGCGTTGGCACCTTTGTTGGCCATCTTGCTACTCATCGCCATCTTCCACGAGCACAAAAGCCAAAAGGAGCTGCCGAAGCCACTGGCCATCGTCTCGAAAGGGTTTGGAAATGTCTTCGCGTGGCTGGGCGTGCTCTCGCCAGGCATTTTCGTGTGGCATCCGGTAGTCAGGATGTATTATGCCGTGGCAGTCGATGGAAGTACCGCCAACGCTTACAAGACTGGCAACCACGTCTTGGTGACCGTCATCTACCTGGCGGTATCCATCTTGTTGGCTGCCATATATGTTCCTCTGTATAAGAAGATTGTGCCAAAGGTGATGGCTTGGTTGAAGTTGGATAAGGCATGAACACCCTCTCCTCTTGAACAGACTGATTTTCTTTGAAATTCTCAAACAATGGTTTACAACTCGCTGCAATTCATCTTCGTATATCCTTTCCTCTTCTTGCTCTACCACCTCATTCCAGGAAGGTATGGCAAGGCTAGGAACATATACTTGCTGCTTGTCAGTTATGCGCTTTATGTCAGTTGGAAACCATCGGGGGCATTGGTGTTGCTTTTCGTCACTGCCATGACTTATGGGGTGGCCAGGATAATAGGCCATGTGCGTCATCCCAAAAGATTTTTTACCTTTGGCATCGTCATGGCCATCTTGCCGTTGCTCGTCTTCAAATATCTCAATTTCATCAATGAGACCATTCAGCACTGCCTTTCCGTCGCTGGTTGGGACATCAGGCTTCCAGGGCTCAACTGGGCTGTCCCGGTGGGCATATCCTTCTTCACCTTCCAATCCATAGGCTATTGTTTTGATGTATACAAAAAGCGTATACCTCCAGAGAAGGATTTCCTCACCTACGCCCTCTTCGTATCCTTTTTCCCTTCCATCCTGTCTGGACCTATCAACAAGGCCTCGCTGATGTTGCCGCAATTCAAAAAGAAACGTCCTGGTCTTGACTATGGAAAAGTTGTGGAGGGCATGAAAATGCTCCTTTGGGGCATGCTGATGAACACAGTCGTGGCCGACAGGGTCGGCCTTTATGTGGATACTGTCATGCCTGAGTACCAAGACTACAACGGCATCACATGCTTTGTGGCTAGTTTGCTTTACACCATCCAGATATATGCCGACTTTGCAGGCTATTCGCTCATGGCCATCGGAGTGGGCAAGACACTTGGATTCGAATTGACAGAGAATTTCCGCAGGCCCTATTTCTCCTATAGTGTCACTGACTTTTGGAGAAGATGGCACATCTCGCTTAGCACCTGGCTCAAGGACTATGTTTACATACCGTTGGGGGGCAGTCGTTGCAGCAAGGCCAGAAACTATTTCAACATCATCGTCACCTTCCTCGTCAGCGGCATATGGCATGGCGCCAACTGGACATTTGTCGTGTGGGGCTTGTTCCACGGATTGGCACAAGTGGTGGAGAAGATGCTCGGACAGCAAAAATGCAATTACGGAGCGGTGGGGAAGACAGTGAAAGTCGTCATCACCTTCTTGCTCGTCAATTTCGCATGGATTTTCTTCCGAATGCCCACCATCGAAGATGCCTGTGGGTTGATTGCACGCATTTTCACTGCCAACAGCAGTTTTTCCGTATTCTATGACGACCCTCAGACGCTTATGCTCACCGTGGCGAGTGTCATCCTACTCCTCTTGAAAGATGTCAGAGACGAGTTCTACAGTGACAAGATGCCTTTGATGAACAGCCGTCATCTCGTTGTCAGGTGGGCGACATATGTCATTCTGGCGATTGTCATCCTGCTCATGGGAGTGTTTGGAACCGACCAGTTCATTTATGCCAATTTCTGATCATGATGAGAAAACTTATACTTAAAACCTTCGTCTTCATCGTTTTGGTGGTGCTGGCTGACTTCCTCTTTGGAAATGCCATTGCATACATGGTGAACCATATCACCGCTGGCGGGCAGGGGCGCGACAATTACATTTGTCGGGAGATGAAGGACGACGTGCTTGTTTTCGGCTCTTCAAGGGCGGTGCATCATTATGAAACACAAGTCATCTCCGACTCCTTGGCTATGAGTGCATATAATTGTGGGGTGGAAGGATGTGGAATCATATTGGCCTATGCACGCTTGTCAATGGCAGAAGAGAGATACCAGCCCAAAGTCATCATCTACGATGTTGTGACGGGATATGATTTGCTCAAGAGCGACAACAAGAATCAGTTGAAGTGGTTGCGGAACTGGTATGACAGAAAGGGGGTTGCCGAGATTTTCCAGGATGTTGACCCCTCAGAGAAATACAAGATGATGTCATACACCTACAGGTACAATTCCTCTTTTGTCAAAAGCGCATTCGTATTCTTTACTGGACAAGCGATGGAGACCAATGTCAGAGGGTTCGTCCCCGTGGAAGGTGTGATGAATCCTAAGAAGAAAAGAGTGCTGATAGGGAAAAAGGAGGTGGTAGAGGACTCTGTGAAAATAAAGTATATGAAGAAGTTCGTTCAACTCGCAAAAGGGTCGAAGTTGATTTTTGTCAAGTCACCTATTTGGTATGAGGAGGACTCCTTGAAAATGGAAGAGGTAAGACCCTTCAAGGAATGGTGCGAGCGAAAGGGAATCCCTTTCCATGACTTCACCAACCATCCCAAATACATGCACCATGAGGAATACTTCAAGGATGCCAAGCATATGAATGCCGTGGGGGCGAGGGAGTTTACCAAAGACTTGATGACCATCATCAAGAAAGACTTGGAATGAAATGTCCAGGCGCCTACAAGTTTTCTAAACCAGGCTCAAATCTATCTTGTCGCCAAAATACCGGTCTGTCTCCGGCAGACGATTGAAGTCAAACCCACTTGCCGGGTAGAACGTGTACTCTCCGAAATAGCATTTGCCGTTCACATCGTAGAAGTCCATCCTTACAAAAGGGAATCCCTTTGACATTCGGGCTGCCAAGGCAAACATCTCATCCATGCTGTCGGGCTTGGGAAGAGTGAAGCCTTCTGGTGCTTCCTTGCCCCGCTTGTTGTAACGAAGCAACTGCCAATCCTTGTTGAAGAAATAAAACTTGGGGTCGCCTTTCTGACGGTCGATGCATAGCAGGACGCAATCGGCGTCGCCATTGAAGCAATAGAATTTGTAGTCGACAATGTCTGTACCAAGGAATTGTTCTGCGAAAATCTTCTTGCGGATGTTCTTGTAAGGCCATTCGCGATAGCCGGGATAGATGTCGAACGACAATGAGGAATTAAGCTTCTTGCGAGCCTCGCTGATGTTGAATCGTGACTTGTCATCACATATCACAACACCCGTGTTGCCTCCACTATGGTTGGTCTTCAATACGAATTGGTTGGGAAGGGTGTCGAAGTCTATTTCGTCGAAACTGTCCCATACCCCCAGCAACGGGCACACATATTTCCTTCCGATGGCTTTGGCGACATGTTCTTTCACGGTCAGCTTGTCTACCAATGAGGTAAGAAGCGGGTCGCGTTGAGCCAACTTCAGCCATTGGAGTTTCTCATTCATCGTCTTGGGGTCCGACAGGTGGAGGCGCTTGCCCATGGTGAGGAAATACAACAATTTGAGGTAGGGACGGTCGGGGAAGAGGAAATTCATCTTCATCACCACTCGTGAAGGAATGTCGCCCAAAATCATGGTTCTTGTCAGTATGGTTGGTTATTGTTCTATGGCCGATGCGATGTCTTCAAATGTCACGTCATCCTTTCCTAAAAGATACTGTATGGTGCGCGCTCCCTTGCTGAAGTCCTTCTGGGTCAGAGCACCTGCCAAGGTGAATATCGATTGCTGGATGGACACGTCGATGCCGAGCACCTTGCCCAAGGAGATGATAAGACCAAGGCCCATCGGGACATCCTCGTTGATGTAGCGGCAGTCCACTTTCGAGGGACCCTTGTTGGAGCACTCGGCGAATTCCCAAAACGACTCCATGGCATCGATGTTCAAGTCTGATTCGTTACGCCATTTTGCTGCCTCGAAATAGTTCAACGGTTCGCAGCCGAATCTTTCCAAAATGGCATTCTTTGATTCGTCGAACGCTTGGATGACATTCAGGACGGAAGGCGAATACCCTTCTTTGTACATCCAATACTCGCCCTTGCTGTATTCTATCCTCGCCACGGAGAAGAGGATGCCTATCGGATGGACGATCATGTTGGGATTGTGCAAGGCTGATTCCAAAATGTTCTTCCTGAAATAGCGGGTGTTGTCGAACAATTGTGACAAGGTGGCCAACACTTCGTCCTTGTGTGAGAGCGGAAGCACGGAGATGGCATTGCGTGGGTTGTAAAAGGTTATCCTGACAAAGGAGTTGTCCATGATCCTGCCGTTGTAGGCGGTGGTTTCCCATTCGCAATACACCACTTGCTTGTTGATATAGCGTTTGAAAATCAAACTTCCCATATAGCCTGGTGTCAAGACAATCATTTGATGGTCACGAACATATGGAGCTATCATCTGGGCAATGGACTCGTGCTGGTTGGTAATGGTGGTGACAAATATGATGTCGGCATAATCTATGGCTTCCTTGACGTCCGTGGTGATTAACTCGGGCCTTACTATGAAATGCCTGCCCCCGGATGTCTCATCCACTACCTCGTATTCTCCGGCTTGCTTGATTTTCTTGAAAAAATCCAAGTTGCCCTTAGAGGTGGTTTTCAATATGGCCACTTGCTGACCTTTCTCATACATTTTGGCTGCATGTATCAGACCGGAATTGCCACTGCCTATTACTGTTATTCTCATATTCTTGTTTGATATCTTTATTGTACTTCGATGTTGTCTTTGTTGATTATTTCAAAAGGAATTGCAAAGATAGAATTTTTCTCCTGATAATCCAAATTGTCGTCGTTTTTTTTGACTTTCAGGAAAGGAGAATGCCCAGGGGGGCTCTTGACATTGAAGTGAGGTGTCTTGCGTGCTTAACGTTTCAGCAAATACCTTTTTATGAATACCTTGCAGGCTTGGGTGAAAGGAAGGTGCTTGAATGCACTCGAAAAGCTTGCATAGTCTGACAAACCGAATTCCTTGACGTATGAGTCGAGCCCGGCGTCTTTGTCATAGCCTTTGCTGTAAAGAAAATTGAGCACACGGGTCACTTGTTGGCAAGCATACGGCTTGATTTCAGGATGGCGCTCGGCTATCTCTATCCTCAGCTGGTTGAGCAGGCAGATGCTGCGTATGGCATTGCCGCCAAGACGCACCTTCGATGACGATTGCATGTTTTGGAGATAATAATATATCGGTTTTTCCAAATGCACCACCTTCTTCACATGCTCCACGACCTGATAGAACAAATAGCCATCCTCACCATTGGTGAAATGCTCCAAAGTCTTGTATTCGAATGATTGCAAAATGTTGGTTTTGAACAACTTGCCGCAAAGGTTGTGGTGGTATTCCGACAATAGGAGCGACTTGTAGACCGCAATGCTGTCGCTTCCGTATTTCAGACAAGACGTGCGGCGCACTTCCTTTCCTGTTTCGGGATAGAAGAGGATGAGTTCGCCGGAAACCACGTCGGCGGATGTGCGCAAGGCTTCTGCATACATGGCTTCCATGGCGTCGGAAGGCAGAAAGTCGTCACTATCCAAGAACATCAGGTATTCACCTTCTGCTACTGAATAGCCTGACTTGCGGGCTTGCATCAGTCCGCGGTTGACTTCGTGGGTCACTATCCTGAAACGGGGGTCCTTGTCGGCATAAGACTTCACCACCGTCATCGAACCGTCGGGAGAGCAGTCGTCTACCACGATGACCTCAAAGTCTTGCATGGTCTGATGGAGGATGGATTCCAGGCACTTGCCGACATACTTCTCCACATTGTATACCGGGACGACAACGGAAATTTTTTTTCGCATGTCTCTTCTGTTTCTTCTTGTAAAAATGTTCTGGCCTCAAGTCTCCTTGGGACTTATGGACGTTTACTGTCCTTCAGGGGCTTTCCTTGCCTTTGGTGGTGTCTTGTACTTGATGATTTTGGCAGGGACTCCACCGACGATGACATTGTCGGGGATGTCCTTGGTCACCACGCCATTGGCGGCAACAAACACATTGTTTCCTATGTGCAATTTGCCAAATGCCTTGGCGCCGGGGCCGAAGGCGACATGGTCGCCAATAAAGGGCCTGCAGTCTTCCTCACCCTTTCTACCCACCACTACGCCGCAGTTGAAACCGCAGTAATTCCCTACTTTGTTGGCTGCGACCCTTACTCCGCCGCCACCGGAAATGTGCATGATGCGTAGGCCATATCCACATGTGTTGGGCTTTACCCAGATGCTGTATTTCGCTCCCATCCTGGTGAGTTTCAGCCTATAATACCAATACATCACACGATGGTAGAACTTGTCGGAATTGTTGACATGGTATTCGTAATATCTCATGCAGCGGATGAACCTGAAGGGGCGGATGTTCTCACCCCCTAGCAACACGTGAAGCAAGTATCCCCAATAAGAGCCAATGTCGTTGCGCTTGGCATCTTCACGGATGTAGAATTTCAGATCTTCTCTCGTCTTTATCATTATGTATGGTTTTTATGGCGTTGATGGATAGGGAAATACCCCTATTTGTCTTGTATGTGTGACTGCTCTATAAGACATGAAATTTGAAAGTCACTTTCTTGGCTTTCCCCTTCTTCAGTTTCACGGTGCGGCTTATGCCCTGGCAAGTCACTGTCATCTTGCACGTTGTCTTGCTGGTGAGAACGGCTTCCGTCTGGCGGCCTCTATCGCGCCAGGTGATGTCGAGCGTGACACCGCCTCGGGCGCAGATGCCTTTTACCGACCCCTCGGACCATTGGTCGGGGAGGGCGGGAAGCAGTTCCAAGGTCTTGCCG
>JAEEGL011637318.1_pt1 | contig 12233 bp, 7 predicted proteins | sample 9134231 | NCBI WGS metagenome assembly JAEEGL01 (sample SAMN16246548, study PRJNA631951) | gut metagenome | biome: gut microbiome; feature: rumen; material: fiber-attached | host: Bos | place: Iran: Karaj | collected 2018-10
ATCAACGATAGCACCGGGAATCTGGCCACGCTGGCTCTGCATACCCAGCCATGCGGCTTCGGCGCAGGCGGGCATTCCGATGCTGACCTGTTCGGTGGCGGCGAGGACGGCCACTTTGGGTTTCGGGTTCTCGAGACTCTTCGACACCTGGATGAGGAAGTTCATGATGGCTGTCTTCTGCTTGAAGTCGGGAGCCGGGATGATAGCCATGTCGGAGCAGACGAGCAGTTTGTGGTAGGCGGGCACTTCCATCACAGCCATGTGGGTCAGCATGTCGTTCTTCTTGCCGGGCATGAGGCCGCACTCCTTGTTCAGGATGGCACGCATGTACTTGTCGGTCGAAAGCAGGCCTTTCATCAGGAAGTCGGCCTTGCCGTCGTTGATGAGCTTCACGGCCACGGCACCAGCCTTGTTGTCATTGGCCTCCTGAATCATCTCAAACTTGTTGGGATCGATGCCTTCTTCAGCGCAGACCTTCTTCATGGTCTCAATGTCGCCCACGAGGGTGGCTTCCACGATACCGCGGTCGATGGCAGCGCTCACAGCGCCGATGGTGTGGCTGTCATTGGCATAAGCCACAGCGAGTCTTTTTTTACCTTTCGATTTGACCAGCTCGAGCAGGTCGTCAAGTTTTGTAACCATATTGATATTGAGTTTTTTATTGATTATAAAATATTTACTAACGAACTGCAAATATACTAAACATTTCCGACATACACAAACAAAAAACTGTTCAAAAGCAACATCATCGCGCAGACACACGCTCTCCGCCAGCCAGCCCATCACCAGTTGTTCTTCTGCTGTTCTTCTGGATATTGCAGAAGAACAGCAGAAGAACAACTGGCAAACGGCAGGGCTCTACGGCCGCAAATACCCCCTGCACAATAAATAATACTATCTCGCGTTATCAAAACACGAATCAAAGAAATGGAATGAAGCATATTTTAGTGGTCAATCCCCATGCTGGCGAGAAAGACCAAAGCAAATATATCATAGAACAACTGAAAGAGACGTTGCCGGAAGCTGAAGTGTACACCACCCGTGGGAAGCGTGATGCCACCCATTTTGTGGCCGATCGCTGCCGTACCGAAGGCGACGAGATGTTGCGTTTCTACGCCTGCGGAGGCGACGGCACCCTGAACGAGGTGGTGAGTGGTGTGATGGAGGCTGGACATCCCACTAATATCGAGGTTGGATGCTACCCTTGCGGAAGCGGCAACGACTATGTGAAGTGCTGGCCAGAATCCGATTTCACCGACCTGGTGGCACAGGCCTCAGCCCCGTCAATGGAGGTAGATGTGATGCGTGTGAAGTGCGACGAGGAGCGCTGGGCCGTCAACGTGCTGAACTTCGGTTTTGAGGCCGAGGTATGCCGCATGATGGAGCGGGTGCGTCGTTGGCCACTGCTGGGCGGCCGCATGTCTTATGTGACCGGCATCGTGCATTGCTTACTACACGCCCGACACAATCCCTGCCGTCTCACAGTAGACGGCGAGGCCTGGTGGGAGGGCGATATGTTGCTGGGCTCGGCGGCCTGCGGTCGTTTCGTGGGCGGCGGATATGAGTGTGCCCCACGGGCTGTAGTTGACGACGGATGGCTCGAGGCGTTGTGTGTCAACTCGCTGAGTATACCCCGTTTTTTAAAACTCATAGGACATTACAAGCAGGGCGAGCACCTGGACCGTGCCGACATGCACGACGTGGTGCATTACCGCCGTGTGCACAAAGTGTGTTTCGAGGCTGACCGTCCGTTCAGTGTAGTCGTCGACGGAGAACTGCTCCGTGGCACATACTTTGAGGCGGAAATCGCCCCCAAGGCAATAAAATTCGTAGTACCTGAGAAAAGAATAAAATAAAAAAGGCTCTAGCGATCATGGATAGTCTACCTGGAATTTTCATGGACTTGGCACTAATATTGATTACCGCCGGTGTCACCACAGTTATATTCAAATGGCTCAAACAGCCCCTGGTACTAGGCTATATCCTTGCTGGTTTCTTCATCGGACCCTACTTCAAGTGGTTTCCCGTCATCACCGACCCCACTAACGTGCACGTGTGGAGCGACATCGGTATCGTGTTCCTGATGTTCGCCTTAGGCCTGGAATTCAGCATTAAGAAACTGAAAAAGGTGGGTGCCACTGGTGCTATCACCGCCCTCACCGAGCTAGCCATCATGTTCCTTGTGGGCAACACGGTGGGACACCTGCTCGGATTCAGCAGCATGTCGTGCATATTCCTGGGCTGCATGCTCAGCATCTCGTCGACAGCCATCATTGTGAAGAGCTTCGACGACCTGAAACTGAAGCAGCAAAAATTCACTTCAACGGTGACGGCGGTGCTGGTGGTGGAAGATCTAGTGGCGGTGCTGCTGTTGGTGGTGTTGAGCACCGTGTCGGTGAGCAAAACTTTCAACGGCGGTGAACTGGCCATGAGCATGGTCAAACTGGCCTTCTTCCTCATCGTATGGTTCGTCTTCGGCATCTATCTCATTCCCACATTCCTGCGGTGGATGCGCAAGTACATGACCGAAGAGACGCTGCTGCTGGTGGCCGTAGGCCTATGTTTCGGCATGGTGGTGCTGGCTGCCAAGGCTGGATTCTCTACTGCCCTGGGTGCCTTCGTCATGGGTGCCATCCTGGCCGAAACGATTGAGGCCGACGTGATACACCGTTTGGTGACACCATTGAAAAACCTCTTCAGCGCCGTCTTTTTTGTGTCGGTAGGTATGCTGATACAACCCACCGTACTTGGGCAGCACTGGTGGAAGGTGCTCATTATCGCCGCCTGCATCATTCTTTTCAAGAGTGCGGCAGCCACCACGGGCGTGTTGCTCAGCGGCAAACCACTGAAGATGGCTATCCAAAGCGGTTTCTGCTTCTGCCAAATTGGTGAGTTTTCGTTCATCATCGCTGGCTTGGGCAACAGTTTCGGCGTCATCGACACAAACCTTTATCCCATCATTGTCTCTGTTTCCATCCTGACCACCTTCGTCACCCCTTATATGATCAAGGGAGGCCTGCCGTTCTACAATTGGCTGGAACCGAAAATCCCAACCAAGGTGATGAAACGGTTGGAACAATATGGAAGTCACTCCGGCGGCGACGACGACAGTCGCGCCACCATTGGACGTTTCATCCGCAAGCATGTGACCAATATATTGCTTTACAGCGTCATTCTGGCAGCCCTCTCGCTGCTCTCGGTCGGCATCTTGCGACCTTTCCTCGACAAGCTCTTTGCCGATTTGGAGATACCTCAGATATGGAGCCGCCTGCTGGGTCTTCTGGGCACGCTCATCCTGATGTCACCTTTCCTATGGGCTGTAGCCGTCAAGGATGTCAGCCGCAAACACATCCGCGAGATGATCGACACCTACCGCTTCAGCCTGGCCGTGGTCATCCCCATACTGCTGCTACGCTACTTTGTGGCCCTCTTCTCGGTGGGTGTCATCGTTGCCGGCTATGTCGACATGGCTGTGGGATTCCTGATGGTCATCGCTTTCATCGTGGTGGCCGTGGTACTTTTTACCCGCAAGGCCGACGGATTCTACTCCCAGATTGAGGAACACTTCACCAAGAACTTCAACTCACGCCAGGCTCAAGCCTCATTCCATATTCCGGTAGGAATGGAAAACGAGTTTGCCATGGAACGCCTACGGATGACCCCGGCATCGCCCTTGGCGGGCAAGTCGCTTGAACAAGCCGATATACGCATCCGCTATGGTGCAAATATTGTCACCATTGAACGAGGAGAGAAGGTAATCGATATGCCTGCCAAAACTGAAATCATGATGCCCGCCGACGTGCTGACAGTCATCGGGACCGAAGAACAGGTAGCCTCCATACGCGGCGACATTGAGAAAGAGGCAGACATGCTGGTACATGACCATTCGGACCATGAAATGCATATGTACCGCTACCATGTAGAGGCAGGCGGCCCCTTGTGTGGACTTGCCATAGGAACCTCTTCGCTGGCTACCAAACACCACGCCATGGTCATCGCCATCGAACGCGGAGGACAGCGCATCGTAAACCCCAGCCGTCACACCATCTTCCAGCACGACGACCTGTTGTGGTTCGTCAGTCCCGACGAGCTCACCCTCGAAGGTTTCGAAAAGAAAATGATAGAGATATGAAAAAAACAACACTGACAGCACTACTCCTGCTCCTGGTCCCTGTCCTACATGCTCAGGACGACCGGGGTTTCGAGATAGCGAAGAATCTGGAGATATTCTCCAACGTCTACAAGCAACTTAATTTGAACTATGTGGACGACGTGGATCCCGGAAAGACCATCAAGGTGGCCATTGACGCCATGCTTTCGTCACTCGACCCTTATACCAACTACTTCCCCGAAAGCCAGATGGAGGATGTGAAGCTACAGCTGATGGGAGAATACGGCGGCGTGGGTGCACTCATCGTGCAGCGCGGCGACTCGATATACATCAGCGAACCCTACCAGGGACTGCCGGCCGCTGATGCGGGACTGCAAGCCGGCGACCGCATTGTGAACGTCGACGGGCAGAGCACCCATGGCAAGACGACCTCCGACGTGAGCAGTGCCATGCGTGGCCAAGCCGGGACCGGTGTGGTACTCACCCTCGAACGCGACGGAAAGCAGTTTGAACGCACACTCACTCGCCGTGAAATCAAACTACCCAACGTACCCTACTACGGCTATGTGGGCAATGACAAAGATTTCGGATACATCAAACTCGACGAATTCACCACCGACGCTGCCAAGCACGTGCGCGAAGCCTTCGTGGAACTGAAAAACCAAAAGCCCGGTATGAAGGGCGTCATCCTCGACCTACGCGGCAACGGAGGCGGTCTGATGAACGAGGCCGTCGACATCGTGAACATTTGGGTACCACAGGGCACGCTGGTGGTGGAGACCAAAGGCAAGGTGGTCTCGAAAAACCTCAAGAGCTACACTCGTATGGCTCCCGAAGACACCAAGATACCCGTGGCTGTACTTATCGACGGTTCGTCGGCCTCGGCCAGTGAGATTGTCAGCGGCAGTCTGCAAGATCTTGACCGTGCAGTAGTCGTGGGACAACGCAGCTACGGCAAAGGACTTGTGCAAAACATACTACCTATGCCCTACAATAGTCAGATGAAGGTTACAGTAAGCAAATACTACATACCCAGCGGACGCTGTATACAAGCCATCGACTACAGCCACCGCGACGAGAACGGCAAAGCGCTGAAGGTTCCCGACTCGCTCAAGGCGGCATTCAAGACCAAGGCCGGCCGCACTGTATATGATGGTTTCGGCATTGAACCCGACGCCGAGGTGGAGCCCGAATACATGTCTAACTTGTGCATCGCACTGGTGCAGAAGTTTCTCATCTTCGACTATGCCACCCTTTTTCACCGCACACATGCTGAGATAGCCCCAGCCGACCAATTCACCATCAGCGACGACATCTACAACGACTTCTGCCGTTTCTTGAAGGAGCGCAAGCTGACCTACAACACCGTCACAGAGCGTGTCATCAAAGAACTACGCGAAGTGGCCCGTGAGGAAAAATACGACACCGCCATTGAGAACCAGCTGAAAGCTATGGAGGCTGCCTTGGAACGAGAGAAAGAGGGTGATTTGGCAAAATACCGAGACGAAGTGTGTGACCTGCTGAAGGCCGAAATACTTTCGCGCTATTACTACGACCGCGGACGCATCGAAGGAGCCCTTACAAACGACCCCGTGGTGGGACGTGCCATAAAAGAGTTAAGTGTTAATAATTGAAATAATCTGTGTTTCGGCCATTGATACATAGACGCATCTACCTTATGCTGCTGGCTCTGCTGGGAGGCTGTATGGTCACCTCGGTATGGGCAGCCAACCTCGTATGGGTGCTCTTGGGTGTCAACTGGTTGATTGAAGGACGCTGGCACGAAAAATGGCAGTTGGCTCGCCGAAGCCGTTTGCTACACGCCTTCGTGGCACTATACATGCTGCACCTCGTTGGCATGTTGTGGACTTCCAACCTTGACCAAGGCTGGAACGTGCTGCAAGTCAAACTGCCCTTGCTAGTGGTGCCATTGGTGATACTCACCACTCCTGCCGTCAAAGGACGAATCCGCCGCTTCATCCTCGCTATCTACATTGCTACCGTTATGGTGGTCAGCATCATCGGGGCCATACGTCTGTTCACCATTCCCGACCTTCCCTATCGTGATGCGGTGCCCTACATCTCACATATCCGCTTTGCGCTCAACTGCTGTATGGTAATTTATTTAATTGTGGCCTGTGGACAGCGGTCCGTTAGCAATAGTTGGTGGTGGGTAATTGTACGAATTTTAATAGGGCTCTGGATGCTAGTGTTTTTGGTAATGCTGCGTTCATACACTGCACTGGCCATCATTGCCGTTGTGTCGCTGGTTTTCGCACTCAAACTACTACCTTTAGGCCGTTGGTTGCCGACAGCACTATGGGTACTGCTGGCCGCCACAGCGGTCTTCTTCGTGGGGCGCGAAGCCAAGGCTTACTACCATATGACCGACGATGCCATGGCTCCACTCCGCGCATACACAGCCGGCGGTCGCCCCTACTCACATGCCCATGACGGCATCATCGAGAACGGCAACTATATCAACAACTACGTCTGCGGCGAAGAGTTGCGCACGGAATGGCAACGCCGCAGTGCCCTACACTACGACAGCGTGGGTGCCGACGGCTATAGCGTGCAACCCACCCTGGTGCGATACCTCAATGCAGTGGGATTAACCAAAGACAGCGTAGGTGTCAACGCCCTCACGGAAAAACAAATACACGAGATTGAACACGGCATAGCCAACCCCGTCTATGCTAGTAACAACCCACTGCGCAAGATGGTTTACGTTATGCTCTTCGAACGTGAGTTCTATGTCCACACCCATGCCACCCGCGGATTCACCATGCTGCAGCGCCTCGAACTATGGAAGGCCACCCTGCACGTCATTGCTGAGAACCGCTGGATAGGTGTAGGCACCGGCGACGTCGATGACGCACTCCACACCGAACTCACAGCTACAGACTCTGATCTTGCAGGCACTCACAAGAGCACCCACAACCAATATCTGGCCCTTCTATCCGCTTTTGGCATCGCGGGATTTGTGTTCCTGCTCTTCATGTTCCTCCGTCCTCTCAAAAACAATCAGACGACACTCAACATCAGGCACTCATTTGTGGCTCTAGCCTGGTTGCTCACCATACTCATCTCATGCCTCACCGAAGACACCCTCGCCACCCTCGCGGGCATCCTCTTCTGCACATGGTTCCTCGCCTTCAGACAGACACAACACACCGACCACCAACACTAGTATGTACCAATACCACACATTGTCCAACGGAATACGCATCATATTGAGCCACACTCCTTCACGTGTGGTCTACTCTGGTGTCTACATCAATGTAGGTTCACGCGATGAAAAGGGGGCTGACGAAGGCATGGCCCACTTCATCGAGCATTCGCTTTTCAAAGGCACCACTCACCGTCGTGCCCACCACATACTGAGTCGCATCGATGGTGTAGGAGGTGAACTCAACGCCTTCACCACCAAGGAAGAGACAGCCATCTACGCCACTTCTCTTCGCGAACACCTGGAACGCTGTCTTGAACTCTTCGCCGATATACTCTTCCACAGCACCTTTCCCGATGCCGAAATCGAGAAAGAAAAAGACGTGGTGCTCGAAGAAATAAACAGTTATAATGACTCGCCCGCCGAACTCATCTTCGACCAATTCGAAGAGCTAGCCTTCGAAGGTCATCCGCTGGCCCACAACATACTGGGCACTAAACGCAATGTGCGACGCTTCAGCGCCGAACGACTGCGTCACCACCTGCAACAATACTACACCCCTTCACGCATGGTCGTCACCGTGGCCGGAGACGTGCAGTTTGACCATTTAGTGCGCCTGTGCGAACGTTACTTTGGACCGGCACCCGCCGACCAACCCTCTGCCATCGACCGTTCAGTGCGGCCTGTCTTCCGCCAATTCGACCGTCACTTCAACCGCCACACCCACCAAGCGCATCTGCTGCTGGGATGCGAGGCGCCCGACGTCTACCACCATGACAAGACCGCTTTCACTCTCCTCAACAATCTCCTAGGCGGACCTGCCATGAATTCGAGGCTCAACGAGGCCATCCGCGAACGTTATGGATTCTGTTATACTATAGAATCTCAATACGTTCCGTTTTCCGATACCGGACTCTTCTATATCTATGCTGGTGTCGACCTTGATGCCCAGGAAAAAGTCATAGACCTCATACGTCGGGAGCTGCAACATATGGCCGATACACCTCTTACCGAACGCCAACTGCGACGCATACAGCAGCAGTTTATCGGACAGATGGCCATCAACAACGACCTTGGTCTCAACGAAATGCAAAGCATCGGCAAAGCCTGCCTCAACTTCGAACATGTTGATACCCTCGAAGAAATGAACACCGACATTCTCGCCGTCACTGCTGCCGATATGCAACGAGTGGCTCAGGAACGCTTCCAACCCGCACTCTTCTCCACACTTATATATAGCAACTAATAGCACATCATCACAATGATACTCACTGACTATCCTTGGTACTTCACTCTACTCTGCCTGCTAGCAGGTGGAGTCTATGCCGCGGTACTCTACTTCGTAGGACGTAATTCCTTCGGCCGCGGACTGCGATGGGTACTGACGGTATTGCGGTTCCTGACGGTGAGTGTTATCGCTTTCCTGCTGATGTCCCCGATGTCGCGACAGACCGTTACCGAACGACAGAAGCCTCACTTGGTGCTGGCTCAGGATGTATCGACGTCTGTGACCAAAAGTGCAGACTCGACGTTCACGCTGCAAGATCTTGTGCCTGACCTCGAAGAGCACTTCCGCATAAGCCATATCTCCTTTGGTACCGCCGGCGAGACCAACCTGGGTGCTGTACTTGACCGCTGGCGTGGCGACGACGTGGCGGCACTAGTGATAGCCAGTGATGGTATACACAACCGAGGTACCAGTCCCACCTCGGCTGCCGAACGGCTTGCCTTCCCCGTTCATTGCATCGCCCTGGGCGACACCACCCCGCAGCGCGACGCACTACCATACGAATTGCATTGTAACCGCATTGCCATGATGGGAGGAACCTTCCCTGTCGAATTCGTCGTCAAAGCCTCGCTTTTGGCAGGGAAAAGCACACAGGTAACCATACGCGACAACGACGGGCGCCAACTTTTCCAGCAACGCGTCGTCTACGACAACGATCATTTCAGCACTACCCTCTCTATCCAACTTCCAGCCGACAAGGCTGGCCTACAACGCTACACTCTGTACCTCGCTCCTGTCGAGGACGAGTGTATCGTTGACAACAACATACTGACCTTCTATGTTGACGTGCTCAATACACGACGCCATGTGGTCATCTTCGCCAACGCTCCCCATCCCGACCTGGCAGCCCTTAAACGCTCCATCGAGAGCAATCCCAACTACGAGGCCGAGGTAGTCCTGGCCGACGAGGTGGAGGCTCATAAATGGAAGATGCCCGACGACGTTAGTTTGGCCATTCTCCACAACCTGCCCTCACAGCGCCATCCCTCTGTAGCTTATGCCGATCCTCTACCAACTCTCTTTATCATTGGAACACGGACCGACTTGCCCCGTTTCAATGCACTGCATACAGGATTGGAAATCATCGCCAGGACCATCAGCACCAACGAGGTGACAGCCCTGCGACGGAACGAGTTCACCTTGTTCCACATTGACGAGAGTGACTTTGACGTCCTGGAGGCCCTGCCTCCTTTGTCTGCCCCATTTGGCGAGGCACTTCTTAAACCCGATGTGCAACCCCTGCTTACAGCACGTCTGGGCAATTTCGACACACGCCAGCCTCTGGTGGCCGCCTCTGCCCAAAACGAACGACGCCATACTTTCATTTGGGGTGAAGGACTATGGCGTTGGCGACTGGCCGACTGGCAAGCGCACGAAAGCTTCGACCACGTTGACAGGCTCGTATCGCAACTAGTGGCCTTCACCGCAATGCAGACCTCGCACAAACGACTGCAAATCGAAACAGCCCGAAGCTATGTCGCTGGCGAACCCATAGAGTTGCACGCCATCCTTTACGACGAAACCTATGAGCCCACCAACAGGCCCGAAGTCCAATTCACACTGGAAGGAGACTCTATCAAGGCCGACTACACTTTCCGTCGCAATGCTGGAGGCTACAGCCTCACTTTGCCGCCACTCGGCGAAGGTCTATATCGATTCCACGCCACGGCCGATGGACAGACAGCGGAAGGCAGTTTCGCCGTCGAGGCGCTCAACCTGGAACGTCAGCGCCTGAACGCCGACCACAATCTGCTGGCCACCATTGCCTCACTCACCGGCGGACAATTATACCACCCAGACCAACTCTCATCACTCAAAAAAGAACTATCTACTATCAAGCCCATCATATACACCCATTCGCGCTATGCCGAATTTTTGCGGCTGCCATTGGTACTGGCGCTCATACTCCTGTTATTGGCCACCGAGTGGGTGCTACGTAAAATCCACGGTGAATTATGAGACGATTGACCATAGCGAAAGAAATGGGCACGTTAGTGAGCGGTAATGTGCTTGCCCAGGTCATCACATTGGCGGCCTACTTTATCCTCACCCGCATCTATTCGACCGAGGACTATGGGCTTTTTTCTATCTTCTATTCCTATATCGAAGTGCTCATCATATTGAGTACATGCAAATACGAATTGGCCATTGTAGCCGCCGACACTGACCATGAGGCCGACGCACTTGCACATTTCACACTGCGGCTCAACACAACGGTATCACTGGTATTGCTCACTGTGGCCCTTGTATTGTGGCTCACGGGGCTGCTACCGGGCAACTTTAGCCAGCTTGGCTGGATGGTGCTGCTCATACCACCCATGGTTTTCTTCTGCGGCACCTCAAGAGTCTATAGTTTCCTCTTCAACCGCGACCACCGCTACCGCACAATGGCTTTGTCGGAAACTGTCAACGCGGCTGCAGGGGCCTTGATAAAGATAGGGTTGGGGCTGCTGGGAGTATTGCAGGCTGGACTACCTGTGGGCACTGTAGCAGGACGTGCCGTAGGTAACATAGTTTACCGACTGAAGATGAAACAGCTGGGGAAAGTCAGCCGTGCCGAGCAACGGGAAGCAGCTGCCAAACATCACAATTTCCCACGCTATGTGGCCACTAAGGACTTTGTCAACAGCTTCTCATCCAACCTACCGTTCCTTTGGCTGGCTCTCTACTTCGACAGTGCCGAAGTAGGCCTCTTCGCGCTGGCACTGACCTTCACCTTCCGCCCCGTCAACATACTCAATGTGGCTTTCGAGCAGGTGCTCTATGCGCGCACAGCCGAAGGGGTTCGTGAGAAGCGAAACGTGGGACGCATGATTAGACGTTTTCTGCTAGTACTCAATGCTGTGGCAATTCCATTGTTCGTGCTGGCGTGGTTCGTGGCCGAACCTGTCTTTGCTTTCTGCTTTGGCGGACGCTGGTCAGGCTGCGGCGTCTACGTACAAGCCTTGCTGCCGTGGGTGTTTCTGATGTTGAGTTCCACGTCGCTGATGTTCGTCAGCAATGTCTTTGGCACACAACGCACTGAGTTCGGATTCTATCTTGTACTTCTGGTGCTGCGCGTGGCGGCAATCGCTGTGGGCATCCACAGCGGCAGCTTTCTGTTAGGCATCCGCCTATATGCAGCAGCAGGGGCGCTGGTGGCAGCGTCCCTACTGGTGTGGTACTTGTGGCAAGTGCGTCGCTATGAACGCTGTATTACCAATTGAACTTGAGGAAAAAGACCATCGGATTGGCCATAGTTCCAGCCTCGGCAATGGTGACTTTGTAGGTCCCGGTGTGGGCATTGCCATGGAAACTGGGGTAGAGGTGAATCTGGATGGGCTTGGAATCGACACCGGGCATCAGAGAATAGGGGGCGGAGGTGTAGGGACTGGTCACCGGACGGCATTCGCCATAGCACACAGGTATCTCTTTCATGCTTTCGGGTCCTTCGGTCAGTTCCACACAATGCACAGTCATCAAGGCTCCGTCGGTCTTGTTCTCCACATAGAATCCAACTTCGCAGTCGTCGTTACTGATTTCTTGACTTGACAGGTTATGCTCCACCACCTGTCCGGGGGTAAGGGCAGTACCTTCGCACAAGACATTGTAAGATGATGATTCGGTATAGGAAACGGGGTCGGGGGGGGGACTAGGTTCCGTCTCGGGCTCGCAAGCCACCAAAC